>Ga0208643_1000156_pt1 | contig 44715 bp, 74 predicted proteins | sample VirMetDEL_Nov_12_FD_184516 | JGI IMG/M metagenome (GOLD analysis project Ga0208643, IMG submission 184516) | Aqueous microbial communities from the Delaware River and Bay under freshwater to marine salinity gradient to study organic matter... | ecosystem: Environmental > Aquatic > Marine >...
TAGGTTAGCCATTGCCAAAGGTGCATTTGGTTTGAATACTCCGCTTATTTTGCCCTTTTCTGACTGTGAACCGCTTGGGTTTACACTCTCAATAGGAGCTAAACTATTAGGAAGCATTAAGCAAATACCATCGTTTCCAAATTCATCTGGATTATTAAAGATAGTTTGTATATCAGTAAATATATTTGACGAACTATAGTTTTTTACACCATTTGCACATGGGTTGCCGTTATACTCAATAGGTACACCTTTGAAATCTATATCCTTTTCTAGACTATCAAATGATTCACTTAATGGTATATCTGAATTATCAAAAGTAACCTTGTTTTTATTCTCTATCCATTTACCACCATCTATAGCCGTTAAATCAATAGGATTACCTGTTAATAAGTCTTTGTAATGTTCAATTATTAGCCTTTTTGTACCTTCATCTATGGTCCAATAACAGTTTAATTTACCTTGTATTATTTCCTTTAATATAGTTGATAATGTTGTCGTTTCTACTGTAGCAGGTAAACTAGCGGTTGGGCTTCTTACATCACTAATAGAATGCAATTGGATGCCCTTTGTACTACTTGGATTGTTACCAGTTACAGGGTTTGTATCCCTTCTTAAAAACCTACTTTGTACATCTAAATCTGGGCAAACTTGATTAAGACCATAATCTATTACTTCATCTAAATTACGACCATTACCAAAGGTTACATTGCCTCCATAAGCTTCTACCGCTCTATTATAATCGAACCATAAGTAATTAGCTATGCCTGACAAAACTGTAGATTTAACTAAAACCCAATTTTGATTGTCTGCTGTAATCGCTGGTGGAGCAGGGGATAATTGAAACGACCAAGCAGCAGCCACACAAGGGATAGAATCTAAAGCATCCGCACGTCTTACCCAATCCGCTATGCCTTGATTACATCTATTATAAAACAACTCCCAACCTGTGCCGTCTGGTGGTTGTGGTTCTCCTGCTTGACAATATGTAGATACTTTTTCATAAGCAAATACACTAATTGCAAATAGGGGCGTACTAGCCGAATTACCACAATTCAAATAAGCACCAAAAAATGGTTTAGATTTATCATTTATGCCACCAACATCAAAGACTAATTCTGGTACGGCTGCATAATCAGAACTAACAATATTAGGGGTTTGTAATAAGTTAAACTCTCTATCAATAGAATCAATCAAGCATTGATATAAAGTGTCTGCTTTGGGGCTAACAGTAAAGGTCTTATTTACTTTGTCATCTTCGCCAATAGAATAAGTAAAATAGCCATCATAAATAGGCATTTCGATACGTCCACACTTCTCTATAATTTGGAAGGTTATTTTTTGACATTCTCCATGCAGTAAAATAAAATCGTAGGCATCAAATCTAAACACTAAATCGCCAGACAACTCTTTTACGTGTTGATATGCTCCGTTGTCGGTTACTAAATTAGTAGCTATCTTAATATCTCCTATATTATAAGGGCTGTATAGCTGACCATTTAGCTTAAATATGTATTGACTTGTGTTCATTTATTTATCAAATTTACTCTTTTCTATTGTCTTATCTATTCTTTTTGCAAGTTCGTACGTTATCCAGTTCAAATCATGCCTACAATTATAACCACCTAGATCAATAACCATTATGTGATTCTTCTTTTTGCCTTGGAAATCTAAGTCCTCCCAACTATTAATCGTTTCTCTATTATACACATTATTTATACGACTATCGCAAAAATGTCGTGTTGTTTTTATTTCAGTACCTGCATATATAGCGTAATTCAATTTCAACGCCTTACTAAATTGCTCGTCTAATGCACGGCTATAGGTTTGGAACTCTTCTATCCCATTTCTGTATTGATAGCCCTCTATTAGCCCCATTTTGCCCTCTACGCCTTTTATTTGGTCGCTTAATACTGTTTGTATCTCTGTTACACTCGTTGTAGCTGTTACGGCGTTCCTTAGCGTACTTTGTAGCTGCTTTTGTATCTCTGTATTATCAAATATTTCATTAACAAATGATGTAGAAGATATTTGAGCACGATTAAATATTGCATCACTTGTAGCAGCTTTAGCCCCTAATGTATTAAAGTAGCCACCTGTTAATTTTTCAAGCCCTAAGAATGACTTTAGATAATACTTTGCTAAGTCCTTATCTATATTATCCCTAATGAATTTCTTTAACTTAACAGGACTTGCTATTTTTTTTAAGTTCTTAGTGCTGTTTTTTATGTTGCCATTGTCGTCTATATCTAAGGAAGGTACAAAAGTATTTAACATAAAAGCATTAAGGCGTTTTTGAGCAATTAAAGAGCGTTTCATTAGCCCTTTTTCGTTTGCTAGAATCTGCTTAGTCCTTTTAGCTCCTTTTTTCTTTAGCTCTGTTATAGTAGGTAATGCCATCTTATTCTATTTCTGACCTATCAATAGATTCTACTATAGATTCCGATTCTAGAGCTAAATCGATGTAAATTTGCGTAACCTCGTCCACTATTTTCTTTTGTTCTTCGTGTGGTTTTAAAGTAAACATAGGATATTTAAACCTAATATCGTTGGTAATTTGGCTAAAGTTTAAAGCTAATGTTCGCTGTAGGCTCTTACTTGGTAATGATTGAATAATGCTAGATTTTAACTCATTATCTACAGATGAAAACGGCAAGAATTTACGCATAACATCGTGTACTTTCATAAATGCCGTATTGTGCTTATTTTGCTTTAATAAAATACGTTTATCTATGCTCTCAAGCGTCTCAGGATTCGCATTAGCATCTGTAGCTACCTTTCTAAGCATTAGTAAATCCGCTTCTGTTTCTAAATTATAGTTATTCGTGTACACTAGTCTAGGGGCAACATCTTTTATGTCTTTAGTGTCTGCTATTACTCTTATAAAGAAGTCAAAAGCAGCTACAGGGCTTTGTGTAAAGTCGTATAGAACATCATAAGCCGTATCATAGTAGTTTTGATTCTCTGTTGCTGTTACGGCTACATTAGACTTAGTGTTTAAGTCCACACCAAAAATAGTTTTAGATATTTTACCGCTCATTTTATCAAGTTCTTCAATCTGTACCTTTAAAATCTCAATTGGTGGAGTAGAATATGCTGCTAAATCAGACGGTTTAATATTGTTTTCTCCATCTTTAATAGCCAACTGTATAACACTTTGACCGCTTGTCATTGTCTTCCCTCCTGTCCCTTTGCAAACGTGGCAACTGTTACCGCTTGGCTGTAGCGTACCACCCTTACATTGATTACCGCTGTGTATATCTACATAGTCACATGGTTGGTAATACTCGTATCGCATTGGGAACGTGTGCAAAAATGTTGTTATATCCTTCATACTGCCTAAATCTACTAACTCTTTATAGTTAGGCATAGCATTGTGCCAATATGATACAAAAGACGTGTTATTTGTAATAGGGTCTTTAATATAGCCGTACTGATGTAAAGGTAAAAAGTCTAAAGGATTCTCATACGCAAAAGTATAGTATATCTTCTCTTCTATCATTTCAGAAGATACAGCCTGTTCAAAGTTGTAAGCCTCGTAGTAGTTAGAATTATCTAATATATCTTTTATTAACTCAAAAGTAACGTAATACAATCCGTTTGACTCAAAAGTATAATAAACTGGAACATCTTTAGCTAGTAGTTTCTTTTCTTTGAAGTACGAAACAGAATCTAGATTGAATAAAACAGCTTCTATTATTGCACCTTTATTTTTGTTAATCCAATATACATTTTTTGAACTAAACAAAGAAGGATTAAAACTATCATCGCCTTGTGGGTTGTTGTAATACTTAATCCAAGTTACACTATTAGGATCAATAGTATTTTGTAGTAATGATTCGCTTTCTATGTAATCTAGTAACTGTTCGCCATTACTGCCTAGTTGATTAGTATATACAGATATAGCCTTTGTAACTTCTTCTTTAGATGAATACTCGAACTTTTGTTTATCTGCTCTAAATACACGCTTTATTTGATTAGCGTTTCTTGCTACTTCTGCACCTGTTCTAAATTGTGTAAGCCTTACCCTTTGTTCTTTTTCCTCTTTTGTTTCTTGTTTCCTTAGGCTAGTAATTAGCTTATCTATTCCAATACCAAAAGCATACATGTTGTAACTATTCATAACTTCTACAGTCCTCGTATAGTTAGCGTGTCTTTGTCCTAGTATTACTCTTTTTGTTATCTCTTGCATCAGTTATTATATTTATACAAATTTAACGTTTTTTAGCTAAAAAACCTAATGTAGTGGGATGACATACAAAATAAGTAAATGCGTCTAAGTGATGACCATCTCTTTTTTTCTTGTTCATCTCCCCGTTTGAACCTTGCACACAATATTTTAAGTCCTTCCTTAATTCTTTGCAATCTTCATGTATTTTAATTCTAACAGGTATTAGACCGCTAAATAGGAGGTTTATAAAGTTAGCCCTACCCAAAGAACCTTTTGCTATGTTGGCATACTTAGGATTTGATTTTGGTATTCGTTCAATAGGTATTGCATCTAATCCCTCTTTTAAGTCCATAAACAATGTCTTAACATCACGTGTGCCGTTCCTATGATTACCACTAGCATCGCCATACAAGAACACCCCATTTGATAAATCAAACCTATTCCCCAACTCCTCGCCTAAACTCCTAGAATCGTTCCTGGGGTGTGTCATAGCCATTTCATCTATTACCGATAACTGATAGTAGTTTTCGTACCCATTCCAAAACCCATTTTCAATATATTCTAATTGGAAAACTAAACCAGACATGTAGGGCTCGACATTAAAATCTACTGAATAATGTAGTGGTAATTTATCGTTTACTTTTACATTAGATTTAACGTGCTTTGCTTCTGAATACTTATGTATAAAAGCATTACCATCTATTATCTGCCCCCAACGCCCTAAAGTATAGACATCGTAATGACTTGACGATAAACTAGACATTAGATTTAATGATGCAATATAGCCACCATCTAAAAAACGATTATGCTTGTATGTTGTATTAATTACTCTTGTAGTAATTATTTCGGTTTGTTCTATATCGTAAAAATCAATGTATTTAACCTCTTGTTTGAACTCCCAAACATTCTTATCTAAATACTTTAAATCAAAGATATTAGACGGCATGTGGGCTTCTCCTTTTAGTTGTGGCTCTACATATTTAGCTACCCAATGTTCGGCATCAATTGGATTGAATGCAGCTACTAATTGCTTAGGGTAAACAGAATGACCTCTAAGCCTAATTATCAACTGCAACCACTCCGACTCTGAAAACTCTGTAACCTCTTCAACATAGATAGACGTAACACCTTCTAAAGACTTAATCTTTTCCTCATTATCAAGCCCCATCATAAAGATAACGTTGCCATTTACTTTATATTCAAGTGTCCTTTCTACTTTATTAACTTTGAACATTGACCAGAGTCCAAACCCTTTTATTATCTTTATTATACCATCCCAAATAGACTTACTAATACTTGTTGCTACCTTTCTAAGAACTAATATTTTATGGTTGCCGTCATGCTCTGTTAATATGCGTTTTACTATCCTGTAATACATATCTACACTCTTGCCACTACCACCACCACCAAAATAAAACAAGTACCTACCTTTGTAATCAGGCACGTACTTTGAATATATTGGGTTTGTTTTATATGTTAGTCTAGCTATCGGCATCGTCTATAATTTCAACATTTTTTAGAACATCGACTACATTAGTTTCAGTCCTTTGTGTGGTCCATCCATGATTATGTGACAAATTAGCCAGTCCTACAGCCGTTTTAATAGTGCCGTTTTCAGTAGCTTCTATCAAGTTAGTTCTTACTATTTCCTTCAAAACTAAAAGTGTTCGCAAAACAGTTTCACTATTTGAGTGTTTTTTAGCCATCACATTAAACCAATCAGACAGCATTCTAAACTTAGAAGCAACAGCTAAAAGTGTGGTAGGTCTTTTAGTTATAGTGTGCTTTTCTACGCTTGTTGTATCTCCATTGTCTGATTGAATAGTCTTAGTTTTCTTTATTACCTCACATACTATATCAGTAGTGGCATACTCTATCATTTTATCAAGCATTTCAAGCGTAGCATCTTCTGTCCATACCTCTGCGTTCTTATTGCCCTCTAATGCTTTACTTATCTTTTCCTTTGATTCCTTTGTATGTTTCTTATCCTTCATCTGCTATATCATTTTTTTAAACCCTATACTAATAGGCATAAATAAAAATTTAGTTTCTGCTTTAGTATCTAATTCTACATAAGATCCAATCTCTACTATATCATCTAACTTGGTTCTAATTCTATACCTAAAACCTAGCTCAACACTATTGGTTAATTCCTTATCTACTTTTTGAACATAAGCACAACTAAACTGGATTGTATTACCAAAAATAAAACCAATCTTTATTTTATCTACAGCAGCAGCAACAAAGAAAGAAGTATTATCTATTGCATATTCTACTGAAAATGTAGCTATTGATTTATTTAATCCTAGTTTATTGTTAAACGTTGGAGTTATTGAAGCCCCTAAATACATTTGCCCTGACATCGTCAAAGAAAGAAGCATTAGTATTGTTATTGATATTGTTTTCATAATTCAAGTCTTTTAGTATCTCATCTAATTCTCTAATCATATTCTCAATAAAGAAATTAAACGCTATTTGTCTTTTGCTCATTATATTTTCGGTAATTCGTGCCAACCAATTATTTTGTACTTATTTGAATCGTCTGAATGATTTGAATATTCATGTATTCCACATTCGTGAAAATAAAACCTATCATCGGCTTTATCATACCACGCTAATTCGTAGGTAAGATTCCATTTCTTTTGCATGCTGTCGTAAATAGACACTTTAAGCAACAAATATTTTTCCTTCCCTGTTGGTTTTTTATCTATGCTATTAAATTCCATTATTAAGTTTTTTTATTATGTATACCATCTTTTTACTTATCCAAGTCAAACGCTATTTGTCGCTTAGTCATCTAATAAATCATTTGGTTTACTTATAAAAGCGTTTTTAAATTGTCTTATCATTTCAGCACCAAAGTTTTGCAAAACTAAAATAAATGATTGATGATGTTCAATAACCATTTTTACTGTAGCAATAACTTGTCTTATCCCATATGGAATAAACACAATCAAAAAATACAATATAAACGGCAAAACTAAGAAATAAAAAACAAGACCTTCTATAGTGAAAAACAAATCAATCATATAAATATAATTTTTAACATTGCTTTTAAAATAAAAACTACTAAACTAATAAAATGCTTAATAGAGTAGTAGTATCTATGTAGTTTAGGCACTTGGTATGTCTATTTTATTCTTAGATAGTTGCTCTTTCATTGGTTCTGATAAAACTCTTATAGATTCTCCTATAATTGCTACGTCTTCATCATAGCGGCTATATTCTGATAAGAAATTATAAGCCATTATTAAATTCTTCATTGCTTGTATCTGTTCTTTTGTATATTCCATTAGTTTAAATTTTCTTCTAGTTTTCGTTCTGACCTCTCAATCAATTTAGAATAAGGCAGTATTTGAGTTATAGCGAATCCTATTTTTTGACAAACATTCTTTTGCCTTTCTGTCATTGCTTCATCATCAAAGGGAATCTCTAATACCTTTTGTAGCATTAGCCTAATTTGAAACCATGACATATTGTGGGCTGTTTCTAGTCTAAGCATATAAAGGCTAATATCTCCATTGCAATAATCATCATACAATTGATTACAAAGGCTATTAAACGCTTCTACTCTTTCTTCTAGTTCGTCTAAATCTAGATTGTGCCTTTCTACTAGGTCTATATCTATCATTGTTAAAACGATTCTATATAAGCCTTTACGTCATCAAATAACAATCCCTCTGTAGCTGCTATATGCTGTATGCCTTCGTCTGTTGTTCCTTCTCCATTTTCAAAGCGTTCATTCACTTTAGTAAGTAAGTCAAACGCTGCTTTGTTTTCAATTAGAATATTCATTATTTATTTATTTAGTTGTTATTAATCTATTAGATGCTTTGATAAGTCTGAATTGCTATCATTTTTTGGCCTTTCAAAGTATTCCTGTCTAGCTTTCATATAAGTTTGATATATCTGAATACCAATAGAAAATCCTTTTATAAATCTTTGCCATCCATTCATGGCTTCCATCTTTTTAAACTCTTTTTCAAGTTCAGCATCAAAAGCTAATTGTGCAGCTTCTAGACGTTCGTTTTTTTCTGTCAGGTCTTTTACTTGATACTCCTTTTCAACTATTACACTGATAAGTTCAGTATTTGACATTTTATTATAGCTCATGTTGTTTGTTTTTAATTCTTCTATTGTGAATTTTAAGTAATCTAGACTGTATTTAAGTTTGTCGTAAATCCCTTTATTATCAAAGTAGAAATGAAAATATAAATGATTATAAGCATCCGCTATAGCATCTATATCTTCTTTAAGACATCCTTTACTCATTTTATTACGTTTTAGACTACTAATATACGACAAAATAAGGACAAAGTCAATTATATACACATATAATAAACCTACTTAAGTATATCTAATTTAGCTATATCTTGTGGGAATAACCAAACATCTTCGCCTTTCTTTATTCTTTTTAGGTGCTTTTTACTTACTCCTATTTGTTTATATCTATCAATATTAACCCTATGTATATTTTTCATATCCTCGTCCATGTCTTTACTGTATTGACTATTTAGGATTTTAGAATCTACATAACTTTGACTTACATCTGTAAGGTGCAACATTAGTATTACAAAATTAGAAAGGCTCTTTTTACCAAGGTAGTAATCAAACACATCAAATCCAGATGATCCAAGCGTTCCGAACCCTATTAATTCAATTTTATCTTTATGCTCGATTAAGTAATTAGTAAGTATATCAGCGTATTTACACTCCCCCCCACCAGAAGAAAAGAAAAGCCTTATTTGTTCGTACTCTTTTAGTTTACTATCAATTTCATTAATCAATTTAGATACTGTTTCAATATCCATATCTCCATCAAATACTATACTTCCTTTCATGTTTTTAAATTAAAAAAGCGGCTACTACCCTCCCAAGTTAGTAAACCGCTTCAAAATGTTCATTCATCGTTATCACATCTAAGATAATGCTTTTTTATTAATAATCAAGTAGATACATAATAAAATATTAATCTTAGTGCAAATAATAAATATTTGGTGTGTCAGATTCTTCATAAGTAACAATTGCATACATATCCCTAGCACCACTACCACTCTCTATATATGGCTTAATCCATTCTAAAAAAGATTCAATTTCGTTTTCGTAATTCTTTATACTGCTTCTTGTGCTTATTACCCACCTATCGCATACATCTTCATGCCACATTTTACTTATAGGTTCGTTTACCCCAAAATAATAACTACACCCCCTAAATAACCACTCGCATCTTCCTTTTGGTAGTGGGAAGTCTTTTGGTTTGTCTGCAGTGTCGCCTATCATGTATTTTAAGGCTTCAATTATATTTTCAGGTGTATCTGTTTTTAAATCAGCACCGAATATTAACTCTGTGTACATTCCCATGGTTTATTTTTTTTAATGTTTAATTTTAAGAACAATATCTCCTATTTTCATTATTAGCACTCCAAGCTTCGCCAGGGTCTGTTATTTGCGGCATTTCTCTTTTTAGTTCGTTTGATATTCTTAACCCTTCTGTTAGTATATCTTGCTCATTATCGGTACTCTCACACCATAAGCCGTAATTATGTAGTCTTTCATGGCTGTGATGTTTAGCAACATTTGTGAGTTTATTGTCAATTAGCACCTTTATACAAAAATAACCTTCTGGGTGCATCCAAATGTGAAAAGAATATTTACTATCCTCTTCTGCCTTCTTAGCTGCCATTTTTGCTTTATTTCTAGCATCTAGCTCTTCCTGTCTTTTACGTGTCTTTAGTCTTTGTTGATCTCTTTGATACTTAGATACTTTGATTTCATGCTCTTTAGCTTCAAGCATCATTTCTAACTCTGTGATGTCTGGAAATTGTTGGTCAAAGATAATATTTCGTGGTGGCTTCTCTATGTAAACTACTTTTTCGTTGTACTTGTACTTCTGCTTTAGCATGATACCTAAATTATCAATATGTAGGTTTTTTCTATTCCCATCTAGATAGACTATATTATACTTACCTTTCATAAATATTTCATAATCATTAGGCTTGAATACCTTTAGCATCTGTAAAGCAAAGGAACATATCTTTTGGCGTATATTTATCCTGTATTGCGTTTGATTCCAATTAAGTTTTTTCTTTCTGTAGCCACCTGTTTTGTTTAACTTGTATGCACTACCGCATCTAGTGAGATAAAATTGGTCAATAAGTCGGTACGCTTTTATCTTGTTATTTATTAGTATTTCGTCTGGCAATCTCATTTTTTTATATTGTTTTTAGTTTATATTTACCGAGGTATTCATATTCTACTATACCTCTTTTAATTAATGAGTTTAAAACCCTACTTACTTCTGATTTCCATACTGAACCAGATTCTGAATATCCATGTTTTTTGTATTGTATTATTCCGTATTTTTTGGATATATCTTTGAGTTGTTGAAATTCATCAGTAAGACATTCTAATAAGTTTTTTTGATTATCAGTTAGTTTTCTCATTTATTTTTAGTTTTTACAAACAAAAGTACTATATTCGTACTTCCATAATTTGAGTTTGTAAGTTAATTAATTAAGTAAAAAGCCTATTGCATTAGTGTAGTAGGCTTTTTTTATTTAGGTGTTTAGTTGCGTTTAGTGAGTATTTAGGGGGCATTAGTTCTTGCAAAAACCCGAACTACATTTTATATAATCCGCAAACTCTCTACTTCTTGTTTCGTCAGCAGTTTCTAATTTAACTGTAAAGCCTTCGTTTGTAAATTCAGTAAATTCTTTTTCCGTTTGCTTATCTATGTAATCTATGTGGCTCGCTAATAAAAAACCGTTACACCTCTCACATATTGCTACTTTGCTAATTTTCCCTTCTGTTCTCATTTTAATTAACGCCACATAACAAAGTATAAAAACAAAAGCCTGTTACGTGGTCTTATTAGTGGCTTATGCTCATTTATTAATATTAGTTTTAATTCAATCTTTATGCTTATTTTCCACATTCATAATCTAAACTATCTAACTCAATAAAAAACAACTTCATTAGTGCCGTTGAGTTTTTAGATAGCTTGTTTCCTAGATAAAGCATATACACGCCACGCTTACCAATTGGAAATGGATTTGGCTCAACTCCTTGGTTAATCTGCCACGCTTTGATCTCTTTATCTTCTAGGTACTGTTTTAATCTTTCTCTTATGTTCATCTTCTAAAATTTAGGCTCTACAAAATTAATTGATTTAAGATATTTGTTATCGCTAGTCCTACGAACTACAAAGCCTTCTTTTGCTTTCTCGTAGTGTGTTATGATAACTTTACCTAATTTATTTGGGTGCGTACCTTCTGCATACGCTTTTACTGTGTCTTTTGCTTCCTGTTCTGTTTTGCAAAGTTTGCTCATGTTAGATTTGTACACTTGCTCCATTATTAACCCTCTATCATATTGAAACGGCTTAAATAATTCTAACGAGTGAAACAATATACCTTGTAATAAATACTCTATTTCTTCTTTTCTAATTTTTTCATTCCTTATAGTGTGCAGGTATTTAGATATTATATTTACACTTTCATGGAATGGGATAAATCTTTTGTTGTGGTTATTTTCAGTACATTTAGCTTCAAATCCATACTCCATAAAGGCACGTAATACAGTCCATAGCACATCACCGCACCCATCTTTCTGTTCGTCTATTGTCTCAGCATCAATAAGTTCGTTTAATTCTGACTTTATTAGCTTAACCACGTGCTGTAGTCTTTCTTCGCTTATTTCTGTATATTCGTTAAATACAGGTTCGCCAAAGATGATTGAATGGTTGCGGATATTATCTATTATTGTTTTCATAGTTTTCTTTTTATGTTGATTAATTCCATTATTATTGATTCTACATCTAAAATATAAGATTCTTTAAAATCTCCAGAACCCCACGTGTCATCATCTATAGCATCAAATAACAGTTTTTTAGCTGTATGAATAGCTTCTTTTGCTTCTTGTATCTTATCGTCTGCTGTTGTATTAACTCCCATTAGTTATAAAGTTTATAATGTTCTTGTAATAATTCTCTAAAATTATCTAGGAATAAATCTCTTGTTTGTGCGTCTTGGAATGACCAAATCTGCGACCTTGAACAGCTAAAATTCCCTTCTATATTGTTTGACTTTTGTACAATACAATTAAGCCATTTTTTACTTCTCCAATCAGGCTCCCACCCTTGGCGATACACATCACGCAATAAAAGCAGTTGGCAGGTGGCTAACATTGGAGCAGCTAAGCCAAGAGGTAGTATATTTTTGTCTGTTTTAGAATCTACAGACGCACCATAAAAAGTACCAATTTCAGAACCATCAGTTACAAACTCATGTTTTACCGCTCTATCCAACTCTATATCCTCCCATCTTTTAGGAAGTTCAGTTTTTTGTACTAAGTCTATCCCAAAAACTTGCTTTATATTTTTTATAAAAGCATCGAATCTTATTGCACGAGTAAAAAAGTCGGTCTTGCCTTGGTAGTCTACTTCAATACTATTTTGTTTAAACTTAACTTCTAACCCTTCTTTTGCTATAATAAAATTAGACACCCAACTAAACCCTATTTCTTTCAATGTTTCAGGTGTTACTTCTTTGCCCTTCTTTACCTTCTGCATTTTATTCAAATCAACCACTACATTATTAGGAAGTTCTAGTTTTCTTGGTTTTACCTTCTGCATTTTCTCCCCTGTATGCTCCAAAACATAGGCTTTAAGTTGGCTCATTGTAGGGCATGGTATAAAGGGCTTATTATCTATTGTCACTTCTTTAGTAGTGCAGTTATATGAAATGCCATTTAAAAACATTTTAGGATGATCCATAAATCTACTCAAATATTTACATTCCACCCAACCATACTTTTTAAGTTCTTTCTTAGTTACAGGCTTGTCTAACACTATACCTGTTTTTTCTTTGACCTGCTTTTTGAGGTCTTTTATTGAGGAGAAGGAAGTCAAATCTATTTTGCTAAAACCACCATCCTTAAAAAACAACCATTCTTTGTCTTCTATATGAACTCTTATCTTTATACCTTCATTCTTTTTTAAATCCAAAATACTTGGCCATCCATCTAATTTATTTTCAAACCCAAACTTTCTAAGTTTCTTTTTTAATTTTTTCATTTTTATAAGTTTTAATTAATTAAGATGCTGCAAGATAAACCCTTTATTTTATATATGCAAATTTTGCACACTTTATTATCTAATTAATTTATTTTTGAATCGTTTTTTACTTTTCTGCTTCTGGAGGTTTAGCTTTTCAGGCAGTTTAATAATTGATTTAAATATTTCGTATCTGCTTGTTTTTTTTGGCGTTTTCATCTTAGTTATTGTTTTTAATAGTTATCAATCTGGTTAATTCCTCGTTATGCTCCTTTACAACACTATCCACTATTTTAGCGTAGAACTTGCAGCCTATTTTAGCCTTTAAGCGTTCCCCTGTTTTGGTGGATTCTGCTATTGTTTTGCTTATCTTTTTCATTTTGTTATGTCTTTAATATTTACGAATCCTAATAGTTTGCCTGTATCTCTTAGATAGATAGCTCCATCTATTGCTACTATTAATGCTTTAGAATCTCTGCCAGAAACAGCACAGTACACTTCGCCCAACATCTGCACTTTAATAGTCTGCTCTTTAAATGTAAACTCAAACTCCTTTTTAAACTCTTCCATTTATGTATCTTTTTAGTGAAATGTAATGAAATGTAACACGCTCCAAAGGGCATTCTATACTATCGCTTTTATCCCACCATTCCTTGCCCCTAAATTTACGCTTATCTTCTACTGTAATATTATGCTCAACCTCTAAAAGTGCTAATACTTTACCTGCTTTATTAACTCGCCTTTGTTTTTCTGAAATAAAATTAAATTTCTTTTTCATTGTTTTGTTTTACTAGATTAAACCCAAATTTACTTTTTACATATTTTTTAATGTCTTTCATGCTTTCACATTTAACCCAACCTATATGAAATTTTTCATCAGTTGATATAGTCAAATCTGCAAGATCTAAACATATAAATTTATTTTTATATTTATAAACCATTATTGTTTGAGAAATTATTGAGGATTCCATATTAAAGAAACCATACTTTTTTAATCTCTTTTTTGTTATCTTTTTCATTGTTTTATGTTTAAAATGGTAATGGGTCGCCATCATCGTCCAAATCTTCTGGAAGATAAGCCCCTGTTAATTTACTTGCTTCTAATCCTTTTTGTTCTAACATATCGTTGAATGCGTTATCTAAAGCACACGTTCCATCTATTGACTTATACCAACCTGTCAAAGGGTCAAATTCTAAAGTAATACAGTCAGGCGTTCCTACTCTTTTGTGACTTTTTACTTTTTGTATGTCAATTTCTACTGATTTATCGCTTTTATCTGACTGATTAAAAGGTCTATGTACACAACCAATAGTATAGGCTTTATTATACCACATTGCACCACCTGCTACATCATATGGCAAAGGTCTTTTATAATCTGGGCTATCTTTATCTTTTTGAGGTTTTGAGGTATGGGCTACAATATTACCGCAAAGTTTAAGCGTTTTACACAAAACATCTACTTTAGCTAAAACCTTTTCTAAATAAACATCTATTTTCTCACTTGATTCCCTAACAAGTTGGTTAAATGGATCAACTAAAAAGCCATCTATACCTTTTGATATTTTTAACTCTCTTATAGTTGCCAATACATTAGTAGTTGTGTTACTTATGTTGTCTTCCTCTGGATAGATAAAAAAGAAATGATTATTTATAAACTCTAAAGCAACTTTGTATTCTTCTAAATTTAAAGCATTAGCAAAACGCTGTTCTATACTCCTTCCTGTTAATAAAGATACCATGTCTGAATAAAAATCTTCTTCTGGATAATGTTCAGGACTAAATACCGCCCATTTCCAGCCATAATGTATAGACATTAACATCATTTTAAAATGAATGTAAGCAGATTTACCGCTATTTGGAATCCCATACCAAAGCCCCCACCAACCCTTGTACCAACTAAAAATATCTTTCAGTTCAATAACCTTGCATGGTATTCCTTTCTTTACTCCATTATGAAAAAGGTCTATCATTTTATCCATTGACTGCTCAACTGTACGAACGCCTGTAATTGGTGTATCTTTTGCATTAGTAATGCAATCACTTACCGCCTGTTCTCCATATTTTATCAAAACATCGTTTAAGTCTTTACAACCTTCTGGATATTCAACAATAGCACATCTATTTGCACCAAATCGCTCAACTAATATAGAAGTCAAGTATTTGCCGTTTGGGTCATTATCACAGGCTAAAACAACGCGTTTTAAGTCTTTGATATAATCTATTGAATTATCTAAACATTGTAATTTAGCCCCTACATCGCTTCCCACGTTTGGAGCACCTTGAGCAACTGAAACACAATTTTTATGGCCGCTTTGGAATGCTGCTAATTTGTCAAATTCGCCTTCGCAAAATATAACCTCGTCTAGTCCTTTTATATCGTCTAGCCCATATAGATATTTTACAGTTCCTTTATGCTGCCAAAAAAACTTCTGGTCTGTCTTTCTATATTTAGCGTGGACTATCTTGTTATTCTTGTAATAATTAAAACAAACCACGCCTTTATTTTCTGCAACATTACATGAATCTAATGTACTTTTATTGATTCCACGCTCATTTTTAAACCAATCAATAGTATTTTGAGTTAAAAAACCTCTATAAAATGGCTTTATTGGCTCTGTATGTTGGATTTTAGACACTTTATTTACTTTTTGGTATGTTGATATAGGTTGGTTTATTTTATTGTCAAATTCGTGCTTATTTTGAATCCATTCGTTTGAATCTACACGGCCTTTAATTTCACAATGATTACAGTAGTAGTTTCCGCTTTCTCTATTGATCATAAAAACCTTTAATTTTTGGTTTTGTTTTTTTCTTAGGTGGGAGCATTTAGGGCATGTAGTTAATCCTTTGCTGTTTACTTTTTCTAAATCTACACCTAATTTGCTAAATCCTATATCGTAATTGCTCATAATTCTAATAGTTGTGGGTTTTGTCTTTCTAAATCTCTAATCAATCCCTCGGCATCTTTCTTTTGATAAATCCTATCTCGGTATTCTGTATTTACTAATCTATTTTCTAAGTGTGGAGCGTATTTTAAAAATAAGTTTCTAAAGTATTTGAATCGTGCTTTTGTTTCGTTTGGGGCGTTTGGGTGGTTTTCGCTTGATGCTGGGGCTGTCTCTTCTAGTTCGTCAAGGTATGTTTCAAATTTGGTTTTATTAAAAAGAGTAGAGAATCTAACATACTTTTCATATTCAGTACCTTTCCATTGTTTCGCCTTTAGCTCTATTACTTTTATCATTTCCTCAACTGTAGCACCTTCTTTTAATCTAGCCTTAACCATTTTGTATTTATCGGAACGAGCTATTAGGGAATCTGTTTTTTTGTTTCTAATGCCTTTTCCTGTGATGCTAGTAAATTGTTCGCAGATGAATAAGTAGTCGTCTTTAAATTCTAAACTTTTTATCTGTTTCGTTGATTCGCTAGAATCGACAATATCTTTTTCTTTTATTTCTTTCTTCTTATTTCTTTCTTCTTTAGTTGGTGTCGGGTTGCGTTCGGGTTGCGTTCGGGTTGCGTTCGGGTTAGCCTCTATAGTATCGGTATTTACTAGGATTAAGCGTGTCGTGTTGCGTTCGTTTATCGTTCGTATTGCGTTCGCTTTTTCTAAGCGTTTAAAAAGCCTCCTAACCTTGTTTTTATCCCAATCTCCACCAAAGATTCTAGCCCAAGAATCTAAACTATATAGGGCTTCTCCTGCACTGCATATCATTCTTGTATTGCCTACTAATGTACTCTTTTTTTCCCAATTAACATTCATAAGAATATCGCAATACGCTTTAAAAAATATAGGGTCTTTATGAATCCAAGTACCTTGTATATCTCTTTGTAGTTTAATAAATCCAATCATTATTGTTAATTTATGCAAATATGCTTTTTATAAAATCCCTATGCTCAATAACAAAATCCTTGCTCTTTTTTATTAAATCTAAACTTTCCCAGTCGTCCTCTAGCTCCCATCTTAAGAAATTGCAATCAATAACATCAACTTCATTTTTAGTAATAGTTATATTGAAATATTCCGAATACCATTCGTGTAAAATGAATTTGCATTTATTGATTTCAATCTTCAATATTTGATTATATGCTTGACCCATTGGGTCGTACCTGTGCTTAATAGAAAAGAATAAATTATCTAAAATGAAATCAATAACAGGATAGTTATTTTGTTTAGCTAATTCAACTCCTAGTTCATGCCAAGAAATAGACCTTATTAGTCTTTTAATATTTGCATGACTATTGTCTTCTATAGGTTCAAAAAGTATTAGCTGGCTCATAACATTAGATTTTAAACAAAAAAAAAGAATTGCTAGAGTAATCAAGTCAAAGGTGTGGACGGCACTAGGTAGCCCCTTTGAAAATCATAATCTAGCAATTCTTTGTTATATTAGAAATACTATATTTTTATATGTTGTATGCCTAGTAGTAACTTTTGTTAGAAATCTTCCACAATCATCTAACAGTACACAATATACGCTTTTTTATTCTTATTTCCAAAGTTAGGGCAAAACTAAAATAATTTATTTTGTATCTTCTTATCTTCATTATATTTATCTAACATTGAATCTATAGCCCTCGATTCATCACAAAACATTTCCATTTGCATAGTTTCTTTATTTACCAAACCATAGAAGTCGCTTTGTCTTGATATTAAATATTTACCTAAAGTTTGTGTATGGCTCTGTATGTCGCAAATTATTGTAGTTACAAATATTTTAAATCCTCTTTTATCTGAAAATAATACATCTTTTTTGGTCATAACTATTTCTTTTCTAAGTGTAAAAATTGACCACCATAACTGCATTCAGTTATTTTAGTGATCTTATAAATTTCATCAAACCATCTAAAGTTTTCGCCTACTTCGTGGATTGTTGATACTAGGATTTTTTTCATCTTTATAAGTTTTAAAAAGGTCAGGCGGTTTCGATTCCTAGAAAAAATTAAAATTAATTAGTTCAATGCCTGACCTTTGTTTTTTAGTTTTAGTATATAAATTTTGCTTTCTCGTCAAAGTCGGACAACTCAACAAAGCCGTAATTCTCAAAAACTCCAACGTTTGATGCTCTTATTGTTGTATATTCTAGCACAATCTTTCGGGGGTCATAGTATGGGTATAGGCGAATATCAAGCTCATTTTCTTCTGTCTGGCTATGTGTCATTATAATGTCATCTAAATAGTCTATATAATCATTATATTTATCAAAATAATCTTCGTTATAGTCGTGGTCATTATCATCTTCATTAATACCCATACGATGCTTAAATTCCTCTATAAAATAACTTAGTGTTAGTCTAGCTATAAAAAGCCTATCGGTATCATTGCATTCTACTAAAACGCTCAAAGTGTTATCTTTTTCGTTTGCTTTTGCGTGTCTGCTAATTAGTGTTAATTCCATGGTTATAAGTTTTGTAAGTTATTTAATTACCTCCTTGGTATGATACAAATATAAGACACTTTTTAATAGTATGCAAGTTTTGCATAGTTTTATTTAAAAAAAGTGTAATTATATTTTAGTCTTGTAGATATTTCCTGTAATTGAAGTTATCAAGATCGTTGTCAAGGATAATTCTAATAAGTTTACCAGCGTACAATGTATTAGTATTATATCCACTTTCTGACAGTTCTATACAATAGTATCGGTAGTGCGTACAATCCTTTAAATTTCGGTATCTATATGCCGTTGTAAGTAGTTTACCGAAATAATCAAAGCACGCCTTTTTATCCTTAAATCTCATAGGCTTTCCGTTTCTTCTAAGCCCTAAAGGATTGTTACAATATTTATAAGCGTAGGACGAACCCCATCCGCTCTCCTGTATAGCTATAGCCATAACGACTTCAAAAGGAACTTTATATTCCTGCTCTACATATTGGCAAAATAGCCAATTATTGAAAAAAAATGCTTCTTTGTGGGTTTGTGCTTGAAGTGTTGTTGCTAATGCTAGTATTAATATTATTGTTTTCATTTGTTTATGTTTTAATCTATTATTATTTTCATTCCTGTAACCCTTGAAAGATTTTCGCATTCTTTTAAAACCGATTCTTTGGGGCTACCTTCATTCATTTCTATTAAATCGCCATTTGTTTTATTTATTATTCTATATCCTGCTGATTCGTAGAAAGTCCAAATATGTATTTCGCAATTTTCCATTTTAATAAGTTTTAAATTAAGTTAAAAAAAATCAGCAGGGGGTGTTTCCTCCAAAACAAGACAAAATTTACAAATAGTTCTGTTAATTAATATCTCCCCTGCTGACTTGTGAAGTACGCAACTATTTTTTTTTAGCTTCTTTTATTTTTCGCATCATTTCTATCATAGATGTATATTCTATGTAATGAAAACTTCCTTTTTTATGTGTTTCTTTTACGCTTTTCTCAAACTCATTGATATTACCCCAAAAACACCCACACTGTATCATCATGTCAGACCATCTTATATATGTTGTTCTTTCTGAACTTCCAAAGCAAGAAAAAGAGCTAATTCCTGTCCCACTCAAATCAGCATCACTCAAATTAGCATCACGCAAATTAGCACCACTCAAATTAGCATCACGCAAATTAGCATCACGCAAATTAGCACCACTCAAATTAGCACCACTCAAATAAGCACCACGCAAATAAGCACCACGCAAATTAGCACCACTCAAATCAGCACCACGCAAATAAGCACCACGCAAATTAGCACCACGCAAATAAGCATCTAAAAGCGTTTTATTTATATTATTATTTTTGCAAGTATAAGAGTGTATTAATTCTCCTGTTATTATTTTTTTAATTTCTATTGTTTCCATGATGTTGAGTTTTTATAAGTTATTATATTATATTTTTTAGGTCTTACGCTCTGGGCTGCCTGTTTTTCTCATTACCAAGTTTTTCCATTTTCTAAAACCTCAAAATCTGATAAGTTCATACCTGACCTTTCAAAACCTAAACAACTTCTTAATGTATATGTTCCATCGGCCGTAATAGCGTACACATACCAATCCATATTTTTAGAATCTTCATTGTACTCTTTATTTGCTTTAGTAATTGTTCTTTTATAGTAATCTATTTTTTTTTGCCCATCTAACGATGCCCCACAGTTCCCGTTTATTCTGTCTGACTCCCAAGCAGATATACTGTATCTAATTGTTGGCTTAACTTGTTTTCCTAATATGTTCATTGTGCTTCGTTGTTTTTTAACATGAAATTAAATAAATATTTTACCATTTCTTCTTTTGTTGCTAGTTCCATCCACTCATATATATCTCCATTCTCTTTTTCTATAATCTCAACAATACAATCATTAAATAATATTTCTGTTTGTAATGTTGCTATGTCTAATGAATTTAAGTTTGTCATGATATTGATATTTAAGTTTGTTATTAATTATTTCCCTTTCGATAACTCAAAGATAAGACGACTTTTTGTATTATGCAAATTTTGCACAATAAAAATACAAATTAATTTCAATTAAAATAAAAAGCCCTGCATCAATTAAGGTGCAAAGGCTTGTTTTTATTGGGTTTATGGTGGTTTATAAAATACCTAATTCTTTTCTATATTCGTATTGTGCCTGTATTAAATCTCTTTTACTTTTAGATAATTTGCTTTTTTTAGCTATTATTTTTTGATATTCTGATTTTATAAAAATGTTAGAAGCATTGCTAATTACTTGTTCTGTTTTTTTTTGCGTCATTATATGTATTTCAGGTCTTTTGAAATAACTTTCAGCTAAAAAACTAATTGTTGTCATGCCTTCTACATTTGATATGTTGTACTTTTCCATAATTTTAAAAACTTTGTATTTCTGTTGTGATATAATCTGTATAGTTAGAATTTGTCTTTACTGCCCAACATGGTGGTACGTCCTCGGCTGCTACCTCCTCAACTTCTGCTACTTGTACCAAATCAGTACTTGTATTAGCTTGTATTTGCCTTTTAACTTTGAGTTGATGTAGTTCGTGGTTAGCTTGAAGAACGTTGATAAAATGTACTATACTATCGCCTTTACAGTATTTCAAGTAGTAGGCTAATAAAGATACCCCTATCCAAATAGTAATAGCTATGATAATTGATAGTATAAATAATATTAGTAGTTTCATTTTTTTATTGTTTAGGTATTTTATAATAAAATGTTGTGTCGTTGTCTGGATATGATATATCTATCTTATGTGGGTGTATTTCTTTTTTTGTTTTAAATTCTGAATGATACATTTTAATATCCCCTAACGTATATAATATAAACATTAAAAAACCTGTAGCAAATGTGAGAATCCAAATAACTACTTTTTCTGCATTGTCTTCCATTTTTTATATGTTTTGCATGATGAAATGAACAAGGATATAGAATAATACCCCTATCGTGAAATAATAGTACCAAATGTTGTTTTTATGCTCTTCCATGATCTTGTAATTTTTTAAGGTAGGTTTGTAATTCTTTTTTTCTTTCTTTTCCTGTTGTGTTTTTAATCCAGTTTCTTAGTTCAGATGCTTTATATTCCTTTAAACTACCATCATCTAGTTTTACAATTATCCTATTAACCTTTGTAGAACCTTCAAATGTCTTTATATCTCCATCTTTATACTCTTTATTGTCTTCTACATCTTTCTCTATATCTTCTTTATACTCTTCTAGCTTCTTCTTTAACTCTTCTACTTCATCTACAGTAGTAGGGTTCTTTATACTATCTTTACCTTTTAGTTGCTCTTCTAGGTCGTCAGTTTCTCTTATCTCGTGCTGTTCTATAAAGTATAAAAGTATAAAGAGTAATATATAAGAAACTATAGATACATACTTCAAAGACTTAGTATAAAATACCTTATCTTTTTCATGTCTTGATAGTAGTTCTTTGTTGTTGTCTTTAGCTTCTTTAATAGCTGTATTTTTTGCTCTTAGTAGTATAGATTCGTGCTTTGTTAAACTGTCAAGCATAGAGTTAGCGTCTGCCTTATTATTTGCTACTACTTCTTGGGCTGCCGAAACTGTTACGCCTTTCCAGTTGTTTTTTTTGTGTATTTCTTTAGCTTCATTTATAAAATACAAACTTTTATCGTTCCATTTTTTGTTATCTAATGCGATTAAATTACTATACTTTTCTTCTATGCTATCTATTACTGTATAGTCAGGAGAAATAGCAAAGTATTGTACTGTAGCATCTGAACCTGCATAAGTTGTAAAAATACTAATAGCAGTAAAAGCAATTAAAGCAATTAATACATTATACTTAACAGGTCGAACGCTGCCGTCATCTTCCTTTTTTATAGTGTTTCTAATAGTAGATGAACCGCTAGCCCTAATTACACCCTCTATAATAAATAAGGCTAAAACAGTAATAAAAAGGATAGTAGTCTTATCTTTAGTAATCCCACCTAAAAAAGCAGCCATACCACAACTAGCTAAAAAGGCAGTACAAAATTGTATCAGTACACTAAAAAACCTAGCAGTATGGTACAAAGGTCTTTCTTCCTCTACTACTGTTTTATACCTTTGCTTTTTCTTTAGCCGTTTAAGTCGTTTTAGTTTTTGTTTCTCGTTTATGATCTCATCACGTTTCAACGCTTCATCGCTCATAGTTTAAGTTTTTGTAAGTTAAAAATAAGTTTCTATAAGTTTAATAATTATTAAAGTAGTCACAAAGCAGCCCCAGAAATGACACCATATAAGCCAAAATTCTAAGATTATTGCCGTGTGGTCTATTTGCTGTAGTATGTGCTTTACTTTGCTAAATATGACTTCCTTTGTGCTATTAGAGCGAGTTTTAAAGCGTCTCGTTCGTCTTGGTTTGATGTCTTTTTTGATACGCTTAACCCTTCGCTTTTTAGTACGCCTTTGTATTCTTTGTTTGTCCATTTTTTACCTTTACTTTTAGGACTTAAATCTATAACCTTGTATTTAGTCTTACATAAGTCTACTGTAATTTGGCTAATGGCTTGGTTTTTACCTGCATCCCTTGACATTCTAGCAGCTACATTTTTATTTTTATGACCATTAAAGGTTGTGTTTTGTAGGTTGCTATTCTCTATACATACTATTGCATCAGTAGGGGATTCGCTGTTAAACCATTTGTAAAAGTCAATGAACCCATTTTGGCAACTAATATAGTTTACTGTATTGTCAGACCTATCTACTATAGCAACTAAAAAGCCACCTTGTCTAAAAGCAGGGTCTATCCCTATAAATAACTTAATCGGTCGGTTCTTCATGTCTTACTTTTTGTTCTTTAATAATATAATTCCCATCTACAAAGTCAAAATTATGCTCAATGCCAAAGAATTTTAGCACTAAATATTGACTCCTGGGCTTCCATGCTGCTTTCCTTTTTTGGGTGTAAAGCAAATCCCTAACTAGCGTAATTGATACAGGAAAAGTAGCCTTGCCACCTTTCTTGAAGTCAGCAGCCGAAAGATTATTATCCTCCATGTAATCTATTAACTGATGCCTTAGTATCTGTTTTGTTTTGTTATCTATCATAATACAAATATAATAAAAAAACTTTAAAAAACTTCTAAAAACACTTGCTTTTTTAAATTAATGTTGTATATTTGTGTCATAACGATATTAAAAAACTTATAAACTTAAACAAAATGGCAAAAGTAAAATTAACCTTTAGTTATAAAACTAATTCTAGTATTTTGGATTTGGAAGATTTAGGATTCGATGAAGGTACTGAATTATCAGACTTAACAGAAGAGCAAAAAAACGAAATTAGAGATTCACAAGTAGAGTTCGAATTTGTGAGCTGCATAATAGAAGAGGTAGAAGATTAGATTATATTTGTGTCATACTTAATTATTAAAACTTATAAAAATGACTGATTTACAAAAAACAATAGCATTATACAAAGGCTTTGGTATTGACTTGAAACACTACGAAAGAGATACCCAAAAAGTATTGGCATTAAACTGCCCTTGGACTGAATCTGAAAATAAAGGGTTTGGCAATATCAATGATAAATTAGCAGGTGGATACCACTCTTGTATGTCTGAAATGATATTTACTAAAGAGGGAAAATTCATAAAGCAATGCTTTTGGGAAGGGTAGAAAATACTTAATTATTAAACTTATAAACAACTTAAATTATGGAAAAAGGAACAAATTATCGTAACGTTTACAAATCTGACCACTTAGGGGCTGTAGATTTAGAGGATTTAATCGAAAGTGGGAAAGACTTAATTTTTACGATTAAGCACGTAAAACAAGAACTCAATACCAAAGTAGCAGGAAAAAGAATAGATGCTAATATAGCCTATTTTGTAGAGGATATTAAGCCACTTGTACTTAATGCTACTAATGCTAGAATAATTAGCCGTTTTGCTAAGTCTACACACGTTGAAAAATGGAATAATATAACTATTGAGTTGTATATCGACCATAATGTGAATTTTAAGGGTTCTATTGTCGATGGGGTTAGAGTGAAACAAAGACAGCCTAATGTAGTAAAAAAGCTACCTACTATTAACGATGTAAGTTTTACTAAACTATTGGCAGCAGTAAAAGCAGGTAGTTATACTTATGCAGATGCTATTGAAACCTATTTATTCAACGAATCACAAACTAAAGAATTAGAACATTATGCACCAAAATAATGATTTTTTAGTCCGCTGCTCCGAACTTGGTAACATCATGGCTAAGAGTAGCGGGCTAACTAAAATAGAAGCTAAAAAATTAGACGATTTAATCACAAAACAGTCTAACAGCAAAGAAAGATACAAGTTAGAAGATAAAAGAGATTTTAAGCCACTATTTGACCTTTCAAAAGGTGCGATGTCTTTTGTTGAAAACAAGGTTAAAAATAAGTTACTAGAAATAGATATAGACTTTGATAGCAACCAAATGCTAAAAGGCACAGAAGAAGAAGACGAAAGCATAAAGCTATTTAATTCTGTTAAGTTTAAGTCTTATAAGAAAAATATAGTTAGAATTTCTAATCAATGGATAACAGGAGAATGTGATATAGACGATGACAAAGAAAGTCTTATAATAGACATCAAAAGTTCGTTTACTAAGCTAACATTTCCACTAATGCCAAAGGACTGTAAAAACAAACTATATGAATGGCAGCTTAGAGGGTATATGATGCTCTATGATAGAAATAACGCTACCTTGGCTTATTGTTTAGTAAATACGCCAGACCATTTAATCCCACCAAATGATGATTTTAATCTTCACAATGTAGATGATATTGATCCATTTCTTAGAGTTACTACGTTATCCTTTACTAGAGATTCAGAACTAGAGGAACAAATCAAATACAAGGTAAGCGAATGTAGAAAATATTATAATCATTACCTTAATTTAGTTCTTAGTAAAAATCAAGGATAAGCTATTTAAAGCAGGAAAAAAGCAGAATGAACAATTTAGGTAACAATCAAAATCAAAAGTAATGATATTAATATTTGCAGAAAAAGGCACAAAAAAACGGTATGCAGTAAGTAGTAGAGGCACTACTGACGAAGACACGAATAACAAAGTCACAAAAACACTAGAATGGCTAAACCTAAATAGTAATAGTTGGGAGTATGTAAAATCTTCTGATGGTGGTATATTGTACGAAGGTCAAGACATTTATTTAGGCTAAACAAACACTAACAAAATGAAAAAATATAAGCAATTTTGCATCAAACACAACCTCAAAGCTAATAGATTTAGTTCTTTAGCTAGGTTTATGAAAAACAGGAAAGATGAGCGATGACCAAATAGACGATAGAATAAGAATGCTTTATTATAAACACAAAGAATTAAGTACAAAAGATAAACAAAGTGAGGTAGGGATTAATATGCTAAAAGAAATATCAAAACTAAGACTTCAAAAAATAGATAAAGCATTACTACTCCATAGAGAATTTCAGAAAAGGCACAACTTGAAACCAACTAAATACATTAATAATACTAAACAACAATAACAATGTCAGAATTAAAATTAGAAGGTAAATTAATCGTAAAAAACGATACTCAACAAGTAACAGACACATTTAAAAAACGTGAGTTTGTTATAGAAACAGAAGGAGATTACCCACAAAGCATAAAGTTTGAATTAAAACAAGATAATTGCTCTAAATTAGATGCCTATAAGGTAGGGGATATGATTGCAGTATCTTTTAATGTAGATGGCCGCCCTTGGGTAAACAAAGAAGGTAAGACAGTATATTTTGTTTCTTTGTCAGTCTGGAGAATAGAGAAAGTAGGTAGTGTTACTGCTCCTGTAGATAAATATCAAGATGTGCCTGTAGTTGACAATGATATCGAGTTGCCATTTTAAAATCAAAAGGGATTGAGTTCCTTTCTTATTCAGCAGTAAAAATATAAACAACAATTCAAAACAAAGGGGCTTAGTTCCTTATTATTCAGCAGTAAAAATATAAAAAATTATGAATCTTATTTATAGCAATGGTAGAAAGATAGTTCAAACAGATGAGCATATAGAAGTAGATAATGTAAAATATCCTTTGCCTGACTATGTAAAAAAATCAAACAGTAATAGTTTGATAATAAATAAAAACTCTATAGAAATAAATGGCTTTCTGTTTAATCCTGACACAGGAGAATTTAAGCGTAAGGGTTTTTTTAAATAACTAACAAAGGGGCTTAGTTTATCGCTTTGCCCCTGTTTAAAAATTATGATTATGAGCAAAGAGTTAAACGCTAAATTAAAAGATGCTAGAGATTTTTTCTTAGAGAATAGTAATGGAACTTATACTGTTGAAATGCTAGGGTACACAAAAGAAGTAGATAACTATCAAGATGCTAAGTGTTTTTTATGGGGGCAATTACCTATAGTGAATGAACCTCAAACAAAACAAGCATTACCAAATCGGCTATCAAATCAAGCTTACAAAAAAGCAAAAGAATTAAACTATGATAAATTTGTATCTTGGTGGGATGAACAAATTATTTAACTAATAACCGCACTACTAGTATGCTTATTGGTGTACTGGATAAAAGATTGAAAAATGGGAATTAAACTAATAAACATAGAGCACAACAAAGAATCTTTTATACAAGACGACTCTACTGCTTTTATTCTTACTTATGAGGTTAAAAAATGGTATTACTTCGGCAAAGTTAAAACCAAAACTAACCACATTAATATAAAAAACAAAATTGTAATGGAGTGGCTTGAGCATATACGACAAAAAACAGGTGTAAAATGCAAACAATAAAGCTAATACTACAATCACTATTCTACTTCCTAATAGGTAGCTTAAATTCGTTCGTTTTAGGCTATTATTTCTATGCTGCGGTAAGTTGTAAGGAATATACAAATTGGACTTATATAATAGTAGTTTTGTCGCTTGTAGTGTGGGCTTATTGGGTTGCTTTTGATAAACTTATAAAACTTAAATAATGACTAAAGAAGATATTGAAACAATAAAAGAGTTGCTGTCTGCTACAATAGAACTTAATGGAGAGTATCAAGAAGGATGGGATGAAGATATAGAAAAAGCCGAAATTCTTATATCTAAATTAGAAAATGAACAAATAAAAACACCTTATAAAAAAGAATACATCGAATGGAGAGATAAATACTTTAACCAGGTGGATAAGGTGTTTGAGTATCAATCTAAAAAAATGGAAACATACTACACGAAAAGAATGCTATATAAGCAGTATGAAAGAGCAATGAATGAATCCCCATTTGACTAAAAAACTTAAATAGAATATTGACTTATGTCGGAGTGTATAGTGTGTTATATGTAAAGTCGCAGACGCTCTTGGGTAGTGGATAATCCTATTCTATTTTGATAAACTTAGAAAACTTTGATGATGAAACGATATTTAGCTTTTTATGGCGATGATTACTACCCTGTTGGTGGTATGAATGACTTTATAAATGATTATGAAACTTTAGAAGATTGCGAAAAAGCGATTAAAATAAAACATAAAGAAAATAGACCTGAGGATATAGAATGGGAATTTGCTTGGAAACAAATATGGGATTCTAAAAAAAGAGAATTTATTGTAAATACTTTTTATCAGCATAACGCATAACGGTTTGTGTATGGTGAGTAGCCGACACCTAAAACTTGGCTATTTAAACAAATGTTTAATCGGCTATTTACTATATTTTGTGTTAGCCACAGTTAATTTAATTATGGAAAGAATTATTCAACAACTAAAAGAGCAGCGAGAAAAAGCTGAAAAGACATTCATTAAAAACAGCTTAATAAAAAGAAACTGCAAGTTTGATGCACCTTGCCCTGATGTAGATGCTGACTTGGACGCTATTGGCGAACTGAACCAAGCGATAAGTATATTAGAAAACTATGGTGCTACGAAAGAGCCTGTTTCTAATTGTGGATAACGTATGATTATATGGTTAGATTTTTAACGGATTAAATAGAAAAATTATGAATGAGAAAGCAGAATTTGCAGTAGAAATACTAAAGGAATATGCAAAACAAAACCAAGTACTGCCAAGAAGTACAAGCGACCTATCTAAATTAGAAGAATGGTTGATTATAGAACTATTTAGAGTTAAAAAATTAACTATATAACGTGTTGTTTTTTTTTAATTGCACACAACTACCCACTAAACGCAATAACACAAAAAGCCTACTATAAATCACTATAGTAGGCTTTAGTATTTCTATAAGCAACTAGGACAAAGCAGCCCCTTTACTGTTTTAGCTATGTATCTAAAAAGTTTTGTAGGGTTTACTTTTTCAGAATTTGGAACATCTATAGTGCCGCTTATTTGACCACTATCTGTATCAGTTCCTGACATTGTAAATGTTGTTTCAGTTCCATTATCGCTACCCTCTACAAGATGTAAAACCCCTTCATCTTGGTTACAATCTTCTTCATACTCGTATGTGTTAGCATACTGATTTACTAGTGTTATATTACACATGATACTATTGTTTTTATAATTAAAAAAATAATGTTTGCAAAATCGTCTGGATCATAACTTTTACCACCTTCTAAAAACTCAAAGTAATTAAAATCTATAGGTTTAGGCTTATACATTAATCCAATTAATGCTTTTTTAAACCAAAAATTAGCAACAACTAGTAAGCACATTATACCTCCTACTTTGTTGCTTATATCTAAAATTGTTTTCATATCTAATTGTCTTTTTCTTCAATGAAAGACTTAATCTTATCTTGTAGCATAAGCCTTTGATTGACTACTATTTTTTTAATTTCTTGTATTTCTTGTTTGATTTCTGGGTTTGATTCCTCCAATATATCCAATATTTTCGGTGTAAAAGCATCAATAATAGAACCAAAACCCTTATATAATTCTAAGAATGTTAAAGGGTTAGGGGATTGATACTTTTTAAAATTAACAGCTATGCTACTAAGCATACTTATTATAAATAAAATACCTCCGATATGGGCTATTATTAGTAATGGTAGTGACATCTTTTATCATTTTAATTGGGGATAGTGTTTGTTTTGTGTTATATGGCTGTTAGTGCTAAGTTTGAGCCTAAAAGCATTGTTACGTCTGAACTGTCTGTTATGTTAGTAATCCATAATTCAATCCTGTCATTTTCATCTAGCATCACAAAAGGAAAGAAAGGTCTAAAAGTAGCTACATCGATAGGGCCAGCAACTCCTGCTATTCTTCTAGTGAAGGAAGCTAAGTCTGAATAAGTAGCTGTACTGTCATCGTATTTTCTTATCGTCAGCGTTATATCCTTGCTTTGAGTGCCTTCTAAAACTATACTACCATCTATAGCATAAGATTCCTCTTTTGTTGTGCTATGTGCAAAAGCATTATTACCTACTGATTTCAAGTGCTGCATGAAACCGTATGTTGTTGTGCCTAATATCTTTGTAGACGTATTTAATGTTAAGGGTGTCAACACCTCAGTAGTACAACTCCAATAGCCGCCTATTTTAGTATTTTTTGCTATATTGCCTTTGTTCCCTTTAAAGAATGCTTTTCTTGATTTCCAAGTTTCAACAGTATCGGCACCGCTCCCAAGTGTGAAAGGTGCCACCATGTTACCATCTCCACTATATCTGCCATTTTCTAATTGATACCCTTCATCTTCCAATATCATATCATAATCAAAAGCAAAAGCAGATTGACCTGCTAATACATCAATATTAACATCTGAACGAATATTGCCAATACTAAAGCCTACATCGCCTTTTAACAAAGCACCACTTAGATTAATAAACCTTGAACTTGTTATCCTAAAACCGCCCCAATTAGCACCCTTCAACAAAAATCCACTCAATGCACCAAAAGCGAATCCAATCGTCCAGAATCCTTGCCTTAAACTTTCAAGTGTTCCCATCGCTGTACTTCCAGAAAAAGACACGTTTAGTAGGTCAATAGCTTCATTACTTGTGCCTATCATTTTTATTGCTTCACTTCCTGCACCTGTTGCCGAAATATCTAAATCAGAAATAAGCAAATCAGTACCTATACATTCAATCAATGATATTCCGTCTTCTGAACTTGACATTGATGTTATCCCTTTTGCAGCCCCTTCTATACCAAATCTAACACCGCTTGTTATGTTAGATAATGTGTATATTCCCCAATCAAAAGAGTTATTATCTATTACATACATTAAGTTTTTAGCATCTATCTTGTACCCATCTGTCAATGTGTGTGTAGATAATAAATCCTCTACTTTAGAAATGTGTTGTTTTGTTTTAAATACATAGCCATTAGGCAGTATAATGTCACTCATGATATTAATATGTTATGTTTACTAAAGCTGTTCCATCTGCTACCCCTGTATCCCAAATCCCATTAATAGCGTTTGTATTGTCATCTATAATAGCTATACCATTTTGAGGCAATCTATATTTATAGCTAGTAAGAGAAGCAATTCCGCCAACTTGTAAAAATAAGTCAGATGTAGAAGTATTTGCAATTGTTACTGTTTTTCTGAAAGGCGAAGCTATTGCTATTTGTCCATTTATAGCACTAAAATTTACTGTAGTTAGTGTTTCACTAAAACGCCCCACACCATCATTAATTCTATAATTAGAATATCTTAATTCTTGTAATATTAAATCCTGTGTACTGTAAGCTATAGCAGAAGTAACATAAAGTAAAGTTTGATACTCAATAACTACTCCGTTTGTATCATCTGCTATTAGTAAGTTTGAAAATAAAGAAGTAGGAAAGTCTGAACTTTGAATCCCTAATACAGTAGCAGAAACTTTTACAAAGTAATAGTAAGGTTGTGATATATTAAGTAATTCAATTAAATCTTCTATTCTGTTAATAGTTGGATTATTAGTGAAATTAGACACTACTATACTATTTGCACTTACTCCTGTTTCTATTGATATTTCATTCAAAGCAAAAGGGAATCCGTTAAAACTTTCAACATCTGGATTCTCTAAATTAATAGTATATCCTGTGTATTTTTCATCAAAAGTTGTTTGTAATGCACCACCACCACTTGAACCCCCCACATAGCCTGTAAAATATTCGGTATTAATTTTGTTTACTAATTCTGTAAGTGTTCCAACAAAAACAACCGCTGCACCTCCGTTGTCTTTTGTACTTATTACCGAATCAGTAAAACGCATAGTTAAAGAAGGAACGTCATCAGCGAAAAAGTACAAATACTCTATGTCTGAATATTTAGCTTGTATTTTAGCATCTAATCCAAAGCTACCTAGTAGTTGGTCGTTGTCAGCATTTACTACATTAATTGTATTATCTAGTTGCTCTATTAAATAGTTAGGCATTATTTTATTTTTAGTTGTTTAAAAAAGTGGCTTTATTTGTACCTCAAATTCTGTAAATAATAAATCTAAACCAGTAGTTTCTACTTCAAATCTTACTGTATGCTTATCGGTGTCTGGAAGTGTTATATCTGCTTGACCAAAAAATAATGACGCTGTACTGTCTATACCAGCAACCGCTGTAACTAAGACACCATCTAGCAATACCTGTGCTGTACCATTTACAACATCGCCAAGCTCAGCAAATGCAGCATTTTTATCGAATCTATATCTTAACTCTAAAAGATATGGGCTATCTCCTGTTACAAACGAGAGTATATTATGTGTTTGTCCTACAGGGAATGCAGCATCTAAGGAAAAAGAAAATCCATCGCCTAAATCTTGCCCTCTATAACTAGAACCAACATAACCACCATTTGTTACAAAAGAGTTTCTATATCCATTCTCAGCAGCAGGGGCAACGGCTATTTGATATTTATTAGCCCATAAATCAGAAGGAACGCTTACAAAAGAAGTAACTAAAACAGGAGTGCCAGAAGGTAGCTGTTGCCTTACATCGTTTTGATTAGATATGCTTATTTTTTCAAAATCTTTATTGATAGTCGTAATCCCATATTCCCCTGTAACTTCTTGTAATGCCGTCCTGTGAAATGCCCCAAAGCTAGAATAAACTAAGTCCAGGGTAGTAGATTCTAAAGCACTAGCATCTATAGCTAAATCAAATCTAACTTGTATTGCTCTATCTTCTAATTCGTCAGAAGTGTAGCCGTTGTCTGATGCAAATGTTTTTTTATCAAAAACAACTTTATTTGTATGTCCTACAGTTTCAGAAGCTGTAAAATAATCCCAAATTGATTGCGTACTTTGCCATTTAGTAGAATCGTCAAAAGAATCCCCAAACGCTCCATTGAAACGACCTAATATAGATTGTGTACCATTCTTAACAGCATAAACTAATAGTGTTATATCTCCAGCAACAGCAGGTGTAACACCATCGGATTCGTAGTATAATTGCCAACTACTAAAGGAATCAACGGCATCAAAATAAGCATTCCCATCTAAATCTTTTATACCATCATCGTCATTATCCCAAAACGCCTGTTTTTCGTCTTGTACTATATAGTTGTTATTAGAATTGCTTGTAATAGCATCAATCTCATACGATAATAAAACCCTTTGATTGACATCTAATAAAGTACCATCATCTTCTATATCAATGTTTTTAATCGTCCATACTTCGGTAGTATCTATATCTTCAATCGTAATTACATCATGCTTGTCTAATGTTTTTAATACAGACAAAAAAGGGCTTCCTACTATTGTAGATAGTGTGTACCTCTCTATAGTTGTGTTTTTAGTCCTTGTTTCTTGTCCTGTATCATCTACAGTAGTTTCTATAGTATCTACAAAAGTAGGTCTACCAAGATCACCGCATAAGTAATAGGTATTTTTATAGCCATCCCCCCAATAAGTGTTTATTGAAAAATCCGAACAATCGTTGGACGTGCTAGGGTTGTTATATGCTGTTATTTTTGCTCTCATAATAAAACAGCCCACTATCACTAATGGGCTGTAAATAATGAAGTATAATAAATATTATAAAGGATAAGGATATACATCTGGGAATGTCTTAGCTTCCCAAGTAAATGTTACATCAATACGTTTTACCGCATCTTTGCCCTCATCAAAAATTAGATTCGGTTTGATACTTGAAAAATTTAAACCTGCTGCAACCCCGATAATTTCAGAATCTACAGTAGTAAAATAACCTAAAGGCTTAATAATGCCACACTTTACTTTTGACCAGTATTCGTGTGTTGCTTCGTCTATGTCATATATAGAGAATGTAGCTGTATTAGTATCGCCCAAATTGTAAGTTTGGAAGTCGTTTAATTCGATTTCGCTTGACTCACTTTCAGAAATAGAACCTTTGCCAAAGAATTGTTTTTGCTTTACATCTGTTGCATCTGTGTTGTCAATGTCAAAATCTAAAGCTACTAAAGCATTGCCCCAATTGGCTACCAATGTACCTACAGTTGGATTAACTAAAATAACACTACTTAATTGAGAGCGTTTGATACCTTTAGGGCAATATTGTACTTGCGTACCTGCTGCACCTAAAACACCATCGCAATCTAGAGCCGAACAATCAACGGCTGATATATTTACAGGCATAATTTATATTTTTATTGAATTTTTATTAATAAATGTTCGGTCTTTGCATACTAGGCAGTCACTTACATCTTTAGGCATATGATAAACTAAATTATCTATACCATCATCGTATATTTGTTTTTGCCTTTGTATTTCTGATACTAAAACTTGTGGATCTAGTACCATCGTGTAGTAACCTATTCTTTTACTTTTAAGTATTGTATCGGCAACCGACATAATAGACCATGCTTTTATACAATCAGCTAAAGCCCACCCAAGATTTAAACGACCTCCAAAAGTAGGAGTATTTGGGTCTTGTGCTAATTCACACAACCAACTATAGTAATCGCAACTAAAAACAGCGTTCAATCTAAGACCTTGCATAGTAGATGTAAAATAACCATTTTCTAAGTCTAATATAGTATCAGATTGTACACCACCTTGATTATTTAAAACCATCAAAAATGGGTCGTCTTGATACTCATTTCTACTACCACACCCGCAACCTTGTTTTATATTGTTGTTTATCGGTTTAGCCCCTACAGGGATTTGATAAACAAAATAAAAACGCTCGTTTTTGTCAGGTCTTGAATTGGTTAAATCAATAACAAAAGGAGTAGGGAATGTAGCCGTAAATACTTCTTTATTCCCTGTTACTGATACAGTAGCAGATGTAAGTACATTAGTAAAATCCCTAGAGTTATAAACCTCTATTGTTACATTAGTAGGTGCTGTTATACCGCTAAAGAAATTAATATCAACACTATTTACAGTTATTGCACCGCCTTTAATCCTATAAGGCTCAATATAAAAACCTGCGTAATTAGCTGTATTTTGTACAAACTCGGCAGTTTTATAATAGTCATCGCCTATAGTCTTAAATGGTGCGAATCTCTGGTCTAATCTTGTATTAACTCCGTTTAGAAAGTCGGTTAATGTTTGCTTTATTGCCTTTTCTCGTGCATCTATAGCTATATCCCAAATACTACCATTTGAGCAGTCAGAACCTGCATTAGCCATATTGATAGGCAAACTGTCACTATTTAGAACATACAAGCCAGACGAACTCGCGTTTAATTCCGCAAAGTCCATCGGCTTTGTATCGTCCCAACAGTCACATTCAGTATCTGAAAGACCTATTATATTTGTTAGACAATCTAACATTACCCTTTAACGATTTTAACGATTCCAGTTTCAGCTCCGTTGTTTGGTGCAAGGGCAAACATACCAGTCAAATCATACTCCCAATTGTGCAACAAACGAATCTTTTTGTTTTTGTTTGTTGTTTTATCACAATCTTTTTGATATAATACATCTACATAAGCATCTTGCATAGACGTACCATTGAAGAATTGGAATACAGACGTGCTATTATTGTCTTTATCAAAGTTGTTGTAATAACGTAAAGGAACTGATACCTTAATAGTACCGTCTTTGTCGCCAACTTCCATTGGTGTAGTAGGGTATTCAGCATAGAAATAAGAAGCGTATGCTCTTGAATCTACAATAAATAGACAATCATCGCCTACAACTCTATCAAGGTTTCTCTTGTCAAAGTATAAGTTTGATTCTCCAAACGCTACACTATTTCCAAACTTATCATTACCTACATTACCACCATTAAATGATGCTACAATAGATGCAGTTTGTAAACTTCTACCAGATAAAACTACATAGTCAGTAATTCCATGCTTATCAGCCAAATACATAACGTTTGCAAGGGCTTCTTGTGTCTTAGTGCCATTCCAATAGTCAGCGTCTGTCATAGTGTAATCACCTAAAACGATAGTAACACCATCAGGTAAATCAGTAGCAACAGGTGTAGATTTGTTAGCTTCTAATTCTGTGATAAACTTAGTGTTAATACCTTGAACGATCATTGTTTGTCTGTGCATCATCAACTCAGCTACTCTTTCATCAAATTTATAATGATTATCACAATCATCATCATTCAAAGAAATTACACTTTTTGAGAATAGATTAAAATCATAATCTACCGCTACAGTTGAAACGCCATCTCCTTGTGCAATATCACAAGCAGAAGTTACAGCGGTTGAACCTATTGTAATTTCAGAAGTGTTGTCGGCTACAGAATACCAAATACGTGTACCTGTACAAGATGCGTTTGTACCTGCTTGTAGTGGTTCTAAAGTGGCTACTTGTCTTTCAGCCAATAATGGGGCTGTGACTGGTGTGTTTCTAAGTTCTAATTGAACATTAGATTTGTTTTTGAAAACTCTGGACATCTTAGCGAAGATAATCTCCATTTTCGATGCTGTTACATCATTAGGCATAGTATAAAAGTTTTAAGAGTTGTTTTTTTGTTCGTTCAACTCCATTTGTTGTAAAATAAAATCGGCTTTCTCTGGGTTACCTTCTGATTCGGCTTTTTGGAACTCTGAAAGTCCAATTTTACCAAGTTCGTCACTAGTAAATCCAAAAGTATTATTAACATTCGCCCCATTGCCTTTAGGGTTTGGGGGTGTGTTTATTTGTTGTGTTTCGTCTAAGAAATCTACAGGGCTAACTCTTTTTAATAAGTCATCAAATTCTAAAAATCTGCTTTGCTTTTCGTCAAAAATGCGTTCGCCATCTTTATCTTTTATTACCTCTCTGCCATCTTCATCAAAAGTAATTTTGTACTTTTCTTTGAGGGCTTTTAAAGTAGTTTCAATTTGTAGCTTTTGCCTTTTTTCGTCTTTACTCAAATTAGCATTTAAAGTCTTTAATTTAGAAACGGCTAACTCTTTTAGTCTTTGGTCGTTTTTAAACTGTCCTAAATGTTCATCTTTGTATTTCTCTTTTTCGGCTTGGATATAATCCTGTACCTCTTTGAGTTGCAATGCCTGTGAAATTGTAAACGGTTTTTCATCTTTGGTATCTCCTTTGTTTTCTAACTCTTCTTTTAGCTCTGCAAACATATCTTTTTGCTTATTGCTAGAAAATTGAAAATTAGGCAAAGATTCCTTTATTAATTTTTCAGTCTTAGTATGTGCTTGACGTGTGTATTTGCCTTTGAGCTCTTCGTTTTTATTCTCATTGTGAGAAATAACTGTACTCTCTACTGCACTAACTAAATCATTAAAATCTGTAATCTCTAAATCCTTAGTAGAAGCTACTAAGTCCGAATTCTTTACGCCTGTGAAGCGTGTAACAGCGTTTAAAAACGCCTCCTTTATTTCCTTATCCATCAAATATACGTTATTTTAGTTTAAAAAACAATTATTTAACCTCTTCTGTGGGTTTTTTTGTACTCTTTTTTGCTTTTTCCATGCTTGGAGTGGGTTTTGGCTGCTTTATTTCTTTAAATTCGAATTTAGCAGGTGCAGATGTTTCTATTTGTACTTTTTGTTCTGCTGTGCATTCATCCCATTTATTCTCTTTATTAGAAGTCCAAAACCTTCTTTTTTTTCTATACTTAAACATTAGCTTAATTTTTTAAGGTACTCAATAACTCTTTTTTCATCAACGCCCAATGCTTCGGCTATTTCTTTAGAGTCTTTTTCTTCATCTTGATACATCTTTTTGACTGTAGATTTATCTTTATTAGACAACCCTTTTACATCTGCTTGGGCTTTCTTAGGTGCTTCAACTTCTTTTACCTCTGCTGCTGCCATACTTGGGGTTGCTTTAGGGGTGCAGTATAGTCTACATATTCTATCTGCTTCTGCCTGTAAGTCTTTTAGGAAAATGTAATCATGTGTTACCGCTTTGTGCTTATTTGATGCTGGCACGCCCTCTTCTCTTGCTCTTTTCTCTTCTGCTTCTTTGTAGCCAATTTGTCTTTTAGCTATTTGAGTGGGTACAATCATGTAAAATTCGTCACCTGCTTCTAATACTTGCTTATCAAAATATCCACCATTTGCAAATTGTCTTTTAGTTCGCTTTTGAACTGTCTTAGTGTGAGATAGTGGATATGTTGGGAATCCAACACTATTTAAAAAATCCACTTCCTCTTTTGTCATGTCCTTTCTTAAAATAAATTTGTTCATCATTTAAAATATTTAGTTAAAAATTAATTACTTGCTTTTACTGTTTCTATTGTTGTATTACCTTTGTTGTCTTTAGTTCTTACCTGTGCCTTATCTCCTAATGGGATGACTGTAGGTATTTGTTTTACTGCTTCTCTAATAGCTGTTAGGTACTTAGATTGACCATTTATAGCTTCTTTTATGCCGTCTTTATACGCTTGATACCTTGCAGCTTCTACACGTTGTTTTTTAGCTTGTAGGTTTACTTGTATGCCGTTGTTTAAGTCTGTACTATGATTCCCTAATAATAGGCTTCTAGCTTGTTGCATCGTCTTACCTTTTAGCTTTAAATCCTTTGTCGTTTTTGCATCAAGTACAAATTCTTGTCCGTGTGTCACACCTGCTTCATCATCAACGCCCATATTACCAGTATAACCACCATCTTTAAATCCTACTGAATTACCTACTGATACCTTAGAAGCCACAAAACTACCTATCATAACCGCACTAAGGGCAGTAGCTAATGCCACACCAATACCAAACGGCAAACCACTAAGACTAGAGTATAATGCAGATATAGATGTAATTAAGTTACTTGCTTGTAGTGCCGTATCTAGTGCAAATTGTGTTTTAGCTGCTTCTTTCTTTTTCTGCTCTGCTATATCTCGTGCCTTTTCTTCTTTCTTTATCTGATCTTGTATATTTTCAATATTAGCAGCTTTGCCAAGATTAGCTAAATCTATTTCAGTAGCTAAATCGCTTTTCAAGTCATCTATTTTATCATTTCTAAAATCTACCTCTTTTTGTAGTGCCTTTATTTGTTCCCCTACAGCATCACTAACCGCTTTAGTTACCTGGTTTAATGCACCTTGTATAGCTTGTATATTGCTTTGTGTTTCCTGTCCTAATCCAAGCATTCCAAACAGCCCAGAACCTTTTGTTTTTGCCTTTTCTTCTTCTATCGCTACACCTACACCCCTAATAGATGTTTTTACTAATTCTATTTCAGTATCTAGGCGTTTCTTTTCTTCTTCTGTAGCATCTGTACTAAAAGCCCTAATAGCTTCTAATCTTGTTTGTTGTAGCTGTAGTTCTAATAAAGCCCTTTCTTCGCTTTGTACTCTTTGAAAATCTGTAATCTCTGCTTCGCTTTTAGCAGTTATAGCAAAAGATTGTCTTTCTTTTTCTTGCTTACTATCTAACTCTAACGTTGCTATTTCAGCCTGTAAGTTTATGTTTTTTAGTTGGTCCTGTACTGCTGCATCAAATGTCGTTTTTTGTAGCAGTTTAGCTTTTGCCGCTGCTTCTACCTTGATAGCTTCTAATTGTTTTTGATAGACTTGTTCAGAAACTAATAATAAATCTTGTTGGTTCTTCTTACTTACTAAAGAATCTGTTATACTCTTATCCCTTGCTTTTTTCTCATCTAGTGCTATTTGTTCTGCCGTCTTTTTACTTTCATCTACAAGTAAATTGTTAATTTCAAGTTGAAACGCTGCAATGTCGGCTTGTTGTTTTATTGCTTGATTATCTAAAGACTGTCTTTGTCTGCGAATATTTAAAAGCCTTTGTTCTGATTGTGTCCTTAGATTAGCTAGTTTAATTTCTGCCTGTGCTATTTCGTCAAGTGTCTGTTTGTCGCTATCAGATTGAGAAGCTAAAGCCTTTAATGCCTTTACTCTTTGCCCCTGTGCTGCTATCTCTTTTTTTAATTGTGTATCTTCTAACTTAATAACATTATCAAGTGCTTCTATCCTTTCGGCCAAAGGTTTATTGGCATCACTCGCTATATCTCGTGCTTTAACTAATTGAGTGTTTAATTTAGCCCTTTGAACTGATAGCCGTCTTTGTGTATCTACTACTGCGTCTAATTGTTTTTGTAATGCAAATGCTGCTGCTGCTTCTCGTTTTATTTCTTCAGTTGTATTTTTTATAGCATTACCAAACGCTTTTTGTTGTTCTGCATCTAATCCTGTACTTAGTTGTGTTAATGCCGTATTGAGATCAACTACACTTTTCTTTAATCTGTCATAATCAAGCGTACCTAAAGCCTTTAGTGTTTCAAGCGTACTTTCTGCAATCAATAAAACAGCCTTAAATCGGTTAAATACATTAGTAATAATAGCTTTACCTAATGACTTTATACTTTCTAAAGGATTCTCAAAAGCACTAATTATAGCACTACCTACGTTCACAACAATGTCACGCAAAACATCTAAAACAGCCCCTAGTGCTGCACTTGCTTGTCCTAGAAATTCAGCCCCCTTCTTAGTAGATGAAAACGCCTTAAATAATGCCGTAACAGCACCAACTAAAGCAACGAATACTAACAGTACAGGATTAGCTAATAACGCCTTAAATGCCTTTCCTAAATTCCTAATGCCACTCCTAAGACCTCCAAAGCTACGACCTAATACACCCACCGAATTACTCAACTGATTTACACTAGTAGCCGTTTTTTTAGTGTTACTATTTAGTTTAGTTGTATCATCACTAGCTTTTTTAATAGCCTTTGATGTGTCGCCTAACTCTTTTTCAAACTTATCTAAGCCTTTAGGGTTAAAACTTTCAGTTACAGATTGCCCTATCTCGTCAATAGATGAACTTGCCACACTTGCTTGACTTGATATATCTTGCAAGGATTGGACTATCCCGCTATCGTCTGCTGTTATTGTTACTATTTGTTCAAATGCCATTTTATTTGTCTTTTTCTAACTTTGCTTTTATATTGTAAAGTATTTGGTAAAACTCAACAAAATAGCAGCGTTTTAAATATTCAGCATCATAACCGCTATTGTCAATTATAATACTAATACTATCAATTAAATCTTGTTCGCTTGTTACTGTTATATCCTTATAAGTATAACTCCCATTCGCTTTAAATTTAACGTCATAAAATCGCCCTAATAACTTGCCATCATCTTCTTGAAAATCTATTAAGCCATTTAGTCGGCTTTCAAAATCTCCTTGCACTCGTCCGATGTTATTAGAGCCAACTCGAAAAAAAAAGATGGATTAATATTTTCTTTCGTCCAATCGTCTATTTTCTTGTCTGCTGTTTCAAAATCCCAATCACTTATATCTTCGCCATCTTTGATTATGAATAGACTTGCTATATAGTAAGCTATTGAGTTTTTATTATTTACATTCTTAAAGCACTCTATTTGATTGATTACGTTTTCCCAAAGGTTAGAAATTCCTTTTTGAAAGTTAGCTTGTGTAGACATTTGTATCATCTGCTCCTTGATAGACAAAATAGCCTTAAATTGCTCTGTAGGTGTTTTCCCTGTTGCAAACATTCGATGTAAATCTTCATAAGCCCTACGCCTTTTTATATTAAATACCAACTTGGCCGGCATAATAGTATATTTGCTACCATTTGCTACAAATTCGGTTTGTAACTCGCCATTTTCATCTACTAGATTACGCATAGGGATAACAGCATCAATCTTTTTATCTGTATTGTCAAAATACCCTCTAATTTTATCTATTATCTTCGCCATTACCTTAATATCCTTTTAATTAACAGTGATACAAATATACTCAAAATAGGTGCAAAAATTAAGTTTATACCCAAAATAATGCTAATACTATCTAATTGAAACATATAAACTAAGTAGCATATAAAAGCTATCCAACCGCCTAAGCATTTTTCGCAACTTAAAACCTTTGCTAAAACATCAGGTAGATAGTGATAATAACCTTTTAAAAAGTCTAATATCTGCCTGTTTTGTGTAAGTTCATGCACGTATACCCATCCAAATATTGAACTGTATATACTTATCTGTATTATTATATATAACTCCATTCTTCTATATTTACTTTAGTTATTTGCTTCTTTTCTTCTTCTGTAAGTATGCCTTTTATTTGCTCGTTCAAGTCGATAACAATACCATACTGTTTAGTTTCTTCATTAAAAAAAATAGGGCTATATCTATTAGCTAAATACCTTTCTTTGCTAACAAAAAGACTATAATGTATTTTATTGTTTAAAGCTTCAACATTTTCTATATTTTCACTTATATACATCTTCATTATAAATTGTATTTATCTTTTAAGTTTACAAAATTGTCTGAAATCTCTAAATTATTAAGTGCTTTATCATAAAGTAAAACCCTTGCAACATACCCATTAAAATAATTAGATGTAGCTTTCCCTATTTCGTATAAAGTCCCTGCCATTGATAGAGTTCCAGTGGTTGAATTTACTAATGTATCATTTAAGTAAAAGTCTGCACTATTAGCCCTTTTTACAAAAGAAAACATAAACTTATTGTTAGACACAGCAACTAAGTCAGAAGTAAGAGAGTTGTTAAAATTAAATTGGTATTGTCCTATAAATTCCCTTAATTGAACAAACGATAAAAGGGCATCCCCTGCCAACCAAGCTACAGCCCCATTGCCCACGTGTGGAACTCCTACACGCTCTAGCACTATTGTAAAAGTAGCCTCATCGGTAGATAATAACATGTCTGTTCTTGCCACAAAACTTGATACGTCAAAATAAACAGAAGGTAAAGAGTTAATGCCGTTATTTATATATTTAGGTCTAAATACTCCAGACGTTTGCAAAAAGTCATTATTTTGTCCGCTTTGATCTGACCATAAAAACACTCTTTCATTTTCGGCAGGACTCCCACTATTTACGCCTATTTCTGCATTTAAGTCTAGTACTAAGTCAGTTGTAACAATTGGCGGTATAACAGGAGGTATTGGGGTTGTAGAACTAGAATAATCAATACATTTAATAGGGTCAAAAATAGGGAACTCAAAATCATTATCTAGACACATATCCATTGTGAAAGTTACATCTACAGCATAAAACGTAAAAGGATATAAGTAATAATTCAAGTCATCAGGATAATCATATTTACCAAAGATATTATTTAGATCAGTTATAACTCTATTAGGTTCTATTTGCACCCTATTACCTGCATAGTGACCACCTAATATATTCCCATTCTTTGATATAGCTTTAAACACACTAGGTACAGTGTATGATGCACCTTGGCAAATAGGAACATTAGTATCTATTTCTTTATGCCCTAATTCTTGAAGGTTTAACCACACCACCAAACGAGCTGTCCCCCTAAATCTTTTTTTAGTGAATTGGCTTAGGTTTGGCGTTTCTCCTACGCTCTGCATCGGACTTGTTAATTCCCAATAGACAATACTTTTTTTGCTTTGGTCTGGTACTAATTCACTATACAAAGTAGTATCATTGCAATCTTTTTCGGTTACAGAACAAGAAACAGGGTATTTCTTTATTTTAGTTTTATTACCCTGTCCTATCTGCTTAGATGTTAATGTTTGGACTACACCTCCATACCGCTCAACAAAAGGCAACGCTTTTATTGTATCAGCTAATAAAGTGTCAATTAAATATGGTATGATCATAAGAATGTATTAAATATGTTTTCTATTCGTTCCCTTTGTGCATCTATTACTAGTTGTATTTCTTCGCTTGTTGGTTCGTATATATTGCCAAACCTTTCATTGTGATAACCTATTAACCTTTGTGCGTATTCTGTTTGTCCTCCTATTCCCACTTTAGTTATAAAATTCGTATTCTCTATATTATTAACTCCTGATTGTTGGAACATTTGACCAGTTCGAGTAAAATCAATACTATCTGTTTGTAAACCGTCTGCTTTTCTAAAGTCTACATAAGATTGAAAGTAAGAACCCTTTTTGATTGTGTTTCTTGCTCCTTGTGATAGTGCTTTTTGTTCTCCAAACCATCTCGGTACTAATGATTCAGAATAACTACCAAACTCGCTGCTTGTGCTATCTTGTCTAGTTTTTTGAATACGAAGCCTAATCAATGCAAATAAATCATTTGCTTGTTTTACAGTTTCCTGCTCCCTTGTAGCTTCTATTTCTTCGGCTATAAGTTCTAGTCTATTTTGTAGGTCTGTAAATGGCATTTATTCACAACAATCAGTCATTAAAAACTCTTCGGTATTATATATTTTAGCCTCTCCTAAAGAACTCAAAGTAAGTAATACGACAAAACGACCAGCCACAGCGGATGGGTGTGTATAACCATCTCCATCAAACGACCAACACACTAAATCTACTCCATTTTTTACAATAGCTTTAGATGTAAAATTAATACCTGCTATAGCCGTAAATGATGTGAATATTCCACCACCAGGCGTTTCAGCTAACAGGGCAGATACAAATGTATCTTGTGTAACGTGTATTTGAAATGAAGGTATCTTACCAATAGGTAGTTTTTGATACCCCATTACTACATTTTTATTACTTTTTCTAGCAGAAAACAACTTAGTAGGGGAATCACATACAGGATAACCACTACCGCTATTTTCTTTAGTACCTTGATTTATATAAAACATTCTAATAGATTAAATTAATAGTTATATTTCTTGTTTGCAAGTCAAATTCAGAAGAAACCAAACGCCCTGAATCTGTATAATTAGTTATAAACTTACTATAAGGGCTAAAGCTACTATAACAACAAACAGGATAAGTAATTGATTCGTTTTCCTTCTTTTGTTTTTGCTCAAACTCTGTGTTTACAAAGTTCATATAGCCGTTTTTAAATGGCCTGTAAAACTTCCAAAACTTATCTTGTAGGTTAGCCATTGCCAAAGGTGCATTTGGTTTGAATACTCCGCTTATTTTGCCCTTTTCTGACTGTGAACCGCTTGGGTTTACACTCTCAATAGGAGCTAAACTATTAGGAAGCATTAAGCAAATA
>Ga0208643_1000157_pt1 | contig 44706 bp, 28 predicted proteins | sample VirMetDEL_Nov_12_FD_184516 | JGI IMG/M metagenome (GOLD analysis project Ga0208643, IMG submission 184516) | Aqueous microbial communities from the Delaware River and Bay under freshwater to marine salinity gradient to study organic matter... | ecosystem: Environmental > Aquatic > Marine >...
AACGTTTAATATAAAAAGCGTTGAGGAACGAAATGAATTTTATATGGTGTTATGCACCGTTAATTAAAAATTAATTATGAATAAGGTAATTATTGAGCAAGATGTATTTGAGCTTCAAGACTTATTTGATGGAAAGGTATCTAAAGGTGATTACCTAGAATATAAAGGTAAGTTATATAAGTTTGATGGATATGATTATGGAACTTACCCAATGGCAACTAATGTGGAAACTGGTGAACAAATACAATTACCGCACTACTAATGGTGCATAACGAATTAGAATATGAATTTTAAAATTACGGATTATGAAAACAGAATTTGAAGATGAAGATGGTGTTATTATTTACTCAACAAATGATAATATTTTTGTGCCTAATATAGGTGATTTAATTAATATGAAAAATGAAATGTTTAGGATAAAGTACAGGTATATTGACTACGATAAAAATATTATTAATATAGATATGGAACGTAAGTAATTTTTATTATTTATACACGTTGTTGTAAAATCGTTTTTATGTTTTACAACGGTTAGTATATGAGACTGTACTTGTATGGCTTATATACATTGTAATTATTGCACTGTAGTTAAAATAACAAATCAGAAGAAAATATATTAATTAATTATTAAACAATTTAAATACAAATAACAAATGAAAAAATTAGAATTAACAATGTGGCTATTATTATTCACTATAGTAATATTTGGACAATGTCCAACAGAACAATCATGTGTAGATTACACAGTAATACTTAACTTAGATGAAGTCCCTGGATGTTTATCTGGAGAAGTAATACAGACTGGAGAGGATATAGATAACAACTCAGATTGCGAAGATGCTAATGGAGATAACTGCTTTAAGTGGATTATGTACCGTTCTGAAAACAGTGATATAATATCTGTATCAGCTACTCTAGGTCAAGGTCAATCTTGCAATGGGGAAGTAGATAATATTTACATGTATGCAGACGATTGTATTGAATATGGTAGTAGTGGATCTCAAAATTCATTCACATTTGATTTTGGAGTATCAGATACTCTAATCGTTTGGATATGTGATGGATCAAGTGGTGAAGTGTCTATGTGCAATCTCTGCGTAAACTATAATCCATTACCTATAGAGCTATCGTATTTTAAGGTAAGGAATAAAGCTGACAATGAGATTCTATTAGAATGGGAAACACTACAAGAAATTAATAATGATTATTTTATTGTAGAACAATCTAATAACTTACAAGATTGGAAGCAGATCGCAAAAGTAGAAGGTGAAAATTGGTACAATGCTACTAGTAATTATTCTGTAACTTATTATCAATCAGAAGTAGGAAGTATGTACTATAGACTTTCACAAGTAGATGTAGATGGTACAAAGACTATATTTGATAAAATGATTAGGTCTGCTAGAATTGATACTGAAGACGATGTAAGAACAGCTATGCGTTATGGAGAATGGTATAATTTAGTAGGTAGAATATCAGAAAGAGATGAAAGAGGATTATTTTTAGTTAGATATAAAAATAGAGTTTATAAAATCTATAGGTAATAATGAATAATATAATAAAGCCGTTTAAGACCAGTATCAAACATATAAAAATTATTTATTAATTTAAAAAAAATAACACCATGCTAGACCATGAACATATACTAAAAATTAGTAGGAATTATACAACAGATGAAGTTGTAAAATTTCTACGTCAAGAATTAAAGAATTCAAGAGTTAAAATAGGCGCATTAAAATCAGAACTAGACCACTTTAATCATAATACTCAAGATATAATTCAAAGCGCAAACCAAAAAGCATACGAAGAAGTACTTATGCCTTATAAATCTAAAGGTTGGGTGAAACGAGAATTAGGTAAAGAACATTGTAGAATGTTACTGCAAGAGATTAAAGCTTTAAAAGCTAGATTAGAACCTGAAGTAACTGATAAAGTAACAAAGTTAATTAAGGAAAATGAAAGGTTTTTAATCAAAAATGCTAGACTACAATTAAAATTAAAAGAGTATGAGCAGCAAAAAGTATAGACTAATAAAATTAGTGAATGATAAATTCAAAGGTACTCACCCTAATAATATTGAAGTAGGAGATGCTTGGCATTCAGATTTAAATTTAACACCAGTAATAGGAGAAAGTTTCCATTTTGGACCTACAGATATGTGGGACAAGTATAATCATATATGGACTAGTGCTGTTACTGAAATATTAGAAGATGGAGTATTTAAAACAAAAAATAGTACTTATAAAATAGAAAAATTATGATACCACAACAATTAGAAGATATACTGAATATGTTACAAGACTGTATTGATGCAGAAGCATTAATGTACAATGAAGTAAGTACTTATAATCAAATACATGGAACTTATTATGATGAACAAACTATAGTAGATGAATACAGACAGAAAAATGGTATTAGGTCTTTTACAGAGGAACAATATAGGGAGGTTAATGATGCTGTATATTTGGGAGAAGAAGAAGATACAGTTAAGACCAGATCAGTTGCAGAGCATATGTAGAATACCCTATTGTGTACAGTATCTTTTAAGTTATTTGCAATGGCACTATAAGATATTTGATATTACATATAAAGGAAAAAGGATTCTAGTATAAAAAATCCCCTACTCAAATTAATGGGTAGGGGATTATTTTTTTAAAAGTTTAATATCTATTATAGATACCTAGCTTTTTTTTAGCCATTTGTTAGTCACCTTGGAACCATAAACTATATTTAAGAGCTCCTTGTTTAAGCCATCTATCTTGATATTTAGGATCAATACTGCTAAAGTAACCCTTAACTCCTGGTATAAGCTTGTAAAAAGTTTTACGACCTTTAGTAAGCCCTTTGTAAGGACCAGATTCTACTTCCTCAGTATCAAAGATTTGAAATATATCTAAAAGCTGCTGCATCTGTCCTGTAGCTACAAAAGGATTTTTTATTACTTCAAAAGTTTCAGGAATTCCAAAAGGGAAAGACAATGCTGATAATTCTAAATAAGATCTATTAAATAGATATAAAGCATATGGAGTTAATCCTTCTTCATCATCTTCAAATAAATTATTAAGAATAGAAGCTACTCCTACTAATGAAAGTACTAATCCAAGTTCTAATAAAGCTTTTTTAACTGCTATTTGATGTAGTTTTGGCAATGTTGGATATGTTTCCAACATGTACTTAAACATATTTACGTTTTCAGCATTAAAAGCCTGGCTCAGAAATTTACTAGTAGCTCTCATATATCCTACATCTTCTTTATCTAGTACATAATTATATCCTTCTGTTCTAAATCGTTTAGATAATCCTCTTACAATCCAAGATTTATGAGTTAATACTAAGTTTGCATATGCATTTTGCTGAGCTGCTGTTTTATCTGAATGACTTAATCCTCCCTCAAAAGTATCTACTTGATTTTGTATAATCATACCAATATAAGCCATATTATCTTTGTGTATTTCTGTAGTGCTTCCTATCATTTTTTTATTCAATAAGAATTCATGTAACGGCTTCCCTTTTTCATAATCTGGATGAGTAGGTTTAATAACTGCATCCTTATATAATCTATAATGATCTAGAGCTGCTAAAGTAACATTTGATTTAATACTAAAATTAGCTAATGCAAATCCAGACATAGTAGGATTACTTGCTATTATTCTAGTTACTCTATTTTTATTTAAGTTTTCAAATATTTGTGCAGAATCTCCAAAAACACCTAAATCTTGTAATATTATATTTAAAATTGATTTTTTATTTTTTGAACCTATCTCTGCAGCAGCTTGAGAATAATACTTAGGTAAAGTTCTTCTTGCAAATTTTTGAGATTTACTAGAGCTATGTTCTTCTAAATAAGAATCTAATTTAACAAAGACTTTAGCTGATATAAATCCAGCAGCCTGTGTAAATACTGAACTTCCTAAGTTATTGTTAGTTACATATCTTTTAAGTTTATCTAACATCTTAGAAGCACTGTAAACTTTACCTCTCCAATTAATTTCTAATACTTCCTCTTTAGACTCCCCATATACAAACATATCTAACATAGTTTTCATCTTAGCATAATCATTTGTACTTACACCTTCATCTAAATTTTTACCTTTTTTAAATGTACTTAACCCTAACGACTCTAGTATATTTTCAAATACAGGAGCCTCTTTACTCATTTGTTCGTAATTTTCAGCCATTTTTTTAAATGCAATTAAACTTCTAATAGCATCATTTGTTATGAGATTTGGATTATCTAATGGGTTAGTATAATACCTAGGTACAATTCTTTCTGAAGTACCATCTGGTCTACTACCTACTGCTTTATAAAATCCTACATCATCATTTGTATTAGCTAAGATAGAATCTTGCATTAAAAGTCCTATAGATTGCATTGTTTTTTCATTAGCTCTCATAGCTACATCTAAAATATTAGCTGACATTTGAGGTGCTAACCCTTCATACTTTAATCCTACTTGGTTATACATAGCAGTCATATTATTTTCTACTCTAATAGCAAACTTTTTTTGGTTTGGAGTTAGTAGTTTAAATGCAGTTTCAAAAGGTCTAATAAACTTACCAGTAAAATTCTTACCATCTCTATGGAATAAAAAATCAGTATTAGTAATACCTAAGTCCTCTGCAAAATTTAATAACCCCCTTCCATATTCAATAGTATTACTGTTTACCTTATGCATTATTTTAGTAATCATAATATGAAATATCCTAGCTATAGGGTTAGCAGAATCTGCGCCAGAAGCTAACCATCTTCCAAGGAATCCAGAATCTACAGACATCTGTGCAAATTCTGATTTTAAACTATGTCCTTCTTTATTATGTTTTTCTACATGCACTAAAGCCTCATCTATCATAAAATTATGCCGTATGTTATCCATTTCCGAAAACATATTACTTAGAGTTGTAAGATCGTCCTTCATATCAGGAAGTAAATCTTTTATTTTAAAAATATAAGGTCTATAATAACTAAAATACAAACTTAAATCTTTTAATTCTTGACTATTTAAAGAATCTCTGTTCTGTAATGCACCAAGAACTTCAGAAGTATCTTCTACAAGTTTTTGTACAAACATAGTTAACCCAGCTTTATCATCTACTGCATTTTTTGAAGCATCATTTATAGCAGTTAACATATTAATTACTCGATTTGCTCTATTTGGATTCTTCCAATCCTTTTTTAATACTCGCATATATTGAGTAAACTTTTCTTTCATCTCCTCTAATATAGTTTGAGAAGAATCAAAGAATATTTCTCCAGTAGGAACATACGCAAAATTCTTTTTATCAGCCTTTCTAATATCTGCTGCAAGCTTCTCTGCCATATTTTTATACTCTGGTCTGAACATACCCTTGATCTTATTAATAATACTTATTATAAGCCCCCTAAAGCCTTTAGGGTAAGTATTATTTTCGATAGCTAACCCTACATATTTTGCAAGTATTTCTTTTCTTACTTTATGCTCTACATCAACTTCTGATAGTCCAAATACTTTGTATTTACCTCTATAGTGCTCTGCCTTTTCTTTATATAAAGGAGAATTAACTATTCCTGGTAATGCTTTGTTTATAGCAGCTTGGTTACTATAAAAGTCTACACCCATATGCGCAGCCTCTTCTGCTAATGTTTTTCCATTCTCAGTAGTTAAAGCTATTATTCGTAAAGAAGTATCTGCAAGTCCTTTTGCATTTTGAATTCCAGCATTTCTATATCCTGTGTCACTAAGGTAAGTATTCATAGCTTGCACAGATACTCCAGTTTCAAACAAGAAATCTTTAATCTTACTCATTACTTCAGAGTAATTATCATTAGATTCAGCTTTTAACTTTCTTCCCATATACGCAGGACCTTGTTTAGTAACTATAAATTTACCGTTAAACTCTTTAGATACTGTAAATATGTCTTTTAAATAATCAAAAATTTCTTTATCATACTTAACTTCTTTTGTAAACTCACTTACAACATCGCCATCTATTTTCTCCCATAGTTTTTCTAAAGTTTTAAATTCAATGACAGCTTTCCTTGGATACAAAGGAGAACCATCAGAGAATTTATTATCTTTAATAACAGGCTCTAGATTTTCATCTACCTCTATATTATCTTTATTATAAGCATTCTTAAATACTAAATCTGCTTCTGAACTATTACTAGTAAATTTACTAATTTTACTATAAAGGTTAGATTTTGTACCTTTTGGATTTAAGTAAGTCTTAGATCCATTCTTTATTTTTATTTGACATCCCATAATTTAAAATTTAGTTTCTTTATCTCCATAAATGCAGTCAATCCTAGACTCATCAATTTCTTCGGCAGAATATGCATTTTTGTCTATAGTCTCTGTAGTTGTTGTCTCATTTGAAGGAGTTATATCTCCTGTAGAAGTATTTGCTTTACCTTCTGAGTTAGCATCCCCATAGTTTATATTTGGATCAGTATCCTCTATTCCACCAAATTCTACAGCAGGAGCTTCTACCTTTCCTGATGTATGTAATACATGTTCTACAGTCATAGGAAATTCTACCCCTCTACCTTCCGCAACTATATCAGGTGTAGCTATATAAAATGCTGTAAATTCACTTCCCCTCATTTCAATAAGTGTTTCATCTAATTCATATAATTTCTTTTTCATTTTCCAATCTGGATTCATATCATCTCCTATATTTACTAAGTTATATCTATGTATATATTTAAAGAATCCCTCTTTAGTATCAAATCCTTTTCCAGAATCTATTTCTATTACACCTTTTTTTGGTTCTATATCAGTTTGTTTAGTATAATCTTTATAGTATTGACGTACAATAGTAAGAGGATCTGCCATCTCTACAGGAGCAGATATAACATACCTTTGTCTAAGAGCTAACGGCATTACTGTCCAAAAGGTTCCAGGAAGTAATTCATATCCAGACTTTATCATTTGATAATCTGCTAAAGCTACTGCAAAGTCAGTAGAAGTTGGATCTTCATACATTTCTTGCCACATATCCATAACATACGATTGATCTAATTTATCTAAATTACCTAAACTAAATGTTCTCATCTTACTACGATTCATTGTTACTCTACGTATCTCTATTCTGTTTATAAACTCCTCAAATTTACCAGTTCCTAACTCTTTATAATACTTTTCAATTAGTAAAGGAACTTCATAAAAATGATTAGGGTTATCTTTATTAAACATTTTAACTGCAGCATGAGTCATAGCCCTACTATATAGTGCAGTAAGAGTTTTCACATTCAACTTCCTACCCCCTAAGTCTTCTACTCCATTTACTATAGTGTTATAGTAAGGAGTATTAAATTGTAATTTACTATCTACTAATGGTTTTGCATCCACTAACCCAGCTTTAATTTTATGAGTTGCCCAAGGTATCATTGCACCAACTTTAATATGCTGGTATTTCTTCTTAGAGGTATAGTCTTTATGATCAATAAATAATTGAGCATAATTTCCTCTGGTTCCTGTATCCATATACTTGGTTTGCTTTAAAGCATCCATTAAATCATTACCTACATCAAATAGCATGAAAGCTGCTTGTAAATTATTTGCATTAGATTCAAAGTTTTTTAATGCTTTTAAATCAATAGCAGGTATAGGAACTTGCTTATACTTATCAGTACTATACTTGTACTCATTATGCAATAAAGTTTTGATATCCTCTGCAAACATTCCTGAAGCTTTTCTAGAAAATTCTCTAAACTCTTTCTGATTAACTAATAATAGAGCTTCCTCTAGTGTTCTACCTAATTTTAATAAGGTAATAATAACAGGCAAAGATATTGAATTAATATTTGCTAACCCTGCAATTGGTTTTTTTAAATTATCAACTGCTTGTGCTAATATTTCTGCAATATTTCTACTTACATTATTAACAACACCTTCCCAACTTGAATCTTCTTGCTTTTCTAAATTATCCGTCTTTGCTAATAAATCAGAACTACTTTTAGACTCCCCTTTAAATAGTACAGGCTTAATCACTTCTAAACTTTGATATAAATAATTAGCAGAGTTAGCATTAGCAGCTATACCAATATTATTGGCTCCTGTTAATAATCTTTCTAATATATCCATTTGGGTGCTTACTCCAAATAAACTAATAATATCTGTAATTCCTAATGATTTTCTAATTTTTGCTTTTCTCTGAAGTTTTTCAGGAGTATCTCCTTTTTTAGGTCTTAAATATGTATCTACAAAAGATTCTATTTGTTGAGCACCCCCAGGAGTAAGTCCCTCTATTGGAGTAGCATGTTTGAATTTAATCATATAGTCTAAAATAGTATTATCTATACTTTCAATTTTATTACCATTTGCATCTACTTGATATTGAAATCCAAATAATTTATCAATATCAAAATCAAACCCAGAAATATCTGGAGTTTCAACAGGCATTATAATTCCATTACCCATTCTTCTAGGTAAGATTCCTATAGGTCTAATTACAAACATAGAGTACTTATCCTCTGTAGGTATCCTATACATCATCATTTCTCTAAATCCGTCTGGAATCTCGTCTAAAGGTATTTTTTGTCCCATATACTTCTCTAAAAGTCTATCCAAAGATGGATGAACTCCTTCTGGAATCCAAGTTTCCATTATTACCTTAGTAATATTACCTTTAGAATCTCTTTCTAGAATTACTTTAGGAATGTTTTCTTTAGCTAAACCATATGGAGATACATTGTACATAGAGTTCCCAGATACTTTTTGGTTAGTTACTTTATTCCTAATAATAGAAGTAAGTATAGGCTGAATAATATTTACGATCTGTGGATCATCCATTTTAATCTCCTTACTTCTAAATGCTTCTTGTATTTCTAGAGGGAAATCTTCCATTTGGGCTAATGCAGCTTCTCTAAAATCTTTATCATTATTAAATATGTCATTTAACTCTTCTTGTAACTCTGTAGTTTTTTCTATAAGAGCTTTTTGATAAGCTGCAACATCTTCTTCCATACCAGCAGGTAAGTCATTCATTATTAATTTAGCTAATTGAACTGCTAGTTTTTGAGTTTTACCTTTTTCTACGTGATTTTCAGTTGCTAATTGTGCTCTCCAATTTTTCATAGATAGTGTACTTCTACCGTCTACTAATCCAATTTTAAAAGCAGAATGTGGAGCATACAAATCTATAAATTCTCCAGTACCTAGTATAGAAGCTATTCTTTTATCCCATTGAAAATCAATACCATCTATACTTTCCCCTTTTGATTTATCAGGAATTAACCATCCAAATTTTCTAAGTATTTTAGCCATTTCAGGGTTATGGTAAGCAAATTCTGGATCAAATACTACTTCACTATCTTTTTTCTGAGTTGGAGTAAATATATTATTCTCATTAACCGACATTCCAAAGTAAAAAGGCTTATAGATAATGTGATTATGAGTTTTAAGTAATTCCATAAATTCCTCTTTGGTTTGAGGCATATCTAATTTACCTAATCCTGCTAATCTTAATATAGATGCAAATGGATCTATAATACTACCACCATCTTGTACAGTAGCATAGGTTTTACCATCAGCTCTTTTTGTACCTAATCCTAAGCCTAAAGCTACTAATTCTGGATCTACTTCTATATCTAATAAAGGATTACCTGATTCTCCTGCGTTATCATTATAAGCTTCTACATGTATAGTATCTAGTATTTGTCCATTTACTCTTATAGCATCTGTATCTAAATATTCTCCAGGAGAGTACACTTGTTTAAATCTCTTATAGAAATCAGTAGTTAATTCTCCTGCGCTATCTGTTTTAAAATGTGCAGGATCTCCTGTATATAATAATGTATAGATAATTTGATTGTATAAAGTATCTGCTACAAATGTTTTTAAGTTAAATTTTCCTTGGTTAAAATTGTCTTCTATGCCTAACTCTTTCATAGACTTTTCTAGATTGGCAGTAAGTAAATCTACTTCTTTTCTAACATTAGCTACTGCTATTTCTCTAGCATTTTCACCTTTGGATTTGTGATCCGTAAGTAACCATCTTGATTTCTTGTTTGCTTCATATACTTTATTACCCTTTTGAGTAGTATTCTGCATTCTAGCAGTTTCTTTTTCATATACATCTGCTAATAATTCAATAGTACTTTCAAGTCCTTCAGAAGTTATTCCAACTGCTATTGTAGTATGACCATCACCCATAAGAGGTAACATAGCTGCCCTACCTCTATCTCTTACTTTCCCAAAATGAAAATATAATCCTAAACCAGTTTCTAAATAATCTTTTTTAGTCATTTTGTCAAAATCAGTAGTCTTACCATTTTGCTTTATAGCATCTACTTCGTAAAGAGTAGCCATAGCTAATTCAATAGTATCATCTACAAACTGACCATCTACTTCTTTTGCAAAAAGACTTAACAATGGATCATTACGATATGCCTCTGAATATTCTCCTGCTATTAGTCTATTCCTATGCATATATATATGAGAAGTATATCTATGACCATATTTTAGATTATCTCCAACCCTATATGAAGATTGGTAATACTCAGGTACTAATTTTGTATATCTATCTACAAATTTTGCTATACTTTGATAATCAACTTCCATAGGTTTATTCTTGTATTGTGTAGCAGTTATAAGTCCTCCTAACGCCTTTACCCCTCCCATTTCTTCTATACGAGCATCTGATACATCTAATCCTGCACCTTCTAAAAATAATCTAAGCTCTTGCCCTGTAATCATATCAGTAGAAAGTCCTATTTCTTTAGCATGTTCTACAATAGAAAACCTAGTAACTGCTTTAAAAGTATTATCATTTGCATTTATAGCTTCTATTATATCTTTATTCTGCACTAATATTACAGGATTAACTTTTCTTTTCTGTGCTAACCTAAAGAATGATGCTTGTAACTTTTTACTAGGGGTCTGTTCTATTAGATTTGCTATTCTATGTAAATATCCAATAGGAGATGCTCTTAACTTAGCTAACATTTGTTCAGCATTTATACTTTCAAAAGTATATCTTAAAAATTTAAGATACACACTAGTAGCGTCTTCAGGTATTTCTAAACCATAAGAATCTAGTTTAGCAGTTTTTCCTGCCGCCATTGAATGGAAAACATCAAGAACTGTTTCTGATAATGTATTTTTAGGATTAACTACAGCTTTCATCCAACTTGCGTGCTCTCTACCTACATTATTAGTATCTTTTTGTAAGGCTTCTGTAACACTATCTGAAAGTGCTTTGAATTTTACTCCTTTTTCTTTAAGCTTTAATGCTGCTGCACGAGCAAATTCCTCAGTGTTTTGTTCCATTGCATCTTTAATAGGCATTAACTTTGGATTATGTGCAACCATATTTTCTAATATCTTTGTAATCTTAGGTCCTAAAGTTGCTACTCCAGTAAGTACTTTTAATGAGTTTGCATAGCTATATTGTGTTTGGTTAATATCAAAGTTTTCTGCAACAGTTTCATCAACTTCCCTAGCTTGGTATGCAATTTCTTCTGTCAATATTTTAACAGAATCATGTAATCGTTGAGCACTAGATACACCTTCTGGTTTACCTACATCTAAAGTAGCTTTAAGGTCTTTTAAACTATATAACATAGTCCCATCTTCCATCTGTGGATGTGCTTTATGTGTACCTATACCATATGATAACCTATGGTTAAGTTCATCTAAATCTTTTATATTATCAGTAACTAAGGCTCTAGTCATATAATATAGCTTCTTAAAAAAGTTATATATTTTAGCTCCTACTCTTTTTAATATATTACCAGTAGATAATCCTGCATCCCTTCTAGTCTCGAATTCTCCATATTGTTCAGATATAAATTCTAGTATTCTAGTTTCTGGGTCTAAAGATTTATCTTGAGATTGGCGTACTGTTTCACTTTTAGATAAAAGTATTTGTTTAGTTTTCTTTTTAAACTCTGGAGTAATAGTTACTTCATTCCAAGTATTACCGTATTCGTCAGTAATTTTTTTAACATCATATAATTTATTTAATATATTAGTAACTCTGTTAGTATAAAAAGCTTCTACAGGTTTAAGTTTTTCTAAACCTTGAGTTTTCATTTCTTGCTTTTGAGATTCTAATTTTTCTTTTTCTATTAAATTTTCTTCTATGTTATCCCCACTTATAGTATCTATATCATATTTTTTACCATATTCTTTTATGTAATCTATTCTTTCATCTATATTTTTAAGTCTTTGATTTATTTGCTTAATATCATCAGCAATAGTTTGATGTCCTTCTACTTTAGCAGCAGTTCCACCTGTAGGAAATAATACTTTCTCATAACCTTTCTTAACACTATCTTGTACTATAGATTGTATAAAGAAATTAACCCAATTACCTTTTTTGTTTAATAGTTGTAGGAACTGGTTACTAGGAGTTGATTCTTCTTTACCATAGTGAACATCATCCTTACTATTTTTAGCTTTTAACTTTCTAGTATTTTCTTTAACTATACTATCATATTTAACTTGAGTTATTAATCCATCTTGTAAATCTTCTCTCAAATCATCTAAATCTGCAATATCTAATACATCATCATAATTTTCAGTTACAGTAGGCTTACTTAATACTTTTTTATCCCTACCCTTTTGAAATAGATCAGATTGTACTTCTTGTATTTCTACAGCACCAGTTTTTTTATTATACCATATTCTAGCCCAACCTATACCATTATCAGTACTAAATTGAGCATGACCTTTAATACTAGGTGTAATAGCAGGTGTATAAAATTCTACTTCTTGATATTCCCAATCAGGATTATCTTCATATTTATTTTTACCTTTAGTACTTCCTGGTGCTGATAAGTTGGAATAATATTGAGTAGGTTTAAACTTAGGTGTAGGAGTAAACATGTTACCTTCTTCATCAAAATCAGGTTCTATTTGATTATCTTCTGCATTAAATCCATCATCTATATTTCCAGCAGTATTAACCTCAACAACAAAAGTATTATCAGCTTGTAAACTAATAATAATATTTTCTCTTAAACTTAAATCATCTATATAAGTACTATAGTTACCATCAAGTATAATCTGCTTCTGTTGTTTAGGTATTTGAAGTTCCGTTAATATCTTATTAAGATCCCAATTGTTCTTTTTACCTTTAGCAAATACTTGTTTAGCTTTATCACTATTAAGTATTTCTACAGCTTTTAAAGAGTAATCTACTGTATTATCTTTAGAAAATAATTTACTTCTCTTCTCTTTATTCCCAAGAATAGAAGCTTCTAACTCTGCTTTAGTAATCTTATTTTTAGGATTAGCTTTATTATAAGCTATAAGCCCTTGATCCATTACTTGCTTACGTTGCGTAGGGGTTAAGACTATTTCAGTCATAACGTGCATAGCCTCATGAAACATCTCAGTAGTTGTACCACCCTTTTTAAGTTTTACAGCAGCATTTGTAAAGACTCCCCATGCATTAGTACCAGCTATATTAGTTAAGTCTTCTAAAAGGAGTATAGGGAAATTAGGAAATCTACTTCTAAACCACTCTAATATTTCTGGTGTAAGTTCTCTTCCTTTACCTTTTTTAGTACTAAACATACCTCGTCTAGACGGATCAGGAGGAGGACTTGGAGGAGGTGTCGAACTTGTAGTAGTTGGAGTAGCTGTACCACTAACCTTAGCTTTTCCAATTTTAAACGATTTAGCAAATAATGGATAACTTTGATTTAAGTTATTATACATATATTCAGATAAAGCTGCATTTCTAGCTCTACCTGGTTGTTTTTTATTAATTAAATCCCAAGTTAATTGGACTCCATTAGATTTAAAAGAATCTACAAGAGTATCTATATCTAATTCTGTACCTAAATGTTTACCATCTCTTTTTTTATCAAATACAACTTCTCCTGATTCTCTAGTTTTCTTTATTATTAAAATATCTCGATCTATTTGCAATACATTTCTAAGATTTACAACACCATCTGGGGCAGAGTTTAATTTATTTTTAATACCAGTTTGCGCACTTTCTACCTCCCCTACTTTCTTTCTTCTCAAAGGTATAATTGCAAAAGTACCTCCACTAGGTATTACTTGAAATAACATATTTTTATATGCTTTTGCACCCTTTATAGGTATAAGTAATCTATCTTTAGTATCTGTAGAGTGTCTATACTCTCCATTTACTTTAACTACATTAGGTACTTCTATTCTAACTACTCCATCAGGACCTTCTTTAGCAACACCTACATATCCAGTAGTAATATCATTTTGAACATTCTTATTAATATTAAGCCTTCCTTTTGATGGTCTAGTTGCTATTTTTACAATATTACCAGCTAATACTTCTCTTTTTAAAGCATCTAAATTTTGAGAAGATGCATTTCTTCTTTGTGAGTAAGTAGTAGTAGATGCTCTTCCTAATATAATTCTTTTAGGATATTTACCTATCATTCCATTAGCATCTGCTTTTCCTTCTCTGTAGTATACTAATACAAACTGATCTCTTGCTCTATCTTTATCAGTACTAGTAAAACCATACTCCCCATTATAACCTTGATGTTCCAAATAAGCTTCAGTAACAGTATCTGCATGCTTATCTCTCCATTCTTTATGTAATTCAGCTTGACTTGGAGGTAAAGAGTTATCTATTATTTTAGATTTCTTTGGCTTCCCATCTTCTCCATAAGCGACTTTCCCTTCAGGAGTTGTTTCAAATTCATAAAAATCAGTATATTCGTATTGATAATCTTCAGGATTATCTTCAATTACTTCAATACTGCTTTCAACTGCAGGTCCATCTTCTATATAAATATCAGTTTGGGGTTCAGCTTTAGGTTCTTTAGTAAGTGTATTTATATCTATACTAGTTTGTTTTATATCAAATTCACCTCTTCTCCATGCAGCAAATGATTGTTTATTATTACCAATTTCAGGAGCATCAGTAGTTCTGTCATTAATGTAATCACGAATACTGCTTAAGTCATTTGATAGAAATCCATAATTATTACTAATTTCTAATAATACCTCTTCTGCTGTTTTTTTTCCGTCTAAAACTTCCTGAATTAATGCCTCAATTTTAACCTCTTCTTTTATAGATTCTTCTCCAGTTAGAACTCTTCCTCCATCTTTTGTACGTTTTCTTATAGCTATGCCTAACCCTTTAGGCATATTACCTCTTCTTGCATTCTCTTCAGCTTGTTTTATCTCTTTTCTGTTTTGTTTCCAAGCATCCATATTTTCTTTAGAAACAGAACCATCTTCATCTCTTAATGATTTATCTTTTGCTATTAACTCTTCAACTTTATCTTCTAATGCTTTTTGTTTTGCTTGTTCCCCATCTTTCTTAGCTTCAACCTCACTAGTTTGTGTTGCTTTAGAAGTTTTGACTGGTACAGGATCTGAATTATCATCTATAAAATCGTCAACCTCGGTATCATTTGGGTCTTTAATACTTGAATCAGAAATTTGATCTAAAATTATTTTTCTTTCTGACTCTGTTTTAGCTGCTTTTAGCTTTGTTATTTGTTCAGGACTAGCTCCTGCAGCTTCTGCTGCCTGTAATGCACTAGCACTAGTAGCAGAAGGATTATTAGTAAGGGTTGCTTTAATTGCAGCTATCTTATCCGTGATCCCTGGTAACATGGTATGTATTTGATCCATAATTACAGCTTCGGGTGCATTTGCAAACTCTGGGGAATTTTTTAAATGAGTTATCAGTGAGTCAAAAGTGTCTTTCTCGCTACCTTCTAAATTTTCAGATACTGCCTTAATTAAAGTACTTTCAAGTACTGCAGTTGTTTTTTCAATTTCTGCAGCTTTTTGCTCTTCTGTCTTAGTATGTTGTTCATAATAAGAATCAGGGTCATTTGCAATTTCTCCAAATTTTGTTGTTGCTTTATTTGCTTCATAATGTGCAGTATTGTAATCCTTTACTATTTTTTGTAATTTATTACTATATTTACCAATAGTTAGTGGAGGAATTGATTCCAGACCTTCTGCTAAACTATTAAATTTCGATTGGTGGTACTCCGCTAATTTTGTATTTCCTACGCTATCTGCGTTTCTCATACCTAAATCATGAAATTCCATTTGCAATCTTTCTTCAGTTATCTCTTGATCTACTAAAGTGTTATCTTCTAATATCTCTTTAAATACATTTTCTTTGTTTGTAGTTGCAATGTTAATAGCTTTTTGAGCAGTTTGTGCTTTAATTAATTCAGACTTGGCTACTTTTGCAGTCCAAGCTCTAGAACTTGGATTTGTAGCTTTACTTTCGATACTAGCTACTTCTTCCTCAATTTTTTCAGATTCTAATACTAGCCCATTAAATTCTTCATACTCTGCTAAATTACTATTATTTGCTGCAGTAAGTTGCATCTCCTTTAACTTAGCTTCTTGTTCTTCTATTGTGAGACTTTCAAAGTTTTCTAAAGTTTTTTGATCCTCTTCTATTTGAGTTAACTTCTCGTTGACCTTTTCTTTTTTCTGTCCTATCTTCCCTGCAATGTCTCCTATACCTTGAAATACTACTCCACCTAATGCACCTTGAACTACTGATTCCCAGAATTCATCATTTTTAAAGTAATCTTTCATTATATCAGTGTCTCTACCTCTAGCTTCAGCCTCTGCTTCAGTTGTAAAAGCGTACTGTAAACCCTCCTCAAGTCCTTCAGATAACATCTGAGATCCATAAGCTCCTAATCCTTTAACTCCTTTAGGTACTTTACCTAAAATCCCTTTTGCAATAGGACTATTATAAAGTTGATCAAACTGCATAAGCTCTAGAGCAGCTAAAGCCCAGTTAGCCTTGTATACATCAGATGCTCCTTGTGCTGCTAAATTTCTAGCTTCTTCTTCTGATTTACCATCTGCTTTTAAAGTCTCTCTAATCTGCTCATAAGCTTGAGTAGCTTCCATACCTGATTCTATTGATCTAGATATAGCAGTAGCAGATACAGTATTAGATAACTGCTTGTATTTATTAAGTTTATCTACTGCTCTTTTACCTGTAGCAGTCTTAGCTAGTCCACCGTCTAAAGCTCGTTGAGCTATAGCTATATTTTTAGCCATCGTAGGACTAGCAGATTTCATCATACCTAATAATCCTTTACTAGCTACTCCTGCTGCTCCCATACTAACAGCCATCATAGCAATAGTAGGACCAAATTGCTCTACAGTATTAGCCCAAAACTTAGGGTTAACTGCATCAGACCATTGAAGTCCTTTGTCATCAGAAGTAGATAAAATTTCAAAGTTTTCTGCTGCTGACTCTTTTAAATCATCTCCTGCAGTTTTCATGATATCCCATACAGTATCATTGTATGATCTTTCATCTCTCCACATAGAGGCTACATTAGCTCCTGCACCCATAACCTCTCCTAATATATTAGCTCCTAGTCTAACTACAGAATTACCCAGAGCGGTAGCTCCAGACTGACTTAATGCTCTTTGATCTTGAATATCAGTAGCTGTATCTGCTCCTGTACCATTAGCACCTATAAGACTACCTTGGTAATTAGATGTCCTTGCTGAAAGTCCGTTTCTTGGATTAATCCCTCTTCGTAATTTGTCTCCTATACTCATATTATATCTTTTTAATGTCTAAATGCATATTTCCGTTCTCCGCATTCTTATGGTAAAGCATTTTCATACCTTCAAATACATATCCACTCTTTTTAGCTTTCTCTATATCAAAACCCTTAGCTTTCATTTCATTTAATAAAGCCGTAGATAATCTTATATCTACTCCTTCTCCTACTAAATGTCCACTAGTATATTGAGGTCCTGCATTATTACTATTATTTGCCTTATCTAATTTCTTTTGATTATCTAAAGATCTTAACATACTAGTTACGGGTACTTCAGATTCATATGCTCCAAATACAGATTCAAAAGTATCTGCAAAGTCTTTTTTTAATGCTCTTCTTTCTACTTGGTCTCCTCCACTTCCATCTTTAGCAAATGTAATATTTTTAGAATTTTCAAATCCATTTTCAAATGATTTTAAATCTCCCCAGTTCATCTTTTTATCATAAGAAACAGCCTGTTGTCCTCTTATAAGTCCTTCTAATTTTGTAGATAAATCATAAGAATCTTTTACATTTGAAATTTGACCTCCTTCAATAGCTTCCCCACTGATGCTATCAATAACTAAAGCATCATAACCCCCATTAGGTTTCTTAACAATTTCTAAAGTATAACCATCTCCTAATATAGCTGTATCACTAACTCTACCTTCAGGATTAAATTCAATCTCATCCCATAATGGATCAAGTACTTGTTTAATTAATAAAGGATGTCCATCATAAAGCTTATCTCTAAAATCCCTATCAAAGTTAGGGTTTTGTATTCTAACTTCATTCCCTGCATAAATACCTCCCTTACCATCTGATAATTGTTCTACTCCTATCATTTCATATGTGCCATTCGCATCAGTACCAAATCCTCCATATGTTATTCCTATTAATCCTCCATTATGATCTCCAAATTTAGATTTCTCTATTTCTTCACCTGAAGAATTATCATAAACATTACCATACTTAAAATATTGGTTTCTACTATAGTTTGGCTTTGTGTCAGTACCTTGATTTATAGCTCCTAATTGAGATCCAAACATATATTCAACTTTTTGCGTACCAGTTAACTTAGTAGTAGTCTTAGCATTCCCTTGTAAATGGGGAATTTCTCCTGTAGAATTCAAAGTAGTATACATCCCTCTAGTTTGATTATGCTTATATATATCTTGAGCTGCATTAAATATAAATCCTTTGTCTTGATACATATTTTCTAATTGCTTTTTAGTTTTTTTCTTGAAGTTTTCAAAAGCTTTATTAGTTTCTGGGGCTGTTTCCAATTGTTTTGTTAGTCTTTGTATGTCTATTTCTGTATTTCTTTTATTTAAATCTTGTTGTGAAGTTGGATTTTCAATAGCATTTAAATCTTCTAATCTTTCTATCTCAGTATCTAACTGTGTTTGTACTATAAATTTAGTATTTTTAGCATTCCCAATTACATTTATTAAATCTCCTTCTTGACCTTGTTCTTTCGCTATTTTATACCAATCTGCATTAGATAATTCCTCACCATCTATTACCATTTCTTGCTCTGGAATAAGGTTTTTTCTTACTTGTTTATCTATTTTACTATCCATAGTTTTATTTCTAACAACTATGCCGTTCCTATTTATTATTGGTTGGTCTAATTTAATTAATGACCTATTAAATTCATCTGCTATTTCCTCTTCATCATATTGAGCCATTAAAGCTTGCGCTTCTTTTTCTACTTCATCTTCTATTATTTTTAATTTATCAGCGTCTATAGTTTCTCCTGCTGCAGTTAAATTAGCTACTTTACCGTCAACTCTATTTTGCTTTTTCTTATTGAATAGCTCATTAATGTCATCCCTATTACTTACTACTTCAAGTTCAGTAGGAGTAGCTTTTAAAAAATTATCGCCTGAAATTGTTGAAGAAAAATCTTGTAATATTTTACCTTGAGTATACATCTCTAATCCATACTCATAATTAGGAGAATCAGGACCCTGAGTGTAATATTCAGAAGGTCGCTTTTCAATAACCTCATCTAAATTATGATAATTAGTATTAAAGTTATATATAGAAGCTACCGCTATTTCTGCTAAATTATCTCCTGCAGCTCCTATTACATCGTCTGCAATATTCCTAGTAGCTTCTTCATCTGCCTTTAAATTCCCATATATTTCTACTGCATCATCTGTATTGTTTTTATCTAATACTTCATCCGTAGCTTTTCCAGTTACATGATCCTTTTTACGCTCCTCTCCTTTGATTAACTTTTTATCATGTATTACATTTTCTCCTACTTCAGTAATTATTACTGCATCTCCTTTAGCTGTAGTTTTAGTAGTTTTAGTAGACCCCTTTTTCTTTTTACCTCCTGAGACTGCAGAATATTTAATAGAAGTATCATTAGTATACTTTGCTTTTATAACTCCTTCAATAGCTTCATTAAGCATAGTTTGAGCAGGATCTCCAAATTCATTTATAGAATTAACTATTTCAGGATGCCCTGCTGCTAAACCAGTAAGACTTTCTCTTAGTACATCCATAGGGATAATCTTCTCCCCTGTAGTTTTGATTCCTGTCCAATTACCATCTTCATCTGTTATTATCTCATCTATAGAGTTTATATCTGGAAGTACTTCATTACCTGCGTTAAGCATAGCTTCTGAATAATTAGGTACAGTAGGCATACCTACAGGTGCTTCCCAAGGTACAAAATTACCATCTTTATCAAAAGCTGATTCTGATGTATTCTTTTCTAAATAAGATTGTGCAAATCCACTTGGTAATCCAGGTGCTGCATTAACTCTTTCTTTAAAAGCTTGTACATCTTGGTATCTTTTACCTGCTCTAAATGCTTCTCCTGAAGGTCCAAAGTCTTTCTGTATAGTAGAATTAAGTCCTCTCAACATAGCATTCCCTGTACTTGCATCTGTTGCAAATCCATCTCTTATATTTTCCATTTCGGAAGCGTACCTTTCTTGCAAAGCTAACATCCTTTCACTATCTCCTTGGAGATGCTCAGGTAATGTATTAGCCAGTACTTGAGTAGTATCATATGCTGTTTCTATAGAGCTTAGAGTCTTCTCTGCTTGGTCTAAATCAGGGTTAAACTGCTTTATACCAGAAAGATCTAACGGTTTATTATTTAAAAATCTTGCAAATCCCATAGTTATATATTTTTTTTTATTTACCCTTACTTTTTCTTGCCTTCTTCGTTAATCATAAACTCAAATTTAAGTCTTGCAGCATCTCTTATTTCTTTAGTTTCTCCATTTCTCATTGTATCGTATACGTCTGATACATTAGAAGAATATCTAGATTCTAACATTTTCATATTAGCATCAAATTCTCTTGCGGTAACATCTCTGTTATTTAAGAACTTTTCCATTTCTATTTTATCATCAATTCCTTGAGTTCCTCTATTAGCTAAAGCTGCTTTATTTTGATCATCAGTAAGGTCTGCTCTGATATCTTCTGCAGCTCTTTGTGTACCTAATATATTTTTAACATTAGCTGCTTGAGCCTTTCTACCTGCCATTATCCCATCATTAGTTACTCCTAAATTTGCTAATGTTTGCTGAGTACCAGCAGTAATATTAGCTAAATTAGCATTTACAGATCCTGTACCTCTATTAGAACTCCTAATTGTATTCTTAGTAGCATAGTCTTGACCTAGTATTTTATTATCAGTTTCTTTTGTTACTCTTAGACTACTATCTGTTAACCTTTCTACTTCTGCTTCATTAGGATTATACCTTCTTTTAGTAGGACTATTTGCTGCTAGTCCAGTTAATCCTTGGTATATAGCTCTTTGGTTTGCTAACTTTTTAAAATTTTCATTCGCTAATTCTTCTCCAGTTAATTCGTTAGCTTTTTTAGCAAGTATTTCTTTAGCATCTTTACTCCCTCTAGTTTCAATAAGTTTCATTGAATTCAAAGGTGCTTTAGAACTTGTTAAAGTATTTATTTTAGGTATTGTAGGTATTATAGAGCGTTTTATAGGATCTTCAGCTGGATCGGCTCCAGCTAATAACTTACCTCCATTACGCATTTCTTGTTTTCCCATTTGAGGATCAGCCATCTGTTGATTAGCCATTGCTGTAGCTTCTGCTTTAGCAGCTTCTCTAGCTTTTCTTTTATCGTTAGACTTAGCTAATTTATTTAAACTCATTTCTTTTGTAGCTTGATCTATAAAGTTATTATCTTTATATTTCTTTCCCATAGCTTCTATCATTCCTTTCATTTTTTTTGGAAATACATAATTGTTACCTTGATTTACATGTTTAAAAGAGTAAGCTTTTTCTTTACCCTCTACTTCAGGACCATTAGGACCAATAGAACCATCAGTATTAATAGGTATACCTCCTCCCTTATGTGAAGGTCCTACATAGTTTTTCATTCCTTGAGACTCAAGAGAACCTCCATCTTTCATAATTCCATATGGATTAGTATTCTTTTTAAGTTTAATATCATTAGCTTTAAGCTCATCTATACCACTCATGACTCCACCTACTAGTGCAGTACCCATCTGTATAGCAGTACCAGCTCCTGGTAAAGCTGCATTTAGTCCTGCACTTAATAGTCCTGCTCCTCCTCCTGAAGCTGCTCCTTCTAAAAGATCTCCACCTAGTCCTAATTTTTCTTTGCTCTTTGCCCTAGATTTCATTTGTGAGTCAAACCAATCTCCTTTTTTTTCATGCTCTGCTTCAGGACCTGCATAATGGTGTTTTACATAAGGAGTTCTAAAGTCATTCCTCTTTAATGCCTCATAATCTCCATGTTTACCTCTGTAGAAATTAGCATCGTGTAGCATATTTTGAGAAGACGGAGATAATCTTGATACATCAGAACTTCCAGTTTTTTCTAAATCAAGTATATCTTGTGGTACATCCATTTTATAATGTTTAGTTAAAAACTTTAATCTATTTATGGCTGTACGAGCACTTCCAGAACCTCCATCAGTATCAGTTTCAAATTGAAAAGCACCTCTTCCAGGAGCACTTGTATACCCTTCTCTAGGTTTTTGTATTGCTTTATAGTTTCCTTTAGATTCTGCATACATGACACTATCTCTAAAGTCATCTAATAATTTTATATTTATGTTTTTTTCTGCAGCAATCTTTTCAGCTAGAATTCTATCTGCAGTCTTTTCTTTAGCTGTTTTTTTCTTGTTAGGATCTACTTGAGTACCTACTCTAGGGTTATGATCTAGTAATCCCCCCTTTTTATATTTTAGTTTTGATTTACTTTTCAGTAATTTTTCTAATTTATTCATCTTATTGATAGTTTATTATTTATAGTTAAATAGTGTAAAGTAGCTTTAATATCTTCTCTTGAATAGAAGTATAATCTAACTTTTACATACTTACCTTTTATTTTTGAAAGTTGGTATTGATCTTTATCTACTATATTAGTAGGTACTTTATCAATTGGGTGCTCTACTTGAGTATCTTCCCAAGAGTTAGAGTATATATTATTATTACTACTGGTATCCCATAGTTGTGCAATCTTAAAATTATCATCAGATTTAATACAACTAATATCAGTATTATTATATGCTATATTTGTAAATGGATTTGCAACTTGATCTAAAGTCCTAATAATCTGCTTACCTGTACTTTGATAATCATTGTAAGCCCATACATAAGTAAAGTTCTCATCCGTAGGTTCCCACCTAGTACCATCTAATACTTCAAAATCTGCTATATAATCTATAGTAGATAAGAATTGAGTTTGCATTAAAGGCATACTAACTTCAACTATCATAGGGTATTTCTTACCATAAAATATATTAAAGTTCTTGTTTGTTTCATGTAAGTATATACCTTCTTTAAAAGAGTACATTCTATTTATGTTATTAAATCCTAGCTCAGGAACATATGGTTGAAAGCTATCCCACTTTTGTTTTATAAATGAATATGCAAAAGTAAAAGATTTATTTTCAAAGTAAACAGGATCTCCATATTCAACTACAGTTACAACTGTTCCTGTTATATGGTATAATACTCCAAAGACTTTAATATACGCTGTCCTAAGATTTTGTAAATTAGGAAAAGAAGGATACTCTACAAACTCATTAATAGGTACAATATCATTCTTAGTAAGAAGTAATCTTTTGAAATATGGATCAAAGTTTAAATGTACTGAGCCTTCTCCTTCAACTGGTAAATTTAATTTAAACCAATGTAACCATTCTTTATCACTTAAAACTTCTAAAGATTGTCCATTGTAGTTAAATATCTGTCCATTGATAGTATCTACCCATTGTAATCCAAATTCGTTACTGCAGTGAGCATGTGGGTATTGTTTTCCACCATATGAAGTATTAGTTTCTCTAAATTGCACTTCAGGTAAAGATAAGAAATCTCCTGTTCCAACATATACAGTGTTTTCATTTGACTGTAAAGTTTGAGGATTAATAGGTTTAATAAAAGAAGAGTACTTAGTATTAATTACTAGCTTATCTGCTTTTAAGTTTATTCCTGTTATCTCTCCTGTATTAGAAGTCATATCCCTAAAATCATTTGCAAGAGTTACTCTGTAAAGATCTTGAGATTCCTCCAAGTAAGATACAGGAGAAAACACGTACCTATTAGGGAAATTATTAAGGCAGTTGCTACAAAAGTCGTAGTTAAAGCCAAGTGAATAACTGTAGCTAAGGTCAGTATAATTATAATCCTTATTATAGTTATAAGGCTCTCCATAAGGGGCATTACTAACGTAGGTTTTGTTGTTCGTTTTATCGTACTTAGTAACTTTTAAATTTAAGTATGCTTTAATTCCTTCCCAATACGCTGGCATTGTATCATCACCATTGTACCAAGGTCTACCACCAATATTATCTGCCTCTGGATCAAATAAAGTAGCTCCAATTAATGCTAGTTGTAATGATTTAAATTGATCTCCATCTCCACTATGGTTTAATTTATAGTTATATGTACTATCTACATATATACCATATAAGTGCTCTGAATGAAACTCAGAAGACCCTTCACTTTCATCTAACGGACCTTGTGCATAATTTTCAAATCCATTTTTATAAAAGAAAGATTTATATTTTTCAACATCTGCAAATATACTTGCTAAACTAGCAAATAAACTCTGTCCTATTCCAAATAATGATCTAAACCAAGACCCATCTCTACTGACTAACATATAGTTATTAATTTGGAACTCAGAGTGAAATATATTTCCTTTATATATCTTCAAAGATTCATTTTCTATAAAAGGTTGGTTATGGAGTTTTTCATATTCTAAATTTAAAGGATTAGAATATGCATCAATTCTGTATGTATTTAAACTAATCTTAGCTACTCCCCTCTGGATAGGCATAGTAAGGATTCTGTCTGTTTCAATAGCATTAATACTATTTGCTACACTAACATTAATAAGTGTATCAGATCCACCATCTCCCGTACCTATTGTATCATATCTTAATCTATCTAAAAATCTATTTTTATTTATTTTAAGATTAATTTGAGAAGGTATTGTTATATATAGCTCATTATTTTCTCTAAACTCTGTAGCTTTACTTACATAATTCCAATCTGATTCAAAACTACCTGCCCCTGTATCTCCATTATTAATTCCAGCAAACCAAGATTTAGCATTTAATAACGCTAGATTTTTAATGTAACCAGCAGCTTGATATTCTTGCTGTACAGTTTTTGGGGTAAATACTGCATTCCATAAACCTCTATCTTTAGATTCTCCTTGAGATTCCATATAACTAAATCCATATTCTTGACTTCCTTGATCATCCCTACCTCTCATTCTAGAGGAAATTCCTTGATCTAATACGAAAGGTTCATCTAGTTTTGCTACTACGAACTCATGGCTTACTACATCAGGATGGGGGTATTCTACATTAAAGAACTGTATACCTATTTTACCTCTAGGTATTAATCTTCTATCAGGCATTCTAAAGTGCCTTATAGGGGTTCCTTCTATAGGATTACCACATATATCTAAACCCCAAAATTCATCTTGACAATCTGGTTTCTCATACTTAAAGTTTCTATTAGCATAATAACCTAGTCTACCTTCTGTAAGAGAAGTTGAATAAGCTGTATTATATATCTCAAACCTCTTAGGAAGTTTGATATTGAGTTTTAAAGCCTTTAAGGATTCTGCATCCAATTTACCATATAAATCCCCTGCATGTGTTTTATATTCATCTTCACTTATCATCCAAGACATGTCTTCATTCCAAGTAGAATAGACTGTATCATCCCATCCATCTAAAGGGGCAAGAGGTAAGTTCTGATTTAGAACTAGTGGAGTACTATTATTATTATCATTAAAAGGTGTAAATAAATAATCATCAGTTTTTACTTCTAGATCAGGATCAGTAACTGTAGCTACTACTTGTATATTAGAAAATGTTCCAGTATCTATTTCAAATATATCTTGGTATATAGTACCTCCACCAAAATCAGAAGCAGGAGGTACAATATTAAATCCACTTTTTTCTACGAATACTCCATCTTTAAAATAAGATGCAGTCCAATTATATGTAGATTGTAAAGGATTAGTATGGAAAATAGTTACATATACTGATAACGTCCCCTCTCCTACGAGTGTTCCTAAGTCTTCTCCAACTACTATATTTATATCTCCACCTCCAGAATCTCTATTTAAGCATTGTCCTATAATAGGAAATACAGGAGAAGTCCTTCCATTCTTTAGTTTATATTTTATACCAAAAGGTACTACCTCATCAGGCATAAATCCTTCTCCATCTATATAAGTAGAAGTATCTTTATCTGTTGCATGTTCTCCAACTACAAACTTAGCACCTATCTTAGATGCAAAAGGTTGAAATGAACCCCAATCATATACACTTTCTGTTAAGTGTCCTCTTACAAGCCTATTGTGTACTTGCTCTATCTCTCTTGAAGTATCATATATAGTAAACGGTATTAGAGCTTCTCTAAGGTTTATTAACTCATCTTCTTGAGTAAGTCCTTTGTATATTAGCTTTTTATTTGTAAATAGCTTACCTACCCTTATTGCATCTCTTTGGATACCGTCTCCTGATATTTTTCTTATTACTATTAACCTAAGATATTTAAATGTATCTGGAAATGAATCTACAGTAACTTCTAGAGATCCACTTACTTTAGGTATTCCTCCTATTGATACATCTGCAGAAGATATATTATATGCACCTGTAATCTCTACATCTGAATACCCTTTAGTCTTATTAAATACAGGTACTGCTAATGACTCATTAGTTTTGTAGATAACATCTAAATCATTATTAAGAGCTTCTACTACAAAAGTATAAGTACCTACGTCTAAACTACCATCTAAATCAGTTTTAACTACGTCTTTAATCTCAATAGATTCTGTTGTAACTGCAAGATTAAGCTTCTCAGGAGTAAATACTCCATCTATGTAGTAATCCTGCAGCTTATCTAAGTTTATTCTTCTATCTGGATTTGTACCATCTACAAAGTATATAATTCTTTCACAACCGTTCTTAACTCTAAAGGTAGCTTGAATAGGGTTAGCAAAGTCTAATTCCTCTACCATGTATTCTACTACAGTAGTCTTATTAACTCCTAGTATAATATCAGTAGGTCCAGTAAGGAATAAATATACTTCATCTTCTCCATTAATTTCTCCTAACAAAGAATACCCAGCATATTCTTTTACAAGAGTATTGCCAGGCACAGAAGACTTAGATAATAAATCCCCATCAGTAGATTGATCTATAGTTCCTCTAGCATAAGAAATAAATTCTTTTACCTTTGGATCAAAATCATTAGTTATTCCGTTTGTAAACTGAGTGACCATATTTTAATGCTCTTTGTGCGTTAGTATTTCTTCCAACTATAGAATCTATATCTGAAATTTTAATCTTAGACATTATCTTATTTGACCTGTAAGATAATAATAATGTTTCGGCTCTCTGTAAGAAATTCATAGATACCTGTAGATTGTTAGGATTCATTCCTATCTTATCTTCGTAGTACATTCCTGTTGCAAATAAAGCTAAACCTCTTAGTAGTTTAGTATCATCAGGTATTAAAGTATCATTACCGTCCTTTAAAGTAGCTTTGTATACTATACTTACCCAACCTGATTTTCTATCAAGGTTTAATACAGTACCTAAAGTATTAGAAGAAAAGGTTTCTTCACAACTATTCATACATTGTTTAGCTACAAGATCTCTAGTAGTACCTACATATTGTAATGGTACATTACTTTCTTCACATTCTAAGAAGTTTAAGAATACTTGATATGCTAATGTATGTCTGCATATTTTATTTTCTCTAGTAGAGAACCCAGATTCAGTCTTAACTTCTAAGTTACATCCTCCACAGTAAGTATACTGATCTTCTGTAATTACATTATCACACAGTTCTTCCCCACACTTACACTTGATTTTATATTCACAAGGAAAGTTAGGGTCTAACTTATCAGTATAGTATATCCTCTCGATTGATTTAAGGTCCTCTGGGAGCTTTACTTGGTGTTCCTTTATTGGTAGTATACAACAAACTATTTCGTAGTCTGACCTACTATCTAAGGACTTAAAAGCATTGTTAGCATAGAACATTAAATCCATGTCTGATACTTCAGTTCTTACACTAGGGGATACGAAAGCTAATACTTTATCTATTTTTACATTTTTCATCTTATACTCTCTTTGAGATTTCTAAATTCTATGAAGTTTTCTGTATAATATTTAAACATATACTTCCAAGAATACTTGGTTAAAAATACTCTCCATTTCCATTTGTTAGGCAGATATCCATTATCTGTCGTATGTCTATACCAGAGCAGTTTGAATTTACCTCCTTTTAAATTAAGGTTCTTCTTTCTTTTTTCGCTATCGTTAAAATCTTTATAAGTACCTTGATATCTTTTTATAATTAGATAACCAAGTTTATGTGGTAAATTTAATTTTGAACCTTGTCTTAGATATAACAACGTAAATTTAAATATGCACTTTAGTATAGTTATATACTCTTTATAACTTAGAGTATATTCATGATCACAAACTTCGTCTTTAGATTTTATATAAGGTAATGCTACTACTTTTCCTGGTGGAGGTTGACATTTATATGGGTACTCCCTATAGAAGTCATAGTATCCTTTATAATTCATTGTTTCTATTGTTAGTTACATCTTCTCGTAAGCTCATACCACTCATTAGTAATCTAGTAGCTTCTTCTATTGCATAAGCCATAAAGTCTCCTTCTAAGCCTATTTCTACTTCATCTAAATTAAAACAGTTAAGAGCTATATCAGCATCTGGATTTTCTACAAAATCACAGTAGGTAATTCCATTCCATTCAGTTTCATCTTCCCAAATTCCTTCTATTAGAATTGCAGGTATTAACTGAGTAGTATTAGTATTCCATAAAACTATTCTTCTATTTAAGAACGTGTAAGTAACTACTCCCTTTTTAATATCTACTAACTGATTAGTTTTTTGCTCTTGGCTGCTTACAGGAAAGATTTCTTTATAATCTAATGTAAACACTCTTATTTCATCTCTGTACTTACCTGAATAAGTCTGCGGGATTTTATATACTGTCTTATGTACTTTACATCCTACATCTACACAGTCACAATCATGTGAACTATCTATTTCTAATGGAGCACAATATACAGATTTAAGTCTATCAGAAGTTCTATAGTCTTCCTTGATCCTTTCTGATTGATACTTATTAACGTATATCTTTAATACATTCCATAAGTATTCATCTGTGTAAGAACTATCATCTTGATATTTCTTTATTCCATTCCTAAGTAAGGATATTCCTTCTGTTATTTTCATAATTATATATTAGTTGTATTCCATTCATCTTGAAAAAAAGAATACCCAGTATCAGATTCTATTTTCTTATAGTACTCCTCTTTCTTACTGTATGGTATTTTATTAGATATCCTTTGTAACTCTCCAATAAGATAATCAAATTTACCATCTTCGTTTTCATTCCCTAAGACATTCGATAATAATGCCTGCCTTGTACTTAATTGCTTTAAGGTCATTAGTGTTTCTATTTTCATTTAAAACTTTATTCCTTTTACTAATTGTAATTGTTTTTTCTTTTCTTCTAAGTTAGTAAAATGTATACTCAATACCTCCCTAGCTTCATCTTCTAAATCTAAAATAGGAATTTCCTCATAAGTGTCATTATCAGGATGTATCCAAATTAAATGGATATTTTCTGTAGGTATTTTTATGTTTGTATTTTTTTCTATTATTAACTTGTATATAAGTTGTTGTAAGGAGTATACGACAAGTTCACAATCGACTAAATGAGCTAAGGGACCTTCCATATATCCTTTAGTTTTCCACTCATCTTCAGGTCTTCTAAACTGTTTATCAGTTTTATAATCTTTTTGCATTAACCCTTTAGTTGGATGTATACATAGTTTATCTAAAGTTCCACTTACTTCTAGTTGCCTATCATACACCCTTATCTCTGACCCTACATGCTCATATTCTTTGTAATGTTCTAGGTACTTATCAGCTATTTTTCTCATAGCTTCCATCTTTGTAAAATAGTCAGCTAACTCTTCGGGAGTCATATGAAATATACCTTGATCGTATTTAGGAAACCCTAAATTATCTATCATAAATTCTATATATTCATGTATGTAGGTTCCCCTACTTGTACCCATAAATGCCTTATGTTTCCAAGAATTATCTACTAATTCATAAGTAGTTTTATCTCGTTTAGCTATTGCTTTTTTTATATGCTCCCAAGGTACTTGCTTTTTATACTTAGCTTTTAATTTAGATACTGAAGTAAATTTTATATCTGTACTGGGTAAAGTGTATTTATGTTGTTCAGCTTCAAATATTAAATTATTAAAACATTCTAACTCTTGTAGTATTTCTTTCTTAGTCATTTACTAACTCTTTTAATGCTTTTTGATATACTTTTGAAGCTTCTAATTCGTTGTCAAATGTACCTAACGTTAAGTATTTACCATTGACCTTTATCCTAGCTCTCCAATTCCTACTATCCTTCCTCCAACTTACTCCTGTATACTTTGAAGTACCTTTTCTATCCTTTGAAAGATTCTCTCTATTAGTTATTAATTGTAAGTTACTTAAATTGTTATTGAGGGAATTATTATCTATATGATCTACTATATATCCGTTGTGAGTACCATCTGGTATATGTTTTAAAAATGCCTGAGCTACTAGTACATGTACTCTCTTAGTTTTTTCTACTCCTTCTTTATTTAAAGAAGTGGATAAATATTGATTATTTGGCATTCCAGTTTTTACTAATTTTTTTATAATACCTTTATAGAATCTATTTTTATAATTTATTCTATCTAAACTTCTAACTCTTCCTAAATTAGAAACTTGATAAACTCCTTCATAGCCTATTATATCTCTCCACTCTTCTGCTAGTAATTGTTTCTTTATTTCGTGCATATAGTTTGTTTAAATTATTAATATATTTAATTTTAAAAAAACAAGGAAAAGCCATTACTGACTTAACCCTGCTTAACTAACTAACTTAAACTATTCTATATTCTTCTAACCCTCTAAACCCTAAATCTTTATCATAAGAGTAACTCTGGGCTGCTCGCATGCTCATATAAGCATTATCTTTGTGCCACTTATCCGTTACCCCTAGTGAAGTTAAATACCTACATACAAACCCTCTAAACTCTTTAGTTTGTTGGTGGTGAGTATGTCCTAAGATAGCTTCTCTATATATTGTATTACCCCATAACTTTGGTTGCTCTGCTGCAAATACATTAGGATATGCATCCATCTTTAATTCTCCATGTTCAAACATAAACCCTGTTACTCCATATTGAGCATACTGCCTAGAGTCTTGATTGTTTAGGATACTAATGTTCTCATTATTATGAGTATATCCTTCTACTGCTCTAAGTAAAGTAAATGATTCATATCTATCATGATTACCAGCTATGTGATAAACTTCTACTGGAGCTATTGTAGATAACCATGTGAGTACATCTACACAATCTTTAAGAGCTGTATCAAAGCAAGTCCAAGGATCAGCAGAATCAAACTGAGGAGTGCCTTTAGTTGTTGCCTTAGTGTTTCCATCTGAATTTAATATATCATTACCAATTGGTACTATGAATTTTTCTACTGTTGTTAAATCATATCTACTTACTAAGTTAGATATTGCTTCTTTAAAAGACTTACTAGTTATATGTAAAGGTCCTTTGCCGTAGTGAAGATCAGGTATAGATAACATAATTGCTTGTCTAGCATCTTCCTTATGATCTAATACTGGAAACTTAGGTGAGTGCTTCTTTAGAGATTCAATTAAGTCTTCAAACTTAGTATCTATTTCTTCTGTATCTATCTTCTCTAAAGACATTTGCATGCTACCACTCTTACCCCATGCTTTCTTTATTTTAAAGCCTTCAGGGATTTGCATTCCTTCTACACCAGCATAATAGTCTGGTTCGTTATCTTCAATAGTAGGACCATCATAGTCTGGTGAAACATTTCCAGTTCGTTCATAATATCTCCAGAAGTCTGAAGCTTGTTTGGAATCTTTGAGATCATACTTTAAAGCATAATCATTCCATGTGCCTTGCTTATCATTTTCTATAAGGTCTTTTATAAATTCAATTCTTCTATGTTGTAAAGTCATCTAATTAGTTTAGTTAATAATAATTATATTTAAATAATAGTCCACAAGATAGAAAGAATAATTGACAATTCCTAATTTTTTAACAACTAAATTTAGACAAAACAGGGAGCCAAAAATATAAATATTCTTAACTCCCTGAAAATCAATAGACTATGAAGAATTACTCTTTTAATTTAATTATTTAAAATCTTTATTATCTTTAGTTTCTTAGCAATTCTCTAACTATTACAGCCAAAAGAAGCCCTCCTGTTAGCCCTCCACCTACAGATAACCACTTATTTTTTACCTTTTCTTTAGTTAGTTTCCACTGCAAATCTTTAATTTCAGTGTCATATGCTTTATTCATATTAAAACTACTATCGTATAATCCATTTAACTCTTGTACTTTATTCTTCTGTTTATCTACAATAAAGTTTAAATTAGTTATAATAGATTCCTGTGATTTTATTATTTCCTCCTGCTCTATTGCATATGCAACTAAATGACTGATCCTTATAGTTTTAACCTCAACTTCTTGTATGAGTAAGATTCTTTCATCGTCCTCTCTGTGCATTTGATCTATCTGCCATCCTTGTATCTCCCACGCATTTGTATTAGGGTTCTTAAAAGTAAATTCTTGTGCAGATACGTTACTTGTAAATATAAATATTATTCCTATTATAAAACTTATTATTAAGGTAAATCTCTCTTTCATCATCGGTTAATTCTTTTTTCCCAAACATCATTATTGAATCTCTTTGTATATATATAGAGTCTAATACTTCTAGATTTTTGAGTAATTTTATTTCTATGGTTTTTAATTTATTTTGAGCTTTATCTAACTCTTCTTCTGACTCTAATACTTCTTTTTCTTTATCCTCTATTACTGAATTTATATACTTTAATCTAACTTCTACACTATCTTTATATGCTAAGTGTGTTCTTTTCTCCTGCTTTAAAGTAGTGAATTGGGGTTTGATATAGAAGTATATATAGATACAACTACAGAGAGCTGCTACACTTATTATATTCCATATCCAAGTTACTATTGTAAATACTAAGGGAGTTTTTGTAATCATTGTTTGTATATTTCTTATCATAGTATATCTTTAAATAAACTCCTTACATCAAAACTAGGGCATGCTTTACTAACCCCTTTTACATCTCTGTGTCCAAAGATAATTGTAGCTTCAGGATCAAAGCATTTTATTTGTAAAATCTTATATTTAATTCCTTGTATTTGCTCTTTAGTTAATGTATTCTTTGGATTTAGTTTTCTATCTACTCCTCCTACATAAGCAAAATGCATTGATTCAGAATTTATACCTTTAACTCCATAAGTCATTTCTTCATATGAAGTATACCCATCATAGTTATTAGCTCTCAATTGTTTCCACTCTCCATTCAAAGTTAGTAGTTCAGTATATCCTACTCTACTCCACCCTCTACCTTTTGGCTTTGGACTTAAAAAGAAATTAGTAAACCATTCCGCAGTTAAATTAACTCCCTCCTTAGATGCTGTACAATGAAAAACATAAAACTTAGTTTTTTTACCCCTATGAGAAGTAAGGTATTGAAAGTCTGTATGTAAAGAATCTTGCATTTCTTGATACATAAGGTACTCAACATTTGAAGAATCAAATATTCTATAAGTACTATCTGTACTGTATTTCCAAAGATATGTATCATTATCAGGAATACTTAATCTATCTTCTAAGTTATACTCTGACATATCTAATACAAATTCAGGTGTTGGATCACAGCTAAATAAGAAAGTACTAAAAATTATAATTAATAATATTTTAAAAATTTTCATATTCTACTTTATATATTGCAGCTTGTAAAGCCAAATTTACTTCTATCATTTTTCTCATTCTTTGACATTGTCCTATTGCAAAATCAGTCATACACTCATCAGGAGAATAAGACATAGGGTTTGATATAAAATTATTAATTTCATCATTACTATATGAAGATATAGATTGAGAAATTCCTTCACAAGTCTCTACAACTATTGCTAAATCATCAGGTGGAGCTATAGTATCTACTACTTTATCTCCTGTATCACAGGTATTTCCTCCTGATTTAAAAGTATGAAACAAACCAAAAACATGCCCTAACTCATGACTAACTATATCAGTATATACTTTCTCATACCTAATAAAAAATATAGGTCGTCCTGTAGATGTATTAGCTAATGTAGGTATGCCATTTGCTGCTCCTTGTATTATACCTACAGTTTCTTCCAAAAAATGTACCCCTTTAGGATATATAGCCATTCTTAACTCTCCTAATTTAAAATCTCTATCTAAGTTTGTTCTAAAACTTATATACTCATTTATAATAGTAATATAAGTTGGAGCTTCTATGCTAAATTTTATATTGCAGCTTTCATACTTGCTATTAAGAGATTCTTGTATTTTTTCAAAATTTATATTATAAGATTCTTTATTATTATATATATACACTATAGGTTTAATAGACATATTAAGAACAGCATCGCTTTGAAATTGAGCAGCTTCTGGTTCATAAGAATCGCATAAGTATAAAGCTTCATTTAATTTGATTATTTTTCTATCCTGTTTACTACAAGCAAACGGCAATAATAGAAACAATAATATTATTATATTTTTCATATTTAATATCTTTCTTCTATTGTAAAAGTTATAAGAACTCCTATTGGACTCCCTATAGAATTTAACAATGGTAATTTAGAACTTTTTATTTTGGCATACCCTTCTAACTCTTCTTCAAAAACAATTAGAGATCCTTTATTCATAGCCATTTGATCATGTGCTATAAATTTTTCCAAAGCTTTCTCTCCAAATGCTTGACCTCTAGTTCCTATAATATCCCTGTCTATTCCAAGAATATCTAATATGCACATAAACTCTTCATTCATAGCTATTATATTAGAGTCCCTATCTTTTATAAGTGCTGGGGTAGGAAGATTGTCAAATACTTGACTGTAAAGAGAGTTTATTGGTATACTCTTAATATTACGATAGTTAGTAAACAAGAATATAAAGTTTGTAATTACAAACGTGTTAATAATAAGTAGTAATATTGTATTTAATTTGTTTTTCATATTTGTTTTTTGTTTTTAAATTCCACCATCATCTGTAAATGTCCATTCATTTGCTAGTAGTGCTGTTCTCGCTGCCCCACTTACTGCTGTAGTGTATGTAGATGGGATATCTCCTATCGCTCTACCAGTCAATGAGTGTGTTATTCTTTCATCGTTTAATCTTATTAGGAACTTATCATAGTTGGCGGTGGATATTCCAGATAAAAGAAGCATAGAAGAATAAGTAGTTACTAACTCAAAATTCCACCCACTTGTATCAGGACTTGCCGCCACCGCACCAAAAAACAGATTACCCATATTTACTACCTTACTAGTGTCCCAATTAGTTGTGTTAGGGTTTGCTACATCCGCTCCAGAAAACATAGAACTCATAGTAGTAACTATACTTGTATTCCATCCACTTGTGTCAGGGGTTGCTAAACTTGCAGAATAGAACATAAAATCCAACCTAGTAACTAGACTTATATCCCATCCACTAGTATCAGGATTTGCTACTGAAGCTTGGAAAAACATAGCACTTAAATTAATAACTTTACTTGTATTCCATCCGCTTGTATCAGGGGTTGCTACTGTTGCTCCACGGAACATATTACTCATATCAGTAACCTTACTTGTATCCCAAGCGTCACCACCGCCATTTGCAGTACCAACTGAATAAGTAGTAGTTGGTGTTGCTGAACTTGCAGCATAAAACATACTATTCATATTCGTTACTAAACTGGTATTCCACTTACTAACATCAGGGTCTGCTAAAGTAGCACCTCTAAACATATTACGCATATCAGTAACCTTGCTAGTATTCCAACCACTAGTGTCAGGTGTTGCCGTTGTATTATTGTAGAACATGTCATCCATTCTAGTTACATTACTAGTATCCCATCCACTAACATCAGGATTTGCTGATATTGCACTCTGAAACATACTACGCATAGATGTAACCTTACTAGTATCCCAATTGGTTGTGTTAGGGTTTGCTGATGGTGCTTCACGGAAAACCCATGTCATATTGGTTACATTACTAGTGTCCCAATTAGTTGTATCAGGGTTAGCTGCTGAAGCCTTCCAGAACATATTTGACATATTAGTTAAACTACTTGTATTCCATGAACTTGTATCAGGGTTTGCTACTGTTGTAAAGTAGAACATACTAACCATCTTAGTAACATTACTTGTATCTAATTCACTTAAATCAGGATTAGAATCTGAAGCATAGAATAAAAAACTTAAATCAGTAAGTGAACTAGGTAAGTTAGGGTCTATTGTAGTAATATTGTCTGCAGATCCGAAGCTAGCTGCACTTGCTCCAGTATCCCCCCAAGATAAAACACCCGTAAAGTAGTCTTTGTATGGTTGTGGATTAAATTTATCTAAGAACTCAAAAACCGTTGCAGTTCCATAGTACTTGATTACATAAGTACCCGCATTAGCGAATGTGTGTGTAGCATTATCAGCCACTCCGATTATATCAGCCGTTCCATCATCGAATACTAACTTACCATTTGCATCTGATGACTGGATAGGTAAGTATACAGTCTGCGATGCTGCAGTTGTTGTAAACTCCATTTGAAATGAAGTATCTACTGGTGGACCAAATCTATGTGAATTAATTAAGTGCATTAGTAATTCTCATTTACGTAATCAATTACTTTGTCATTCGCCCAGTTAAAAATAGTTAATAACTTAGCATTAGTAGGTGGAGTTAATTGTCCTAACTTAACCTTACTAATCTGCCATAGACCCTTATAAAGTGGCTCTAAACTATCATATATAAACTCTGAGACTAGCTTCGCTTGTGCATTAGTTATAGTTCCATTACTTCTTAACCTTATGACTTTAGCGAAGAATCTATCAAAAAGCAATACACCATCTTCCTTATACTTAGCTAATGAAAATGATGCCTCGTCCTCATCCTCTGTCTTTTGGATATAATCTTGTTGCTCTTGTGGAGACATTAGCACCGCACTAGTACTCACCTCATAAGTATTAAGATGTGTATATTCCAGATGTGGAGTATCTGTAATAGTATACAACTGCACCAACTTATGTGTAGTAGGATCGAAAATTGGATTAGGTAAGTTCACTACTAGTAGCCATTCCAAATCAGCATCTAAACCCTCTATTGGATTCATTTTACGATTAGGATATTGCCCTTTTTTTATAACCTCTTGTGTCGATTTTCTTATTAATACTGCTTTCATATTATGCTCTTGTGCCTATTAAATAAATTTTGATCCCAGTTCCAGCCGTAGTAGATCCAATCTGATCTATATCCACAGTTATCTCTCCATCATCTGTTAGTGCCGTAGTGGTTATGTTAGCAGCAGTAGCCGCAGTTGTACTTGTTTTCTCACCATCATCTATAGATAGCAAGTTGGTTGTAAAAATAGATGTACCTCCAAGATTTACATCTAGTATGATTGTGCTGCCTACTGGTGCGGTTGTAGCACTCGCTCTAATACTTGTAAGTGTCATAGCATAAGGCATTCTTAATGTAACCTTTGCTGCTCCAGTTGTTATATCTGCAATCTCACCACCTACTGCGAATGAATATACAATAGGCATACCTATTATTTCTCCAGACACTTTTATATCACCTACTACATCTAACTTAGCTGCTGGTGTATTATTACCTATCCCAACATCTCCAGTATTAGATATAAACATTCTATCTGCAGCTGCTCCATGGTCTCGTATTTTAAAACCTGCGTTTCCCCCAGTACACTTAAACTTCCAATTGCCACCACCAGCTTCAATCATTTCAAATTCAGCACCACCTACTACATTAGTATTTTCTGTTATAATTTTTGCTGGCGATCCTTCTCCGTCTATTTTTAGATGGATACCACTTAATGGATCAGTTGTACCTACACCTACATTTCCATCTAAGTATACTGCATCTAATGGGTCTGTACCATCTACAAATTTACCATCAGCAGATTTTGCAGTATTTGCCGTCACGGAAGCATTGTTAGAAACTTCTGTATCAAAGTCTGTCACATCTGCTGCAACATGAGTATGTGCTGTTGGGGTTCTAGCATCGCTTAATCTAGAATCGGTTGTATCTATTAAAGTTGCATCTGTTACTATAGCATTAAGCTCTGCCAATGTATCTATATCAGCAGGTTTTAATTCTGTAGTAACTCCTATTTTAGCTGTGTTCAAATCTACTTCTGCTTGTATGGTAGTATCCTCGTAAGTAAAAGGTTGTATATAATTTTCGCCATCTGTAAATTGATAAGCAATTGCAGTTGAAGAAGCTAAATCATCATCAACGGAAACTTGAAATGTTGCCCCAAAACCCCCAATACTTGCTGCACCGTCTCCTTGTACACCTATACAATAGTCTTCATTTGTATTTAATGTAAGTGTTATGGAGATAAGAGATGAATTGGTAGCTCCAATAGTCAATTCAGGAGACGTATCATCTATAAAAAAGTATGGTATATCTTTTATATCATTCCATCCTGCTGGTATAAGCGCCCTGTTTACAAATTGAGATGAAGGTGCAGATATGAGCATTGAGAATGTAACTTGCTCATCTACTTCAGATCTAATATTGATTCTAACCCCACACTTTACAGCATCTACTTCATTTGGGGTAATATACTGCCAATATGGTATTTTAGTTAATATAGGATTTCTAGAGTTTGTAGGTCTAAATATTGTACCATCCCAATACTCTAAAAACTTAGTATCGTTGTTGTATATAAGTTTACCATGATCAGTTGATACATCTGTAAGTAGTGCTGCATCTCTTTGTGCTTCAGTTAAAATTGGTGCTTTAACTAGTGTATTAAAAGGAACAGGTGCTGTTATCGCACTAAACTTATTAGCATTACCTCTAGTTTCTATTAAAGTTCTACTGAAAGCTTCACTAGTTTTAGTAGCTCCACCTGAATCTTTATGAAAAGCAGTAATTACTACTTGTATAGAAGATGTTAGATTGTAAGGGTAATTAATACCAAATGTACCTATTTTACTAGTTGTTGTGAGAAGAACCCCTCCACCAATCGAAGTCGGTGTAAAATCTGCATTATCAACACTATATTGAGTGTTTCCTACAAACAAGTATGTTGCTGCATTGTCAAAATCTACTAAATCTGCCCCAGATACGAATAGTTCTACATAGTCTCCAGATTCCCAATTAGAGGTTGCATTGTAATCTACAACTACGTTGCAATTATCATCTTCATCTCCTAAGTAGGCAGAAGGGGTTATAATATTTACATTAACAGAAGAGTAATCCGTATCAGTAAAGACCGCCCCAATTGGTACAGCAGTTTCCACAAGTGGATGATCTACGTTACTTACTTTAGCGTTATTAGCAATAATATCATTAGCTTGTTGTGTAGTGATTCCCACTTTTGCAGTATTAGCTGTAGTATCGCTCTCTAAAGTATCTAAATCTACAGGTTGGGTAACTGAAATGTGTCCAACTTTTGTAGAGTCTATTGTAGGATAGGATATTTTTGCTGTATTAGCTGTTACAGAAACATTAGCTGTGACTGCACTTTCAAAGTCGGTAACCTCAGAAGCAGTGTGTGTATGTGCTAAAGGTGTTCTTGCATCACTCAATCTTGGATCTGCTGTATCAATAAGAGTTGCATCTGTTACTATAGCATTAAGCTCTGCCAATGTATCTATATCAGTTGTTTCTACATAGCCACTTAAATCTTGATCTCCTGTATTTACTCCACTTGTATTTGATAATGTAGTTAAGTCTGCATCAGTAACATAATTCTTGTTAGTATCTTCAGCTATATCTCCTGTAGTTAATACTACAGTCCCTGTCTCTCCATTAACACTTGCTACTGGAGCACCAGCATCAGGACTAATCTCTACATAAACAGATCCTGTCCATCTAAATATCTTTCCTGTTGCTATATCAACGTATATCTTTCCTGCTTCCCCAGTACCTGGGAAACTTGCTTCATCAGCATACTCTAATACGTCATCTACATAACTAGGTAACTGACTAGTTGGAACTAATCCTGAACCATTTAAAGAAGCATAACCATTAGCTTGTCCTTTATTAGCAGTTTGTTCTGCAGTACCTAAAGTAGTTCTTTCTGCATCTGTAATTATCAATCCTGAACCTGCATCAGTTACATCACTGTGAGTAGTTACAGGACCATCTGCACTTACCTTAGCATTATTAGTAGTAATGTCACTAGCTTGTTGTGTAGTGATTCCCACTTTTGCAGTATTCAGGTTTACTTCGTTGATTAGGTTATCCTCTATTGCTTCTCTTGTTATCTTTGCCATATCTCAATTGTATTTTCTATTTTTATTACTGGTGATGCATCTTCCAAGCTAACCCTCAAGTACTCTCCTATACTATCTGTAAGCAGTATCCTATTCGCTCCATCTGGGTTATTTTGAATCTGCCAAGGCATTATCTGAGCTGCACTTGTTACGGTGTAGAAAATGAAAGCTATTAATATTATTATTTTATTCATATTTGTTTTTTGCTTTTAAATTACACCATCATCTGTAAATTTGTTCTAGCTATACCAATGGTGTATTCAGTAAATATGCGCCTATTTTATTCTCCAATTCAGTATATATTGCTTGGATAGTTTCATTATTACTACTTAGTAAATCAACCTCAGTTTTTGCGCTATCCCAATCTCCATCCTTTAAGTATCCTAATGTTTCTTTTAGGTCTTTTTTTAATTTCTTATACTCAGAATTAGATATAGATCCATCATCACTTTTTTGATTAACTGAAATTTTAATATCTAACGATAACGCAATCCCAGATTGTTCATCTTCTTTAATCTTGGTTATTATTAAGTTTCGTTTTCTAAGAGATTCTACTTTGATAGTATCTTCTAATGTCCACCCCTCTACAACTAGCTCCCCATTATAAACAGGTCTTTTAAAATCTACATCGACTAAAAATTCGTTTGATTTAGGTTCGTATGTATTTCCTTCTGTTGTTTTACTCCATACATCACCATCTTTATTTACTTTATACAAAATCATAATAATGTTGTGTTTATTGTTGTTGAGAAATGCACATTCGTTCCAGTACTTACCTTTGGGAACACATAAACTGCTTCTCCATCTAGTAATGCCGTATCATTGAATGTAGTTATAGTATACTGGTCATTTTCAATATAAGTCCTTACTACTTCTGCCAAAGTAACTCTCTTTGATAAAGTGCCATCTGCATTTATTTTTACAACTACGACTGCTACCGCTGTTAAATTATTGCCATTCTGTCCTGTGTAAATAGTAATAGAATTTAAAGTTTGGTTTTGATACACCTGTAAATTGGGTCTACACAGTTCAAATGCTAAGTCTGACATACTAGAAATTGCGCCCAGTGTATTTGCTCTTCCATATTCATTCCCAGGTCCAGACACCAATATTCCCATGTAATAATCAAAATTAGGGTCTATGTAACCATCTACATATGTCTCGTAAATAGTCACACCGCCACCACCACTAGCTACTGACCACGCTGCATCCTTCCTGACATACTCACTCCCATCGCTAGGAGCATCAACAAATGATACCTTCGCTGTATTTAATGCTACTGCTGCTTGAACATCAGTTCCTGCAACTGTAAATGTATGTTGAAATACCAATAATTCATCTGCAGTACTGCTAAATCCATTGTCTGGTGTAACTGTAAGAGTTGAACCCGCTAATGAATATTCACTGTCATCTACAACCTGACCATTAATAGAAACAAAAGCTACACTATTAGTGTTAGCTAATGTATAGTCTCCCGTATTAGCAGTTACTTCTCCAGCACTTGGATTAAATAATTGTGGTGCTGCTATAGATGTATAGTTATTAATAGTTCCTGTAGATACTGCCCATGCTGCATCTTTTCTTACGTATTCGCTACCATTACTAGGTGCATCAACAAAGGAGACTTTTGCAGTATTAGCTGTTACGGAAGCATTATTAGATACTTCTGTGTCAAAGTCTGTTACTTCAGAAGCAGTATGATTATGCGCTGTTGGTGTTCTAGCGTCTGACAACCTAGAATCACCAGTGTCAATTAATGTTGCATCTGTTATTATTGCGTTTACTTCTGCTAAAGTATCTATATCAGCAGGTTTTAATTCTGTAGTAACTCCTATTTTAGCATTATTAGTAGTAATGTCACTAGCTTGCTGAGTTGTTATCCCTACTTTAGCATTGTTTGTTATAATATCTGAAGCTTGAGTTGTAGTAATCCCAGTCTTAGCTGTGTTCAAATCTACTTCTGCTTGAATTGCTGTATCGTTATAAATAGTATCGGTGAATAAAGCTCCTGATGGAACTGCTGTTAAAACTGTTAATCCATTAACTAATTCAGCGTTATCAACGATGTTATTACTATTAGTATCATAAGTAGCTTTCGACATATCTCCATCACCTAAACCAGCAATATCATCTTGTGTCATTAGTTTGTTTATAGCAGTTACGGTTGATAATGCATCTGTTGTTTTTAATGTGTTATCAGGTGTGAACTCTAATGCAGTTTCACCTACATTAACTCTAACTAAATCTAATGAGTTACCTATAAATGTTGAAGGTGTATCAGTTAAACCTAATACGGTAGTAACACCAGCTCCACCACCAACTACTCCCCCAGCACTTGTGTTCGCTAATTTACCTCTAAGGTCTTGTGTATCGAATATTGACCAAGTACCGTTATTATTTACGAATGTAAATCTAGCGATAAGGAAAGCAGCTCCTCTAAAATCTTTTGGAATTGTATATACTGAATAACCTAAGCTATCAGCAACTGCCAAATCAGGCGTATTCTTAGAATAAGAACCAATAGGTAAGTTACACATTACGTGTGATCCTTCACCACTTTTATTAGCAACTCCCCAAACCACAAGTGAAAAACTTGTGTTGTTAAATGAATCTCCATTAGCATCATTTAATTGAGTAAGTAAATCAGTTGTTCTTAAATATGGAGTTGTAAAGTGATTTACAATATGAATATTATCCGTTGGCATCACTGATGCTTCAAATATCTGGGTATGTAATTGGTAAATTACCCCCGATGTTACAGTAACATATGCGTTGGTTGGCAATCCACTTATAGAAGCTTCTGTTCCTGACTCATGAGTAGCTGGGAAGGTTCTTAAACGCTCTGTAATATGGCTTAAATGCCCTTGTCCATCTGAACCTTGAACGTGGTCATTAAAATTATGATTCTTTAATGCTTTAAATGAAAGTGTTGTTGCAGCTGTTTGTAAAAATGATGTTCCAATTTTAATGTGTTCTTCCGCTGGGAAACCAACTGTACTTACTGTAAGAACCTTTGTAGCTCTTGGTATGTATATGTAATTTAATAAAGGAACTGTATCTGTACCTGGTGTTAATACAACCGTAGCACTTGGTGAAGTATCTAATAATGAGAATCCATCGCTGAATAACATTGTCATATCAGTGTTACCACTTGCTGGTGTTAATGTTCCAGTAATAGTTGTACCATTAGAAGTTATTAAGAAATTAAATGATTCTCTAAATACACCATTCCAAAAGTTTGTTAATGTGTTTTGTAAGTTGAATGCAATATCAATAGTTATTACTCCTGATACCGCACTTGAATCAACAACTCCTAGTAATACATGATAATCTGTGAAATCAGGCTTAACACTTGTAAGTTCACCAGCAACAGTTGAAGATAAATATACTGGACCTTCTGATAAAAGACTTGTATCAATTGGGTCAAGAACTCCTTGCACCATTACGTGTCCATCAGCACCAGGTAATACGTCATATGCTATAACACCTAACTGTGATGAAATAGTTACGTGTGTGTCAGCTATGGCTTTGCTAACGTTAGATATTCCAAGAGTTGAAGTTCCGTTAGGATAAACTACTGTACCTTTTAATAATATATCACCCGTAGCATTATGAATATCAAACAATGTATCCATTCCTACTTTTACAATAGAACCATCACCAGTTGGTACATCAATAGTATGATATTTAGTATTCCAATTAATTGGTCCACCATCAGTGAAGTTTAAATCAGTTAAGTTATCAATACTATTATTGTTAAAGTTAATGTCACCTGACAATACGTTAGATTGCGTTCTCGCTTGTTCTAAGCTCACTTGGTGAACATTTGATGTATTGCCACTATGTGCGTTTAAATCTACGTTAGAAGCCTTTAAATCAAGTTCTGTTTGTGTTGCTGTTGATACTGGTTTATTAGCATCAGATGTGTTATCAACATTAGATAATCCTACATCAGCTTTATCAACTGAATGTGGATTTGTTGTTACATTAGCAATGTGAGCGTCAACCGCAGTTGAGTCATATACTGTATCTGTGAATACTGCTCCTATCGGAACTGCTGTCTCTACTAGTGGGTGATCTACGTTAGATACTTTAGCTGTATTTAAATCTACTTCTGCTTGTAAGCCACTATATAATGAGTTCACAGCATTGTTGTCTGAATTATCTGTACCAACAGGATCAAAATCTACACCGCTGATTGGTAAAGTTTGGTCTCCAGTATTGGTTCCACTTGTGTTCGCTAATCTTGTAGAAGATGTACTATCAAAACTAATTTTTGCGGTGTTCAAATCTACTTCAGCTTGAAT
>Ga0208643_1000162_pt1 | contig 44117 bp, 61 predicted proteins | sample VirMetDEL_Nov_12_FD_184516 | JGI IMG/M metagenome (GOLD analysis project Ga0208643, IMG submission 184516) | Aqueous microbial communities from the Delaware River and Bay under freshwater to marine salinity gradient to study organic matter... | ecosystem: Environmental > Aquatic > Marine >...
CTGGCTGTTGCCGCGCCGGACCAGCCGCTGGCTGTTGCCGCGCCGGACTCGCCGCTGGCTGTTGCCGCGCCGGACCTGCCGCTGGCTGTTGCCGCGCCGTACCTGCCGCTGGCTGTTGCCGCGCCGGACTCGCCGCTGGCTGTTGCACCCTCATTGTCTTTAGTCGCCACCGGGCCGTCTGCCCATTTTGCGCGGGCGAATACCCACTTCACGGCGGCGTCAATAAGGTCCGGCAGTTGGAGTTCGGCCTTGATGGAAATGCGGGCGGAACATATTTTGGTGTCGCCGTCATCCGAGCGGGCGATTTCGCCAGATGCCTCGACCAGAGCGTACCGACTGGTGGTCGGGCTGTAGAAACGCAAAACAGAGAGTGAGTGCTCGCAGGCATGGAAGCCTGAATTACAAAGCTCAATCTTGCCGTCGTGATCGTATGACTTGCCGACCTCATACTGGAAGTCTCGGCATTTCATATCTGCGTCAAAGCCCTTGTAGGCGATGATGGTTGTTTTGTCGCTCATAGTGCCAACCCTTTCTCGAAGATCGTCCGGGCGCGTTCCTCGGCGGTATATTGCTCGCTGACCGTACCCAGGGCGCCGATGAGACGCTTGATGGCCTCGCGTGGATCGCCGTCATGGTCGATCTGGATTTGGGTCCGGTCGCCATCGTGGATATAGAGCTGGTTCATGTCGTCGATCTCGACACAAAGCTCGCGGCGTTTGTGGAAATCCTTGTCACGCTTGGCGTAGGGGCAAAACATCAAAAGCCCTCCTTTGCGATCTGAGCCATCTTCTTGGCGGCATGGGCGGCGTGTGGGGTTTCAAGGTCTTTGATCTTCACCAGGGCAACTCCACGACGATACGATGAGCGGCAAGCCCGGTCCCTGGCTCGCGTAGCGTTTTCGAGCTCGACGGTCAGCCGGTCGATTTCGGACTTGAGCTTCTCGTTCTCGATCTGGTGCTTCGATTTGAATCCGAACATCACGACTCTCCCTTGGATAAAGCGAGGGCGGCGCGGGCTTCGGCCTCCAACACTGGATCAAGCCAATCTCTGCGCGATGGCAGGTCAGCCATGATGCGCGCGAGGCAATCCATCACCTCACCACTAGCGGCGAACTGATGGGCTAGGGGCAGAGATGAAACCTTCGCGACATAGACGCCACCCTCCGCAATGATGTGGCGGTTTATGCCGTCATTCTCGACCCTCATTCCCTTGATTGGCGTATTCATGATGCGTCCTCCCCAGCTTCATCCAGATCAGCGCGAACGCCGGCCACGGTATCGGTGATGATGTCATCCATCTGCTCGCGGGCTTCCTTGGCAACCTTGGCGCCGTGGATCGCGAAGATGTGGACCTCGATGGATTTCAGCGCGCCCTCGATGCCGATCAGTGACTCATGGCAGAGGTTGATATCGCCGTGGTGCCAGCCGGTGCGGTGGCGAAAGCGATTGGTGGAGCTGATCTGAGCTGGGCGATCAAGCTCGTCCAGCCGGGAATCGTCGGGTTCGTTCATAATGATGTCCTCGTTTTAGAGAGACGCTTCCCACGTCCTCGGTCATGACCTTGCGAAATTCGCACAGGGTTGTCAATGCGAAAATCGCACAGTTTGGGGATTGCCTTTCTCGCGCGAATTTCGCACTAATGAAATCATGTACGAACAAGCTCAACGAATATTGGCCCGCCTCGGTGACGAGCGAGTAGCCGAAATAACTGGCCGGACACCTGCTCGGGTACGGCGCTGGCTTCAACCTAAAGACAAGGGCGGGACTGATGGGCTTGTGCCTGCTGACTGCGCTATGGCGCTGTGGATGGCCGCGTGTCGGAATGAGGTCGATCTGGCCCCGTCCGACTTCTTCGCCCTGGGGGATGGCTCTTGAACCTCCTCAGCGACATTGAAAGCTTCATCGCCCTCCACGGCCTGACCGTTCGCCAGTTTGAGAACGAGGCATGTTGCAGCGGTCTTGTCCGCCGACTGCAAAAGGGCTCGCTCCCCTACGCCAAGACTGAAGAGCGAGTCCTGAACTTCATGGACAATTTTCACAACACGACGCCGTCGAAGTGAACGCGGCATAACCAGGGAAGACCGATGACAAACGATACGAACACACCCGATCCGCTGATTATCTACCATCACTCCGAGCTGTCGAAGCTGGAAGCAGATGAGGCTGTTGCCAAGGCGGAACTTGCAGCCGTCAAGAAGCAGAAGCTCAACTATCGCAAGACCATCCAGAGCGATGGCGTTGTGCTGAAGAGCTTCGACGAAGCCCGGCGCATGATGCTGGCCGATCCCGATGAGGTCGCTGCCGACTTCGCAGAGCAGGCACGCTATCTCCGCGCCTTCAAATCGCCCTTGAGTCATCAATTCGATCTGTTCGACCAGCCAGACCGCACTGCGCAGGAAGACCGCTGGAAGCATGACGGTTTCCGTGCCGGCGCCAATGCCGATGACCGCTTCTCCAATCCGCACCTCAATGGCCCTGGTCACAAGGTCTGGGATGACGGCTGGCTCGATGCTCAAAAGGTCATTGCGGCTGGCATGTCGATCAGCAAGTCAGCTCAGAAGGCCGATGAGGACGAGGACGGTGATGATGAGACTGATGCTGTCGAGCCTGCCGATCTCGGACCTGATGGCGACATGAACGACGAAGACTTCCCGTTCGATCCTGATCCCGAAGACGAAGACGCTGCTTTGGCCGGCGTCGAGGGATGAGCATCTCGTTCGTGATCCACGGTGATCCTGTCGGCAAGGGAAGCGTGCGCTGCGAATGCACACGCAAGTTTCCTCGCATGTATATGCCGCCCAAGACCGTGGCTTACGAGCAAAAATCAGTGGCGGCGACCGGTCGAATGATTATGGCCGGTCGCCCGCCTCTCGATGGTGCGATCTGGTATCGGGCGAAAATATATTTGCCGATTCCCAAGTCCACCACGAAGGCCAAGCGCGCCGCGATGATCTCGGGTGAGATCCGTCCGACGAAGAAGCCCGATGCAACAAACGTGCTGAAGGCTGTCGAGGATGGCTTCACCGGCATCGTGTGGGTCGATGACGCCAATGTGGTCGGCGGCGCATTCCAGAAGTTTTTTTCTGAGCAACCCCGCGTGGAAATCACGGTTGGGACGATAGGAGAATCCAATGGCTGAAGTTTTCATGACGCTGCACGCCCGGTTCCGATGGCTGGAACGGGTCGAGCGGCGGAACATCGGACTGGCTCGAAGGCAAGCGTCCGAAGTCCTCAAGAAACGTCCTGCCCGCGTTACTGATGCCGAGATCGTCGCGCACATTCTGCGCCAGACCGGCCGCACGGATTGCGATCTGGATGCTGAGATCATGTCGCCCGTCTGCCGGGCCGCGCTAAATTGCGGCGCCAAATACGCGAAAATCAAGAGCGGCGCCTTCAAGCTCGTCTTTGAAGCCCGCCGCGTCATCACCGTTCTCGACAATAAGCGGTCATTTTGCCCGACGAAAAAGATGCGCCGCGAACAATTGAACAGGAGACTCCAGCCATGACCGAAGCCACGAAGAAAGACGCTCACGTTTTTGAGCGCGAAGAACACGACTGGTATGTAGAGCCGACCTGGGCCGTCGAGCTACTGCTAGGCGCTATCGAGTTCACCGGAGCGATCCTGGACCCTGCCTGTGGCGGCGGGACTATCCCCAAGGCGTGCATCGCTGCCGGACATGAGCGAGTTACCGGCATGGACATCGTTGACCGCGGCTATGGGATGGCGAAGCAGGACTTCCTCGCGTTCAATCGTAAATACGTGGCCAAGGTCGCGAACATCATCACCAATCCGCCCTACAAGCTGACAGAGGAATTTGTCAGGCAGGCGCTCAAGTTCACGACTGACAAGGTGGCGATCATCGTGCCGCTGAAGTTCCTGGCGTCGAACACGCGCAATGCCCTGTTCAATGATTGCCCGGTCTGGAGGATATGTGTCCTCTCGTCTCGGCCGTCCATGTTGCCGGGGCGTTTGATCGAGGCCGGACAGAAGCCGGGCGGCGGGGCAATCGACTATTGCTGGATCGTCTTCAAGCGCGGCTACACCGGCAATCCTGAAACGATATGGCTGATGAGGGATGGGGCCAAGGGTCGGCCTTATGGCAAGGACCGGGTGCGCAAGGCTGCACCTGAAGCGGCGCTTCGGGGAGGTGGCAAATGAGCGAATCCCTCATCACCCTTCTGGATGCGCGCAAACAGGCCAAGTCCGAGCTGAAAGACATTCTGTTTGGCGTCACCAAGCAATCGACGCGCAATGTCACCCTGCATGGCTACATCATGTCGGCACTGGAAATGCTTGGCGATGAAGCCAGCGCCGATGTTGCCGATAGCTACCTGCTGCACGCTCGGTTTGAATGCCTGGGCCGCGGCTCGCTCGAACTGAGGGAGCGCTCCAAGGATGACTGACCTCCACAACATCGAAGCCGAACAAGCTCTGCTCGGGGCGGTCCTCTATGACAATGACCTGCTGGATGAGATGGGTTGGCTGAAGCCTGCGCATTTCTTCGACCCTGTCCATGAGCGGATTTATCAATCTGTTGCTGAGCTGATCGAGCAAGGCGTGACCGCTGATGCTGTGAGGCTGAAGACGCATCTGGAAACGGATGATGGTCTGCAAGAGATGGGCGGGGTGAACTATCTCGCGGTCCTGCTGGATAGCGCGGCGAATAGTCGGTCGGCTGTCGAGTACGGCCGCATGGTTCATGACCTGGCGATCAAGCGCGGCGCCGTGGTGGCCGCTGGGGAAGTCTCGCGGCTGGCCAGTGATAGCCCGGACATGAGCGGCCCGGACATTCTGAACGCGGCTGACCGGATATTCGGTGATCTGAGCGATGAGATAGGCGGCGAAAGCGATCTGGCTGAACCTGTCGAGGGCTTTGCCGAGGTTTGGGAGGCGGCTCGCATAGCTCGTGAGACTGGCGTGATTGCCGGCATCAAGACGGGGCTCAAAAGCCTGGACAATCTTCTTGGCTCGATGATGGGCGGCGATCTGATCGTCCTGGGCGGTCGCCCGTCAATGGGCAAGACGGCTGTTGTCCTCGATATAGCCCGGCGCGTGGCTGAAGCCGGCAACAAGGTCGGGTTCTGCTCAATCGAGATGACCAAATCTCAGCTCTGGCAACGGCTGATGGTCGGCGCTGCGGCTCGCAATGGCTTCATGGTCAAGCTGGATGAGTTCAAGACTGGCAGGTTCTACTCAGATGATGACCAGCGCGGCGCATACGAGGCCACCAGAGAGCTTGCGGCACTGTTGCGGGGCAATCTACTCGTCGCGGACAAATCGACCGTCACGGCCTCTGAGATCGGCAGGCAGTCACGTCAAATGCGACGGGCAATGGGCGGACTCGATCTGCTCGTCATCGACTATCTCGGCCTGATCCAGTCGGACGGCAAACGACGCGATGGCAACAAGGTTCAGGAAATCTCCGACATCACCGGCTATCTGAAGCGTCTGGCCAAGGAGATGGGCGTTCCTATCCTGCTGCTCTGTCAGCTCTCGCGCAATCTGGAAAGCCGGGACGATAAGCGGCCGCGTCTCTCTGATCTCCGCGATAGTGGATCTATCGAGCAAGATGCCGATGTGGTGATGTTCGTCTATCGCGAGGCCTATTATCTGGAGCGCGAGGAACCACGGGAAAAAACCCCGGAACATGCAGCGTGGCTTGAGGAATTGCAGAACATCAGGACTGATCTGGACATTATTCTTGCCAAGCAGCGCCAGGGCGAGCTCGGGACGGCCAAGCTGACCTTCCGCGGCGAATCCATGCGGGTCGATGATCGGGGGCGGGGATGAGTAGCGCACCATATTTCCCCTTCTATCCGTCCGATTATCTGGCCGATACCGGGCATCTTTCGACCGAACAGCATGGGGCATACCTGCTCCTTCTGTTCGCGTCGTGGCCTCGGGGTGGCCGTCTTCCGAACGATCCAAAGAAGCTCGCCAGGATCGCCAGAATCTCACCGAGACGGTGGCATTTAATCGCTCCCGATGTGCTGGATTTCTTCGTCGAAGATGGGGATGAAATCGTCTCTGAACGCCTCGCAAAAGAGAGCCAAAAAGCGGATTCGAAACGGCAGTTACGGATCTCATGTGGCAGGCTCGGCGGAAAGCGTAAGGCATTGAAATCTGGCGAAACAGCCCTAGCAAAAGCTAAGCAAAAGCCTAGCAAAAGCCCTAGCATCTTCCAGAACCAGAACCAGAAAGAAGAAAAAGCTTCGCCAAAAAAGACGATTCTTCCTGATGGATTTCCAGACGCAAAAGCCCGGAAGATGGCGGCTGATTATTGGAAGTCTCGGAACCGGGAATATCTCTCGGATCGGATGCAAACGAACATCGACAAATTCAGAGCGCACCACTCCACGAAAGCCACTCAAGCTCTCTCATGGTCTGGCCAGTGGACAACCTGGTACACAAACGCCGTGGCTTTCGAGGAGCAGGCCGGCATCCCTGAAACCAGACAGATCGGGTCCGCCAAGCCTGAGCCGCGGCCCTATGACCATATCCAGAACTTCTACAGCCCATTGCAGCGCGACGATACGCGGGCCGATGTCCAGCGTGGCCTGATCGACCAATGGCAGAAAACCGGGAAGTGGGGCTCGGACAGGTTCACGCCGCCCGATGATCCGAAGACGAGACTGCGGCCGGACGTTCTGGCTGAATTTGGAATTGGGCAGGCTAAATTGAAGATTGGAGATGGATGATGGAAGCGGATCGGGCAAACGCCTCTGGAATGGCCGTAGAATTAAACCTCAAGCTCACCAGAGCGCAAAAACACATTTTGGGTACTCTGGTGACCAAGGCCCCGGAATTTGCATCCTGGGCCTCTCTTGCGAACGACTGGCCGCGTGGTAAAGAAGCGACAAAGCAAAACATCAGGGTTCATGTTGCGATCATGCGAACAAGACTGGCGTCATACGGGATTGAAATCGACGCATTCGAGGCCAGAGGGTTTGTCTTGAACCGTGCCGGAATCCAAGCAGCACAAGCCCTGTTGGAGCAGCAATGAAACCCGCCCGCATCACCTGCACCGCTGACTTTGCCGAAGCCCTGAAGGCCATGCGCGAAGAACTCGGCATGACGCATCCCGATGTCGATCACGCGGTAGGATGGCAGGACGGCTATTGCTCCAAGGTCGAAGGCTTTGACCGGAAATGGGGCAAGCGGCCCTTCAACATGACCTATAATGCCGATGAAGTTCTGCAAGCTCTCGGGCTGGCCCTGGTCATCGTCCCTATCGACAAAGCGCGCGAACTCTCCAATGACGGCACCGTTCGCGACATCAAGCAGATTGCTCGGCAGGGTAAAATTGCCAGAAAGGAAACGATTGTCTCATGTCGGATCAGACATCGCTCGATCTAGTCGCCGCTCTTTCCGGCTTGGCCAAAGTTCGCGCCACGGTCAAACGGGCTGAGGACGCATCGGCTCGGATATATCACGAGCTCGATCAACAGGGTTTCGGCCGGCGCGCTGTCGATCACGCCCTGGATCTCGTCAATACCAATGCTCAGACCGGACATGCGGAGCTTCTACAGGCGCAGCGCATCCTCGAACTGATGAGGGCGCCGGTTCAATTGGAGCTGGTTTCTCGGATCGAGGCTCCGGTGAGCCATGAGCAACACCTGCTGGCGATAACCGATGCCGGCTTTAATGCGAGATTTGAGGGTTCCAGTCGCATTTACCGCGCGTCCTCCGAAGAAGAACGCGCGGCGTGGATGCGTGGCTATGATGAGGCGGATCAGTGGGCCGGTGCCTAGCCCTCAACAGGGTTTGCAGCCTCTGAAATCCTGACCCTGAGCCAGTCCGAAAATTGCCGGGCCTGGGCGTCTCCATTTTCCAAAATGTCGGCCATGAGCAAAGCGCGCCGATGGTCAATGGGCATCTTGACGGTTCCGAGGCGCTGCACGGTACGGATATTCCAATCAAGCGCATCGGCAAGCTGACCGCACCAATCGCCGGGCCATAAAAGCCCGGCAACTGGTCCTATTTCGCAGCGGTTGATTATAGGCCTTTCGGCGTAGCTGTCTCTCATGATTTTCCCCTGCATATCAGAATGGAAATGATGGTGAGCGCGACGATTATCAGGGCGGCCCAGCCTGTCGCCTCGTCGCCGGTCATGGCGTGCCTCTTTCATAGAATCGAATGACGTGATTGGGCTGGACTTTAATGGGTTCGATCAATGCGCCGTTGTCCAGCACGCGAGCGGCAAATATGCCCGCTTTCCTATATTCGGCAAAAATCGGATTGACACCCTGAGGATCGCCAGACATTGCGCTAGTCAACAAGTCGGCATTGGGCCGCAAGTCGTCGGCGTTCGGGAGTCGTGGGTGAATGTGTCGCATTTTCGGATTCCTTTTCCGTGTCGCTCCAGTCGAGCGGGGTATGTCTTGCACGCCAAAAGGCCCGGCCATGCTCTCGCACTCCGGGCTTGGGCGGGTCGGGTTCCCGCGTTTTCGGTCTACATAATCGCCTCCATTCTCTTTCGTGGTTTCATTCCACACAGCGCCATGAAGCGCTCGCCCAAATGCCCGGCAACGCTTGCGCGATCCGGGCTGGGGCGGGTTATCCGCTGTCGTTTCACCGGCTAGGCTGTCAACTTCTCCGCGATCACCATAACAGGCGCCGCTATCGCGCATCCAAGGGCAAGCCATAGCAGGCCGGCAACGTCTGGTCCTGTGACTAGAGCCGCGGCCACGCAATACACGGCAATCGCGGCCATGACTGCGGCTAGATAGTGGGTGAATGTCATTGGTTCGGCTCCTGATCCATTAACTCGCAATCAAACGCAAACGAGTCGAGCTCGCCCTGGTTCGTCACGGCATAGGGCTTTAAGGTCGCGCAATTCTCGATATGAGCCGCGCGGGCTGATGATGCCGTCACCTTGAATCGGATAATGTCGCCATAATCCCGATCTGAATACCGGCGCCAAATCTGGCCGGGCTTAAGGGTGTCGCTGATCTTCATGGTTCGGACTCCTTCCGGTTTCGGCTCATAGCGGCCGGCAAGGGAGCCAAGCGCGGGGCCTGGCTCCTATGCGGGGCGCTATCCGTGAACGTGGAGAAACTGAATCCCGCGTTCGTTTGCCAGTCGATGCCGTGCGGATTCAAAGCCTGGGCCTTCTGCAATCGGTGCGAGATCCCGCAAGGCGTTCGCGGCGCTGTATTGGTGCAAGTCGCGGTAACTGCCGGCGATGCCGATTGGTAGCTTCTCGGCAAGCTTGGCCAGTGCTGCGCCGCGTCGATCAAAGCCGCAACCGTTGACGCGGGCCGTGACCATCTCGCCGCCGTAAATCTGCAAATATCCGGTCACGCTCATATCGGCGTGCTTGACGACGAAACGCCCGACGCTGCGGCCGTTCTTGTCGATGATCGCCCAAGCGTCCAGTTTGTCGAATATGCGGTCGAACTTCTCATATGTGGTTGTCATAATATCGGCTCCTTGCCGCTAGTGGTCAGATGGAAATGAGGGTCCAGATAATCGCGAAGATAATCAGGGCTTGCGATGCGTCTTGAATGAATCGGCGCATGGTGCGGATCTCCTGTCCGGGTTGGTCGATGCCCATTCCTTGCCACCAAAGTTCTAGCCGGTCAACCTATTTCTTACACTTTAGGTCGGGATGGTGTTCAACGCCTGTTAGCGCTATGACTTCGCAATGACAAGAACCAAGGCAAAAGGGCTCAAGCCCTATCAACTGCGCCAGGCAATCGAGGCGCTAGGCATGACTCAAGCGGCCTTCGCTGCTGAACTGGCGAGGCTGTCCGGCCTCAAGGTCGCGCCGTCCTATATCAGTGAGATGTGTGCAGACCGGGAAGGCTCTAAACCGCCCTCGCCGCTCGCCTCGGCCGTGGCGTCTCTCATGCTGGAAAACATAGAGGCGCAAAGGCTCAAGCGAGCAATCGAACGCCTCGGATATAGAAAGGGCTAAACATGGCCGGACGTGTAGGCTTTAGAGCCGATCTAGAGGCCGCAAGGCAGCGCATAGGCGAGCTTGAAGAGGAATTGGCGCAATCGCACCGCCTGCTGGCAATCCATGCGCCTGGGGCTCTCCTTGGCGACGTGGTGCCTCCTCCTGAACGGTTTGACGATGACGTAGCGACTCGCATCATGGCAATGGGCGCGGCCGGCATGTCTGAAGCCGACTGGATCGCTGAATTCAACCTGTCCCGTGAAACCTGGGATCTGTGGAAACTCCAAGACCCGGAGATGATGCAAGCCTGCCAGCGAGCCCATGCCCAGATGCTCGCTTTCTGGTCAGGATCAGCTCGCAAGGCCATTACCTCAAACAATACCCGCTTCCCGATGACGCTTTATCGCGAGTACGTCTCAAAAGAGATCGGAGGCGGTTCAAGCAAGGGTGACGCATCAAGCCTGGTCCGTCTCGATCTAACTGGCTTCATCCTGGAGGTCACCGACAAGGCCGGCAATCTCCACGAATTCCCGCTGCCTGGTGGCAAGCCTCGGCATAAGGTCACGCTGATATGAGCAAGCGGCCGCAATCCGGCAAGCTGGGCGTGCGCTGGAATGTTCGCTTCAGGAAGTGGTGCGCAAGGGGCGGCGGTGTCGTCCTGGGGTATTTCGATAGCGTCCATGCTGCAATCCGTGTTCGTGCTGAGTATGAGCTTATGAGGGCAAGGCTCAAGGCTGAAGCCAAGGCCGGCCGGCTCGTGAAGGTGGATAGGCAAGCCTTCTATCGCTCCTATGAGTGGCGCCGCGTTCGTGTCGATGTCCTGCAACGAGATGTGGCAACCTGTCAGTGCTGTGGTGCGACAAGGGCAACGGGCGCCGTTCTGCATGTCGATCATATCAAGCCGCTATCCCTCCGGCCGGACCTGCGACTAGACCCGGCAAACCTCCAAACCCTCTGCGCGGATTGCAACATCGGGAAGGGCAATCGCCACCAAACCGATTGGAGGGCACCTCCCCGGGACAGGGGAACCATATAAGGAGGGGTGAAGGGTCTACGGTTATCATAAAGCTAATAGGTACAATATGACGGGGGAATACATGAGCGCGAGGCAATCAAAAAAAACACGATGAACCACGCATGCCAAAACAGCCAAGCGATAAGCAGACAAACGATAGGCCAGATGCAGGCGAGAGTGAGTATCCGGGTTTTATCCGCTCGGATAGTTATGGCTCGCGCGCTCGCATTGGCTTGGCTTGCAGCCTGATTTGCCCCTGGCCAGCCCTGCTACAGCTTAGCAGACTGCCGCATTGATCCTGATAGCCATGCGATTGCATAGGCTTGGCCTGATTCTGTGCCAGTCTGTGCCAGTGACACACCATCAAATCAGCAGGATTTACGCCCCTACCCCCCTCCTGTCGCCATATCGGACCCTGGGGGGAAAAATGGGCGCTCGCTCCCTATCGATATGGGTCTCACGCACAATTTTTTTGCACCCCTCTAGGGTTTTGATTTTCTGGGCTTGTCGCGTTAACGGATTGGTTAAGTCGGTCTCTCCCACAATTTTTTCTTACCCCTTTGACGTTTGGTAATTTTCGGTGGTATAGGGATGGTGGGCCTAGCCCACGAGGTTCGCGTATGTGAGCCGCAGGCCGCAAGGCTGGTTGATGAGGCCGATGGGCACAAGAGTTTGTGAGGAAGCACCGAGTGGTGTGTGATCGTCAGGAAGCCCTATACCGGACCGGGGCAGTGAGAGGCGTTCATATGGGCAAGCTAAGGTCCGCCGCGAGCCTAGTCTGGTAGCGACAGCCCTCACAATTCAACACCCCGCTATAGGGCGGGAGGAAATGCGGAATGTAGCTCACTGGTAGAGCGCCACCTTTCTAAGGTGGAGGCAGGGCCTTGCAAGGCTTGGCGTTCGATTCGCCCCTTCCGCTCCAGAACACCGCTCAGGCGGAATAGAATTGGGTGCAGGTCAACATGGAAGGATACGGCGTGATGTCGGCGTTTGTGGCAGAACCCATCCGCTAAAACACCCCTGAGACCTTGCGAGAAGCGTTAGCTGCCATATCTCGCCACCCAATACCACACCCCGCTATAGGGCGGGAGAGAACAATGGCGGTGCGGCTGTTTGCAAGCGTCCGCGTCGAGTTGAATAGCCAGCCGGTGGAGGCCTTAAACGAGAGCCACTGGGCAGTGAAGGCGGGGTGCAACTCCTCGCCACCGCCGCTAATAACACCGCTCAGGCGGAATAGAATTGGGTGGCGACGGGGAAGCAGACCCGTGGTGTAACGAGGCAGCCCGGCAGCTTCCGCCCGCAAGGGTATTGCCCGAAAGCCGGAAGTCGGAGTAGCGCCCGGCCCACCCAATACCACAAGCGGGAAACCGCGAAGGAGACGAGCAATGCACTGCCCCCATCGGTATCTCATTCATGGTCGCCAGTTTTCAGTCCTCTTGCACACGCGCGGAGACTATTCCGGCCCGCTGCGTCACCGCGAGCATTGGAACCCTGGAAATTATGAAATTGCATTCCGCCTGCGCCGAAACCAGCGGAAGGCGTTTGTCATCAACCGCGACGGCAGGTTGGGGATCCACTTGTCGAACTTCTGGTATCAGATCAAGCGCGGGAAAAGCCCGTTCAAGCGTCCGACATTCTGACGCCCGGCCTGATGCATTCATACCGGCCTATCCGGTCGAGCGCTAAAGGATGGACTGCACAGGTGATCGCTGTGTTGGGCGCGACGGGATAGGCTAGCGGGGAGTGATCGCCCCGCATGGGAGATGAGAATGGCATTACTATCCCGTAGAGGGTTTCTTTTCGGCCTGATGGCCAGCTCGACAATCGCTGGGCTTGCGTTCGTTGAGGCCGCGCCGAGGCTTCGGATTCTTGGCGACGGAAATCATGATGATGGCCCCGGTCTAGCAGCGCTACTACGCGGCGAGGACGTTGATGCGTCAGGAACAAATGCTCGCATCATGCCGGATGGAACAATTCACCTTGCGGCTGGTACGTACAAATTCGACACGCCTATAATTTTCGCCGGTCACTAGCCGAAGGAGATGAGATGACCCGTTGGCCCTGGCTGGCGGGTTTTTTTGTGTCCTGGGATTATCTCCCTGAAGTCGTTATGAATCGCATGGTGCGTTTCTGGTGTGGGCCTGGGTCTGATTTCGTTGTCTGGCGATAGAGATGAGGGAATTGCGATGATTGGCTCAGACCGGGCACGGCATATTCAGGCAGCAGTTCAAGCCCCCGAGTTGGCACTGGCCGGCGCACAGCGTTCGGTTCATGTCGTCCGCGGCATTTTGCAGAACGAGGCGTTCGGTGAGGGCGTTGATGGTTCTGCGGAGTTTGCGGAGATTTCCCGCTTGATGCAGGTTGCGGCCGAGAAGGTTTCCGATGCCCGCGTTGCCCTGAAGGGTGCGCATCTGCTGATCGAACAGCTTGGGGCCTCTGTTGGCGTTGACGGCGGCATGACGACGCTGACCAGCGGGAACAAGAATGACGATTGATCCGTATTCAATTTGTCTTTTGATCGTGATGACGCTGACGGCAATACTGGTTCGGCGCGATGCTCTGAGGGTTGAGGGCGTGCTGTTCCTGCTATCTTTGATGCTCGTGACCATCGGCTTGCAGAATGCGTCCGATACCGTCGCGCCGGTTGCCATGCTTGCCTCGCTGGATCTGTTCGGCCTGGTGTATTTTTCGTGGATTGCGTATTCACATAATTGCCGGATTTTGAGCTGGCCGTTTGCGGTCGTGCTGGCCTTCTTGTCCATGCTGGCGGTTCACACTTCCAAGGTTGTCATGGGGTTCCCTGATAACTTCTGGTACGTCTCCAGCTTGAACTTTCTCACGTATGTTTGCCTTGCGTCGATTTCAGCCGGAGTTGTGGCCGAGATTTGGAGGGCAGTCCGTGATAGATATCTTGATCGTTTTTGGGTGTCTGATCTCGGGTTTTCTGATCGTGCGCAGGCTAGTTCGCATACTGATGAGGCGGCGAAGAGATGAGCGATGAGTTTGATGCGCGAGAGCTTAGGGCTCGCCAGGCCGAGATCGAGAAGGCGATGGCCGTTGCCGAGCTCCGGCAGCAGCATAGCGTGGAGGCACATAGCCGTCTGGCTGACCAGCTTGATAGGCTGACAGCGCTGGTCGGCGATCTCAAGACGAGTCATGAGCGTTCTTCCGGCCAGTCTCGCGTCATCACGACCGCGGCCTCGATTGTCTTTGCGGCCCTGACGACATTTATGCTTTCGCTCTGGCGCCGGTAGCCGGTGCGTTTGAGCATTTCGCCACGGAAAGCAATTCTTCGGAATGCCAAGAAAGCCACCATCTCGTGTTCCATATGAAGCCCGCACCTACGGGGTTCGCAGCGCTGAGGCGCCGGCCGAGCGGGTTTCGTGGGATCAGAACGTCTACAATAAAACGGTTCTGACTTCCGAGATTATTGCAGACGGTGCGACGATCAAGAAGTTCACGACTGTTGCCGAGTTCGATTTTTGGGACGGTGCCAGCTACGGCCCATCGGCCTCGCCGGCCTCAACAAGTGACCCCGTCACACGCTATCAGGACATTGAGCTCGATCTGACCGAGGCGGCGGCTGGCGATGGCGTGATCCTGTTTCATGATTATGATCTTGTGGTCAAAGGCGGGGCGTTTGATTGGGCTTCTATTGTCGAGGAGCTGTATCGGTACGGGCAGACTGTTTCGGCGCCGGCAGTGGGCGCGACATCTTCAGGCAAGACGCAGCTTTTGCGCTCCCGTCCTTGGCTTCAGGGTGGATCGGCCGGCAAGGTTCTCGCTCCTGGGGCAACAACGTCCGGTGGGGGCGAGATTCCCATTCTGCGGTCTGGCATCTACACCGACACGCTGCCGGGCTCTGGTGACGCTGATTATGACGCCACGGGCTATACCTACCTGCTTCGCATCAGGACGTTCCCCAGCGCCGAGCTTTCCGGCACCGAGCCATTTGAGAACGCGCAGGACACCGCGGGGCGAACGTTTCTGTCCCGGGATCTCAATCTTGTAGCGGCGGTTCTGCGCGTGACGGGCTCGTAATTGCCCTTGGTGCGTTTCTGTATCGCCTGAGCATCTGATTTTCTTGGGCCAGCTCGACAGAACGGATTGGAAGCGAGATGCTTAATAGGATCAGTGGGACATTTGCCGCAACGGGTGTGAGTTCGTCGCAGGGTGCTTATGGGCGGTATTCTGTATCGCTGACAGGTGGCGCCACGGCGACGGTCGAGCTTCAGCGGTCGTTGGATGACGGATCGACCTGGGGCGTCGTGGAGGAGTTCACGGCCGATGCTGAAAAGATTGGTGAGGAGTTTGCCAACTCAGTTCTCTATCGGTTTGAATGCACGGCCTATACGTCTGGGACCGTCACCTACATCATGGCTAGCTGATGCTGATTCCCCCGCTGTCTTCGCCCCTTCGCAGCGCGGTTCTTCGCTCGCCGCTGGAAAGTGCGCGGGGCGGGGCGGCAGCGCCCTACGTTATAGCCCCAACCATTACCAGTCCGGCAGACGCAGCAACGGACATTGGCGAGACGCCCACAATTACATCAAGCGCGTTTGCATCTTCGGACGGCCTCGATACTCACGCACACACAGACTGGAAGGCCACGTCTGACGCGGCAGGAACGACCGTAATCGTGCAGTCGCTTGATGATTCCGGCAATCTAGAAAGCTGGACTATCCCGGCAGGCAATCTGACAGTATCCACACAAACATATATCTGGGCGCGTCACCACGGCACATCGTACGGCGACAGTGCGTGGTCAGTTGTGAGCAGCTTCACGACTGCAGGCGCGTTTAGCTACACGTGGACGAATTCGGAAGGCTCGGCGTATGAAGCGCAATGCTCCACAACCGGCTGGGATGACACGTTCCGAGGCGATGTGGACACGCTTATTAGCTCGCTGAAAACAGCGGGCACATGGACTAAGCACGACCGCATTCAGATCGACACACCAAACGAGGCCGATAGCCTGCGCTATCTCAACGCGCCGACGCTGACGGCCACAGCTAACGACACCCCGATCTTCACAGCGAATAGGGGTTTCACCCAAACCGGAACATCTACAATCAGCACAAATTTTGTGCCCTCGACTGACGCTGTGCAATACGCACTAAATAGCGCCAAGATCAGTATTTGGTTAAGAACAGCGGGTGCGACTGGCAGTTATTACATGATTGCCCATTCGGGGGGCTACACCTCAATTCAGTCGCACGCAACCCTCGGGCTTTATTGCCGGGGTCCGAACACTGGAAACTCGGTAATTAATGGGTCCAGCTCCTCTCAGAATGCCCCCGGATGGATGAGCCTAAACCGCACCAGCTCTGAGGACAGGCAGATTTATCTTAACGGTGCTGAAATCGCTAACGGCACATCGACGGCTACCGCCTTGCCTGCAGTTGAATTTGTCGTGGGCGCACCGGCAGGCTGTCAAATCTCTGCCATCGCCATCGGTGCGGGTCTTACCCCGACCGAGGAGGCCGACACCTTCGCCGCCTTCAATGCCTACCGTACAGCTCGCGAGTTGGTATGACCGGCGCAGTTATCCATTTCAACGGCAATACTGATTTTCCCCGTGGCTCTCCGGTGCTGCGGGATTTCGTTATGGATCAGGCTGATGTGCGGCTTGTCCAGGGTCCGGTTGAGTCCGGCAAGACGGTCGGCTGTATTGGTGCGGTCTATAAGGCCATGTGCGAGATGCCGCGGTGCAAGGATGGCGTTCGTCGCTCCCGCTGGCTGATCTCCCGTCCGACCTATGGCGAGCTGTTCACGACCGTTCGGGCTGATTGGGTCGAGTGGTTTCCTGATGCGATCTACGGGCCGATGTCCGAGACGGAGCCATACCGGCAGACAATGACGTTTCTCGATGTCGAAGCCGAGATAATTATGATGGCGCTGGCTGATACGACCGAGAAGACGATGAAGAAGCTGCGCTCGATGCAGCTCACAGGGTTGTGGATCAACGAGTGCCAATACTCCGAGCGCGAGCTGGTTGTCGCCGCGGTGTCCCGCACAGGCCGCTTCCCCAAGAAGATCGACTGCCCGGATTACACGCGCCGAAAATGGGCTGTGCTGGATAACAATGCTCCGACGACTTTCGATCACTGGATCTTGATGATGCGGGGCGATACCCCGATTCCAACAGACATGCCGGCCGCCGATGCGATGGCCTTGCAGCCTCCGGCAAACTGGAAGTTTTTCGTCCAGCCCCCAGCGGTGTTTGAGAAGCGGGATTCGAGCGGGAACGTGATCGGCTATGAGCTGAACCGAAAAGCCGAGAACTTGCAGAATATGGGCAAATATCCGTACCTGCCTGACGGTGTGGCGTATCCGCCTGGCATGGCCCAGGATGAGATTGACCGGGACTTCCGAAACCTGACCCGCGCATCGAAGACAGGGACGGCGCGCTATCCGAACTTCAGCCGGGATATGCACGTCGCGAAGTCCGAGCTCCATGCCTATGAGGGCGCCGCTATCGAGATCGGCGTCGATCCAGGCGGTTCGCCCGGCTTCACGATGGGGCAGAAGGTCGATGGCCGCTGGTATATCCTCCATGCCGAGGAAATGGCGAACACCGAGGCCGTGGATCTCGCGGACCACATCAAGGACATTCTGGCGCGGCGCTTCCCGTTCTATCGGGAAACCGGGATCAAGCTGACCGGCGACCCGGCTGGTGGCTGGGGCGGGCTGAATACCAAGATCACGACGAAGCAGATTTTTGCCGCTGCCGGCCTGCCATATGATTTCCCAGCGACCAAGGATAGGCCAGACCTGCGCCTCTCAACCGGCCGCAATATCCTGAACCAACTCGTCCGCGGTCAGCCAAAGATGGTCATGTGCCCGGTTCATTGCCGGCAACTGATCGCGGCCTGGGATGGCGGGATGCAAATGAAGGACGGCTCACTCGTCAAGGCCAGCCTGTTCGCGAACGTTGGCGAGTCTGCCGAGTATCTGCTGTGGGGCGGTGGTGAGGCGAAAGAGCTTCTGACCCGTCCTATTGGCTCCCGCAAAGCCGCGATCCAGACCATCCCGAACCATTCAAGCATCTTCACGCCTCGCAAATCCTGGTCGTCGCGCCCATCGAGGCTGAACTGATGGTCGAGAAGATCGAGGCTGAAGAAATGTTTCCGGCAATCTCGGTGTGGAATGTGGTTTTTCTTCGCAGCCCGCGGGAAAACTGGTGGGACTGGCTGACACCGGAACCTTGGCGCCATGTCTGCGCATTTGGCTATTCGGTCACGACTGAGAGCTGGGTGATCTTCGATGTCGCGGACAAGCATTCTCGGATCTCGGTCGTCGATGGTCATTGGTTTGATCGCTGGGTTGCCGTGCATCGTCCACGGTTCACGTCGATCCTCCAAATCCACACCCTGCCGGGCGGCGACATTCGCGCCAGGCTCGGTTTGTGGTGTGTTACGGCGGTCAAACACCTCGTCGGCCTGCCAAGTGGTGCGTTGAGGCCAAGGGCACTTCATCGCGATCTTATGATCTACGGCGCCACACCGGCATTCGAGGATCTCTATGGTACAGAAAGCGAAGCCCGTTCAGGAAGACCCGCAGACAAAAGCGCGTCGTCTTCAAGCTGAACAGCAGGCACAGAAGCGCCAAATCTCCGGCATCCAGACCGATGTGAGCCGCGAGACGGCAGCATTGCTGCGCCGCTTTGGAATCAATTCCGTAATGGCTGGTGTCGGTGGTGGGTTCGGTAGCGGCGGCAGCGGACGGAGTGGCGGCGGTGGCGGCCCTGGTTCCGGTGGCGGCGGTGGTTTCGGCTCTGGCGGCGGCGGTTTCGGCGGCATTGGTGGCGGTGGCGGCATCGGTGGTCGTCCTGTTGCGGTGTTGCGCTGATGGTATCGAAAAGCGTCATTCCCGATTCAGAAACAAAGATGGTCCTGCAACGGATTGAAGAAGCGCGGGCTGACCGCAGCTTCTTTGAGGCCGTCTACAATTCATATATCGACCGGACACGCCCCAGCCGGCAGCGGGTGAAAAACTGCCCTGATGCGTCGTCGCCTCGTCCGCCTGCCGAGCAAGATGATCTGTTCGACATGACGCTTGCCGGGGCGGCTGACGATTTCGCCTCTGACTTCAATGACGAATACACGCCGTCCTATAAGCCGTGGACGAAGCACAAAGCCAGCCAGGACTTCGCCGGCGCCGGGGCCAGGAAACAGGTCGAGGAATACGTCAAGACGCGCATGGCGCGGACCTATGACAGAATCCGCGAATCCAATTTCGAGGAAGCCAGCCAGGAACTCTATTACGAGTTGAGCTTCGCGCCGTCCGCGTTGATGATTGCCTACTCCCCGCCCGGCAAACCGTTCCGTGTGAACCATGTTCCGATCCATGAATTGCTGATCCGGCCCGGCCCTTATGGCGGCGTTGATGATCGCTGGTGGGAACGCATGGTGATGGTGCGCCATCTCGATACCCTTTGGCCCGATGTCGATTGGTCCGACTACGGCCAGACGCTTCAGCTCCGCAAAGAGTCGAAAGCCTCCGCACTGGTTGCCGTGGGTGGATTTCAGGACTGGACCGGGAATGAGGAAAAGTGGTTCTGGCATGTCGTGTCAAACAAGAAAGTGCTGCGCCGCAAGGAATATGTCGGCCGCGGCTCTTGCCCGCTGATTGTCGCCCGGACTCATGTTTCCAGCCCGACCGCCTATGGCCTGGGTGTCGGCCTGAAAGCCCTGCCGGCATCGCGGACATTGGATGAGATGAACTATCTCGGTCTGAAGTTTCATGGCCGCACCCTGGACCCGCCCGTCATCTTCTCCGATGCCGGCACGCTCAATCCTGAAGGCGGGATCGAGAATGGTGCATGGCTGCAAGCCGATGAAGGCTTCAAGATCCACGAGCTTCGCCCTGAGGGCTCGGCCCGCGAAAGCTGGTTCAAAGAAGAACAGCTCCGCATGGACATCAAGCGTCCGCTGTTTCAGGACGGCCCGGAGCAGCGCGGCGACACTCCCCCTACGCTGGGGCAATGGCTTTCCGAGGAAGCCCGGTCTGCCCGGCGCAAGTCTTTCCCGAGAGCGCGGCTTCAGGCCGAGCTTGTCCTGCCGTCCCTGTGGCGTTTCGACTGGATGATGCAGAAGCGCGGCGAGATCGAACCGATCAAGGTCGATGGGAATCTCGTGACGGTCGAACCGATTTCGCCCATGTCACGCTCGGCCGACATCGAGGAAGCTCAGATCGCCGTCCAGTTCCTTCAGGGCATCGGCGGGGTTTTGCCGAACGAGATGGGCCGGATTGACGGCACCAAGACACTCAATGACATTCGCTCTCGCATGGGCGCCGATCTGGTTTCGATCCTGAGCGATGAAGAATTCCAGGCGAAGATGCAGCAGCAGGCCGAGTTGCAACAGCAACCCCAACAAGGCGTTTGATCCAGCATGACTGAGCCACGTCGCACCTTCGATAGTCTCCGCAAATCAGCCGGTGGCGAAGAAATTCCAAATGAAATTCGTACAGCCCTGGCTCGCATCGGCCGCACTGATGACGGCAAGCTTCTCACGCAATTCCTTTATGGGGCTTATGTTTTCAATGTTCCGGCAGTCGGTGTTGCCGATGGTGCGTTGAGAGAACACGTCGCCGCCACAAGGCTTGCCCGCAGATTGTTGATCCAACTGCAAGGCGACCAGAATGACGGAACAGACGGAAATCGTGACGGACCCGGCAGCAGCCTCCCCGGCTGGATTCGCCGCTGCCTCCGCCTCGCCAACGTCCGCATCGACGGATGACCCTGCCGCTGTCACCGACCCGGCAGTTGAAACAGCGTCCGAGAATGCGCCCGTCGCACCGGAAATCCCCGAAGCATACCGCACCGCCGATGGCACCGCCGATCTGGCGAAGCTGATCGAGCGCGCCGCTGCTGCCGATACTGTCGCGGCCGGCGTTCCAGAATCCTCCGACAAATACGATCTCGCGCTGCCCGATGACATCAAGGACGCCAATGGCGAGGCGTACAAGATCGACTCCGACAATGCGCACCTGAAGGCTTCGCTGGACGTGCTGCACAAATACGGCGTGCCACAAGAGGCGCTGACGGCCCTGCTCCCCGAGTATGTGAAAGCCGTCCAGGGCGACATCGCCGCGATGAACACCGCACAGCAAGAGGCGGTCAATTCCGAGATCGCCAAGTTGGGCGACAAGGGCGGCGACCGCATCAATGGCGTGAAAGCCGGACTGACTGCGATCTTCGGTGATGAAGCCGCGGCAGTCGAAATGCTCGATGAGATTCGGAGCTTCAAGGGCTTCGAGCGGTTCGAGCAATTCATCTCAAAAATCAACGGTGGTGACGAGGCTTCTCGTTCCATCAGCAGCGCATCCGGCGTCGGTGATAAACCGCGTCATGAGCGCATGTACGGCACTAGCTAAAGGAACTGCGTAAATGGCAACGCTCGCTGCAAATAACCCGACTCTCGCTGACTATCTGAAGTCTCTGGACCCTGATGGTAACATCGCTCCGGTCATTGAAATCCTCAATGAGACGAACGAGCTGCTGGACGACATCACGTTCATGGAAGGCAATCTGCCGACCGGGCACCGATCCGTCATCCGCACCGGCCTGCCGGCGCCGACTTGGCGCAAGCTCTATGGCGGCGTCCAGCCGACCAAGGGGACCGTCACTCAGGTCACTGACAATACCGGCAATCTGGAAGCCTACGCCGAAGTGGACAAGGATCTCGCTGATCTGTCATCCAACACGGCGGCTTTCCGTATGCAGCAAGCCTCCGCTCACCTGGAAGGCATGTCGCAAACGCTGGTCGATACCATCTTCTACGGTGACGAGGCGGTCTATCCTGAACGCTTTACTGGCCTGGCGCCACGCTTCAATGATCCCTCGGCCGAGAATGGCGAGAACATGATCGACGCTGGCGGCTCCGGCTCTGACAATGCCTCGATCTGGCTTGTCGGTTGGGGTCCAATGTCGTGCTTTATGTTCCATCCGAAGGGTTCGCAGGCTGGTTTGCAGCGCACCGACAAGGGCCAGGTCACGATTGAAGACGTGGACGGCAATGGCGGCCGCATGGAAGCCTACCGCGAACACTTCAAGCAACAGGCTGGCCTGTGCCTCCCGGATTGGCGCTATGTCGTCCGTATCGCCAATGTGGACAAGTCCGCGCTGACGAAGGATGCCTCGGCTGGGGCTGACATTCTCGATCTGATGACGCAGGCAATTGAGTTGCTTCCGAGCAATCTCGCCAATGTCCGTCCGGTCTTCTACGTCCCGCAGAAGATTCGCTCGGTCATGCGCCGCCAGATCGTCAACAAGGTTGCCGCTTCGACGCTTCAAATGGGCGAAGTCGCGGGCAAGAAGGTCGTCATGTTCGACGATTATCCGGTTCGCCGCTGTGACGCCCTTGCCGGCGACGAAGCTGCCATCACGTTCTAATCTGGTGGGCGGCGCGAGCCGCCTTCACCTACAATATGGAGAGCTATTATGTTGCTCGACGAGAGATCAGAATTTGCCGACGCAACCGCTCTCAGCACCGCTGGGACCGGGATTGCCAACTTCGGTGACATCATGGACCTGACCGCTGTAACCAGCGACCTGGGCCACGGCGAGCCTGTCTATCTGGTTATCCAGGTGACGACTGCCGTAACTTCGGCTGGTGCGGCAACGGTGGTGTTTTCGCTGGTGTCCGATGCCGGCGCCATCGCAACGGACGGTTCCGCAACGCAGCACATTGCCAGCGCCGCGATTCCGAAGGCCACACTGGTCGCCGGGTATGAGCTGGCAATCCCGCTGCCTGCCGGCGATTACGAGCGGTATATCGGTGTCCAGCAGAATGTTGGGACCGCGGCCCTTACTGCCGGTGCGGTCAACGCATTCCTGACGACCAATCCGCGCAAGATCAAAGCGTATCCTGATGGCGCCCGGTAGGAGCTGAGATGCAAGTCCATCTGAAACGAGCATTCTTCATTGACGGATACCGGTTCTCGACGCGGGGGGTGCATGACGTACCTGACCGCTTCAAGGGCCGGCTTCCGGCTGATGCAGAGATACTGGGCGAACAAGAGGCAAAGGTCCGCGTCGTTGAAGATGCGGCTGATGCCCCTGCCAGGAACGACCGCCATCCTCTTGAGGCCGCGAAGGGCTATCGCCTTCCTCCGAAAGAGTTCAAGGGTGACGGTTCTGGTGCGCCTGTCGCGTTCAAGGTGGCGCTGAAGGCTGCGGTCAAAGGTTTCGTGTCGAACGGTCCTGGCAATGACATCGACGCTTGGAACGCTCTGCCCGAGGCGGAACGCAAAAAGCACATCATCGCCGCTTCTGAGACGCTGCTTCAGGCGCTCTAACACAAACCCTCACCTGGGTAATCTTGGCGTCCGGTCTTCGTGATCGGGCGCCATTTCTTTTTGTGGTGCGTTTAGCGGGGCGGTTTGGTCGCAGATATTTGCGGCATGACAAGTCTCAGCGCCCCTATCGATATCTTCCGCGCCGCCCTTCCGATGATCGGTGGAAGCGTGCCTTCGTCCCTTGATGACCAGAATGACGAAGCCTTCGCGTTCAACTCGCAATATGAGATGATTGTCGAGGAAGCTTTGTGCCGGCACGCCTGGGGCTTCGCAACGACGCGAGCCACGCTCGCCTATCAGGGCACGACCTCCGACAATCCGGCCTACCAGTATTCGATTCCGGCCGGCGTTCTGACCATTCGCAAAGCCTTTCTCTCGCTGGCGCCCTTCGTGGCGTTTGAGCTGCGGGGCGGTGCCTTCCTCTGCGACGTGTCCGAAACCACAGAGATCCAGATTCTCTACAACTGGCGAGCCGGAGAGTCTGACTGGCCTGCCGACTTTGCTATGGCGATTGTCTATAAGGTTGCGTCGGCTTTGGCCCGCGGGCTTCTGGACCGTGCCACCCAGGCTGACAATCTCGATGTGACGGCAGAGCGTAAGTTTCGCGCCGCAATGGCTCGGGACCGTCAAGCCTCTGGCACTGTCCAGGCATTCAAGAGCCCGCTTGGGGATCGCTGGCGCGGGACAGGAACGCGCGGGGTGAATACCGTTGTCGCGTCCTGAATTTCGAGCCACGTTTGAGCGCGGTGAGATCAGTCCCGATTGGCTTCGTCGCGTCGATACCGAGGGCCTCACCAAATCTCTGAAGACGGGCACCAATCTCATCCTGAAGAACTCAGGCGGGGCGCTTCGCCGGCCGGGCTCGAACGAGATCGCAATCCTGAACGGTTCGGGCCGGGAATACGTGTTCAATGGCCGGGATGCTGTTGAGCATCTGGTTCTGAGCAATGGGCGGCTGGACGTTTACAGCGAGGCCGGCGCCCTGCTTCAGACTATTACGAGCGGGATTGCCTGGGCGACGGCGCAACTTTCCAGCCTCCATATCAAATCGGATGCCAACAAGGTCTTCGTCTTCCACACCGCCTTTGTGACGCAGGTTCTCAGTCGTGATGAGGCGGGCACATGGAGCCGCGCCGATTTTGCCTTCACCGGCAGTATCGGCTCGAACTTGGCTCAACCCTTCTATGACAAATTCGATCCGCTTGATGTCACGATGTCGTTGAATGCCTATAGCGGCACGCTGAAGACGATGACCTTTTCGTCAGCCGTGCTGGAAACTGACGGATCGCATGTCGGGGTCCGGTTCCGGTATTTGACTCGGTGCGAAGTCGAGATCACGGCCGTTGCCAGCGCAACGTCTGCGACGGTGACAATCCATGATGCGCTCTATCCGACTGTGACGGTCACGGTGGGGGACTCGTCCGGCTATAAAGTCGGGCATGTGGTCGAGGGCTCTATCTCGCAGGTGCGGGGGCTGGTTTCCTCGATCCCAGGGGGCACAACTGTCAACGTCACCCTGCTTGAAGGCTATGAGCGGTATCAGGTCATCACGACAGCGGGCGTGGATAAAGATCGCTTGGTTGGCCCGGAAGCGCAGCAGGAAATTACCGGCGTCTCGACGGTTGCCACGCCGGCTACGACCTCTATTTGGGACGAGCAGCTTATCAGCCCGGCGCGCGGCTATCCTGCTACGGGACTGGTTCATCGCGGCCGGCTATTCATGGCCGGATTTCCCCAGGCAACCAATGTCATCACGGCTTCGTCGGTCGGGAACTTCTACAATTTCAAGGTCGGTGCGGAAACGGATGCGGCGCTGAATGTCGAGCTCGGAGATGAGCCAAATTCAACAGTCCGGCATCTGGTGAGCGCCGAACAGCTTCTCCTATTTTCAGACCGCGGCGGCTATTACGTTCCCGAGAGCGCGGAATCCCCGATCTCGCCGGATAACATTGTGTTCCTGCGGTTCGCATCCGAGGGCGCCGGGACTGCCACGCCGATCATCGCATCCGAGGGCGCGCTTTTCATCGACAATGACGCGGGCCGGCTGCTCGCTGCGGTGCCGACCGGGAATGTTCGCCGGTCCTGGCAGGTCGTGGAGTTGAGCGAGCAGTCGTATCACTTGCTGACGGGGCCTATTCGGCTGGCTGTCGCGAACGGGCTTGACGGCCGCACTGAGCGATATGTCTTTGTCCTGAACAGCGACGGGACGATGGCCGTGATGATCTATCGCCGGAATACTGAGAATGTCGGATTCGTCGGCTGGGTTCGCGGGACTGGAACGTGGACCGATGTTTTTGCTGTGCAGGATGACCTCTATGCGGTGTCGCTGGTCGGTTCGACCTATCGGCTCTGCAAATTTTCCTTCACGGCCCTGACTGATGATGAGGTCGATTACTCTGGCTCGGTCACTGGTTGGGATGGCGTTGAAGTCGAGCTCGTGAATACGCTCTGCGTCGTGACGACCGACACGGTGGCATCCGGGGTTATTCCTGCTGAAGCCGCTGGGGCCGGCCTGACCCTGGGGTTGGACTTCACAGTCACGCTTCAGCCGGCATCTCCCATTGATCCAGCGCAGGGATACCGGCGCAAGCGCATCGCGCGGACCACGATTGAAGTCCTCGATACTGGCGCCTTCATGGTGAACGGTCAGCGCAATTGGCCGTTCCTGTCTGGAAGCGATCTGGACAATGTGGGCGCAACCCTGACCAGGGCGGCGCGGGCGCATCGGCTTGGCTGGGCGAATGATCAGGTTGATACATTTTCGCAGCCCAAAGGCGAGGGCGCGCTGTTTGATGCGCTGGCCGTTACGATGGAGATTGTCTGATGGGAACGCCTGCTGATCCAATTGGTTGGGCCATGATGGGTGCGAGCGTCGTAAAGGGTGCGACCTCCATTATTGGCGGCATGAATGAATCAAACGCGATGAAGTCTCGCGCGGCTTCGGCTGAGTATGAGGCGAAGATTGCGGATCTGCGCGGCGTGCAAGTGTCCGGCCAGCGCAAGGATGAGCTGAACCAGGCTCTCTCTGCGATTGATACAATCCGCGCCGGCCGGGGTAATAATCTCGATAGCGCGACGGGCCGGGCCATTCGGTCTGATCGCCGGCAGCGGTCGAAAGATGCCGAGAACGTCGATGTGCTGGGCGAACGCCTCGTCGGTGTATCGAAACGCGGTGAGGCGGCTGGTCTTCGGTCTGGTGCCAAGTGGGCGAAGATCAAGGGTTTTGCTCAATCGGTCCCGTCCTTCGTTCAAGCTGCTGGGGGCGGGTAAGGCAATGGCACTTCTTCCACAAATTCGTCCGGCTGGTCCGGTCTCCAATCCGCAACAGGTCAGCGAGGGGCAGATTGCCGGGCAGGCTGCGGCTGGGGCGTTCGATGCGATTGGCCGCGCTGCCGAGGATTTGCGGGTGCAGTTTCAGCCTGAGATGGATCGGCTGACGGAGGAACGTGCCGCGCGAGATGTCGCATCGGCATTTGAAAATCGGGATGACCCGAACTCTGCGCCGAACATCGCCCTGCGCCGTGCATGGTCGCGCAATGGTCAGGTCTACAATCACGCCGTTGAGGCCGGCACGATGGCCCGCTCGCAGCTTGACCTTGAGGCAGAGGCCAATCGCCTTCGCGCACAATTTGAGTTCGATCCGGCTGGGTATGAGGCGGCATCCGAGGCGTTTCTGAACGGCTATCTCGGCGGCGATGAGGGCGATACCAATCTTCCGGCATCACTGATCGCGCCTATCGAGTTGTCTTTCCGTCAGCGTTTCATGCAGGACCAGGACCGGATCAGCACCGAGACGCGCGACCGTGTGGTCCAGCGTTCCCAACAAGACCTTGAGGGCAGACTTCAGCAGATCAATCAGTCTATCGCCACCGGCATGGAGCAGGGCGGGGCTGAGTTTGCGGGTAGCGATGATTTCCAAACGCTGACAGCAGATGCGGCGAATATCATCGGCTCTCTTGTGGACAACCCCGCGTTCACTGGCTGGTCTGCCGAGGCTGGCGCCGAAACCCTGGACGGCATCGCCAACTCGGCACGCGAGGGTATCCTCTATTCCGAGATCGACGCAATCTATGCAGAGGGCGGGGAGATCCCAGCACGCATCCTGATTGACGAGCGCGCTGCGGAGTTCGATCTTTCTATCACTGAGCGCATCGGCCTGACCTCTCGCCTGACTGGGCGGCTCAATCGGAACCTTCAGCTTGATAGCGCCAGATCGCAGGCGGCGACGGCGGCGCATACCGCATCTGTTCGCGAGGCCGAAGCCCGCGCCGACAACTGGGAAGCTCGCGCCATTGCGATGCGCCTGAACGGCGATCCACTTCCCCCTGAGTTTATGGCTGAGGGCCTTCAGCACGTCGCAAGTGGTGGTGGCTCTGGCTCACGCATTCAAGACCTTCTCGCCGCACCCCTGCCAAATACCGTACGGGAAAACCCTGCTGAAATAGCTCGGGTTCGCGACATGGTTCGTGCCGGCGCTCCAATGGATGAGGTTGAGAGCTTGACCCTTGAGCTGATCCGGCAGGGTCGCATGACCGATGATACGCGGGAAAGCATTCTGACAACGGGTACGCGGGAGCGTGACGAGCGCACCCAGTCCGGCCTCGATACCATTGACGCCTATTTCCAGCAGAGCGCGTTTTCGGATTGGGACGTGAACCTGCCTATCCTGAACGATGAATCGCGCCGGGACTTTATGGACTTTGCTGAAGCCAATCCTGAAGCATCACGGCGCCAACTGGAAAACTATGCGGTTGGACTTGTCATCGAGCGGGGCCGGACGGTTGCAGCGCCGCCACTTGTCGGCGTTCCAGCCGCACCGTTGCCAGGGACATCTTCCTCGGACATCGCAGCTTGGCAGGACGAAGCTCTTTTGGACATAGCGGATAGCAATGTCTCTCCCGCACGCCGGGACCAGCTCATCGACGATGTTCGTAATTACAAAACGTGGTGGGACTTCCAGACTGCCCTGACGCGCCGGGAGAACACAGCCAATGGCCAATAATATGATGCAGGAAACGCAGCGTTCGCTTGATGACCAGCGGGCGGCTGAGAACCAAGCCATGATGGAAGCCGCTTTGGCGCGTCGTCAGGCCGCACAGGAGAGCAATCAGGCGGCTTCGGGCGCACCGGCCCAGCCTGCGCCAGAAACGCAGCGTGAGGCCGTCCTTGCGCCTCCTGCGGGCGGTGTGTGGGATCAGGTCAATCAAAATGCTGGTGCCGTCGCTAATGATGTTGGCCGCGGCATCCGTGAAACCCCGTCCGCAATTGGTCACGGCGCCATTGATGCGGTGAACGCGACCTTCGGACTGATCGACGCCGTTGGTGATGAGATTGGCAAGGCAGTCAATTTCAATCCACGCCTGACCTTCATTGACCCGACGACCGGGCGCTTTGATCTCGGCGTAGCTTGGACCCCTGAAGATGCGACGGCATTTCGCGATGCTTTGGCAACCCGCGTTGGTGAGGACCAGGCGGCGCGGGCCGGCTCGCTTCCCGAGGTTCCCCAGGTTTTTCCAGAACAGACCAGCGTCACCGGCAATCTCGTCGAAGGCATGACGCAGTTTATGACCGGCTTCGTCACCGGTGGCCGGGCGCTCAAGGCTGCGAACGTGCTGCAACAGGGTGGCCGAGCAGTCGCAACTGGCCGCGCGTTCGTCGCGGGCGCATTGGCTGACCTTTCGGCCTTTGACGGGCAAGAGGAGCGGCTGTCGAACATCATTCAATCGGTTCCCGCCCTGCAAAATCCTGTCACTGAATATCTGGCCGCGAGCGAAGATGACCCTGAGATTGAAGGCCGCATCAAGAATGTGCTGGAAGGCGGTGCGCTGGGCGTGCTGACGGATGGCTTTATTGCCGGACTGCGGGCTCACCGGGCAACAAGGGCAGCACGCGAAACCCTGACGCAGCAGCAGACCGTCATTCGCCAGGTTGATGATGAGGCGGCGACTGAGATTCAGAACAATGTGTTTGGGTCTGGTGATCCGTCACAGCCGGCAGTCTCTATCTCGCGCCAGGCGGAAGGCAATGTCGCGGCTCCTGCCGCGCCTGTAGATCAGGGCCGGATGAATGACCGGATGACCGAGCAAGCCGTCGCGGATCTCAATGAGGGTCGGCGTGGTCTTGACGGTCAGGAGCAGGAAGCCCTTCTTGGTGCGGCTGACCGCTGGGCCGAGTCTGTTGCGCGCCTTCAGCCTGAGCGTGGCGCATCGCTGCAAGATGTGGTGGAGAATGCTCGCTCCCGCATCGACCAAGGCGACTATGCCGGCCTGATGAACTTGATGGAGGAGGCGCGCAAGCCTTCCTCTGGCGCCGTCTCGCTGATCGACTGGCTGCGCGGGCAGGGTGGGCTTCGTGAATCTGCTGATGAGCTGAGAAGCTCGGGCCTTGAGCCTATGCGTATGCGGAGCGGAGCCCCTACCAAGAGCAATTCCGGCAATCAGATTATCAACGATACGGGCGGCCTTGATCTTGATGCCGCTGCTGAAGCCGCATCCGAGGCCGGGTATATCGGGCGTAATGTCGCGGGCGAGGGCGGTGTCGAAGGAAGCCTGCCGGGGCTTGAGCGTGGCTCCGTCAATGATCTGCTCGATGCCCTGCGCAAAGAGTCTGGCGGCGACCGCGTTTATTCAGAGCAGGACTTTGACTCCGTGCTTGCTGATGCCGCGCGCATGGATCTCATTGATGAGGTGGATCGGCTTGGCCTTGATCCGAACGCTCGGGTGGCTGAACGCCGTGCGCAGGCAGAGCGCCTGTCGGCATGGCAACCGGGCGAGCCGCTGACTCTGCGCGACCATGAGCGCATCGCCGCTGAGGTGGACGCTGCGGGTGGCTCCTTGGGGGTGAAGGCTCCGGGCGGCGACATGCTCGGCGGTCAGGACATTCGCATCAACTTCAATGCGCTTCAGGCGCCGGATGATATTCGCTCGATCATCGGTCAACTGGCTGATGCCTTCTCGGGTGAGGTTAATGCGGCTCGTGGCGGGCGGCGTGCTGATGCGACCGTCATCACCGATGCGCGCCAACTGGACGCATGGAATGCGCTGAATGAACGCCGGGCCGGTACGCCGCTGGGCGATTCCGAAGTTCTCGCCGCGCAATCCCTCTACATCGCGTCTGCCGAGAATGTGAAGGCCGCAGTCTTGCAGGTCGGCTCATCCGGTTCTGACATGGCGCATTATAATCTGCGTCGAGCAATGGGTGTTCACCGGGCCATTCAGGCTGAGATCGCCGCGGCAAAGCAGGAAGCGGGCCGCGCGCTGCGGGCCTGGGGGATTCCGGCAAAGGCTGATGCGTCCTCACGGCGCCAGCTTCAGGGCGTCCTCGATGCGAACGGTGGGCGGTTCTCCGATGAGGATCTCGCGCGCCTTCGTGAAATGATGGATGATCCTGCCCTTGTGGATCGCGTTACCCGGTATCGGTCAGTCAGTCAGGCTGTTGGTGAGATCGGAGCCGACTTCATCCGTGCCGCCTTCCTGTCAGGCCCGAAAACCCATATCGCCAATCTCGCCGGCAATGCCTTCACGATTGCCTATGACACAATCCCGCGGCTGATGGCTGGGGTGCAGGGTAAGATACTGGGTGATCCCGTTCTTGAGCAACAGCTCGGAGCGGTTCTGTCTGAATACTCTGGCCTTATGGCTGGTGTCCGCGGGCAGTTCATGTCCTTTGCGCGCCAAGCCGACTACGGCCGCATGGGTCGTGAGCTGGACCGCATCAAGAAGGCGGCTCCCGAGCAGGGCGCTCGCCGCACGCTGATGGATACAGTTTCGACCGTCGCCCTGGAAAACCCTGTAACAGCCTCCTTCCGTGGAAAGTTTGATGACCGCGGTGTTGCTGGTCGCAAGTTTGTGGACTCGGACAACTCCCGCGGCTTGAGTGCTGAGCGGTTTGGTGTGGACGGAAGTTCGATTGGAGGCCGCATCCTTGATGGGGCCGGTGCAGTCCTGAGCGCGCCAACTGAGTTCCTTGGTTTTGCTGATGACTTTTTCAAGGGCATCAATGAGCTGGCCACTCGGCACCGCATGGCATTTGAGCAGGCCAGCAATGAGCTTGGCGCCGGGGCGGAGCGTGCAGATTTTCAACGCCGCATGGCCGAGATCATCGAAGACCCCAGCGCAGAGATTCTGGACGAAGCACGCCGGGTTGCGCAACGCCGGACCTTCACCGAGCCGGTTGGGCTTGGCACTGAGTCCGTCATGGGCCTGCGAAACTGGATGAATGGCACGGGCCTACCGCTTGGGCACCTGATCCTGCCGTTCATCGTGACGCCCGGCAATATCCTGAAATACTCCTTTATGAACTCGCCGGCCGGTGCAGCTTTCCGTGAGATCCGTGAAGACATCAAAGCGGGTGGAACTCGCAGAACCATTGCCGAGTCCAGGCTCGCGCTTGGAACGGGCGTTCTGATGCTCGGGATGGATCTGGCCGCGAACGGTCAACTGACTGGACGCTCACCAAATGACCCAGCCGAGCGGGCGTTTCTTGATGCGCAGGGCTGGCAGGAATACTCCGTCAAGCTGGGCGATAAATATGTGAGCATCCGGCGCATGGAGCCGGTTGCCGGGATGCTTCAGATCGGTGCGGACATGCACGACATCATGGCTCGCGCATTCGGTGATGAGGTCACAGCGCGCGAGGCAGAGAACGCCTACTTCTCGTCGCTCGGCTCGATGATGAATGTCGTGATGTCGAAGACATATCTGACCGGCGTTTCGGAATTGGTTCAGCTCATGTCTGATCCAGATCGCTATGCGCCGAGCTACTTCCGCAATCAGGCCGGAAGCGTTGCGGTCCCGACAATTATTTCCGATGTGGAACGCTTCGTTGATCCTGAGATCCGCGATGCTCAGACAATGATCGACCGCCTGATGGCCCGCACGCCTGGTATGTCAGATAGCCTGCCTCAGACCTATGACATTTGGGGCCGTCCGCGCATTTGGGGGTCGGGCGAAAACCGTGTCTACGATCTGCTCGCGCCCTGGGCAGTTCGTCAAATTGATGCCAGCCCCATTGACGCTGAGATTGTTCGCCTTGGCGCCTACCCTGCTATGCCTGATCGGCGCATCTCGGTTCGGTCGTCATCGGGCATGACTGTTCCGGTCGATCTTCGGGACGCCCCGGAAATATATTGGGAGTATGTGCGGCTCGCCGGCAACGGGTTGGAGATGGGCGGAGTGGGTGCGCATGATCGCCTCGACTCTATCATCGATGGGAACTCTCTCGAATCTGCGATGTATCGCCGGCGTCCTGACAGCACGACCGAACGCGGCAATAAATCTGAATATATTCAAAGCGTGATTGAGCGGTACCGCGAGGGCGCACGTCGCCAAGTTCAGACGCAATTTCGTTCTGAGCTGACCGCAATGGCCGATCAGCGGATGGCTGCGAGGGTGGCTTTTGAACAGCGACAGGCGACCGAGCAGGCACAGCAGCAATAACGGTGCGTTTCTGCCCATGCTCTGAACCGCGATTTTCGGAGCATGGTTACTGCTCCTGACGAACCCACGTTCATCGAATATACGGTCGGAGCTTCGAGTTCCGGGCCGTTCACCTTTGGCTATCCGTATTTTCGGAAGTCAGATTTGGAAGTCCGCATCGACGGGGTAGCCCTGGCACAGTCGGGATTCACCGACACGCCCGGCACAGGCAGCGCGACGGCTGGCTATGATGGCGGCTCGATCACGCTGGTGACGCCAGTTGCGAGCGTCACTCTCACGATTGCCAGAAATCAGATTGCCGAGCGGACATCGGACTTCACTTCTGGTCAGGTGACGGGCGCGAATATCAATGCCGCCCTGAACAAGCACGCGATGTATGCGCAAGAATATCGGCGGGATGCGGCGCGCTCTGTCAAATTCCCGGTTGAAGAAGACGCTGATTTTGTCATGGCCGACGCGACCACGCGGGCCGGCAGATTCTATGGCTTCGACTCGTCCGGCGCCATGGTGCTTTATGCCAATGACTCTACAAGCGCGGCCGTCAGCGACATTGTAGACGTCACTCCGACTGACGGCACTTTTCTGGTGGGCGATGGCACGACATGGGTTGGTGAAAGCGGGGCAACCCTACAAGCCAGCATTGGCCTCAACGCCCTGTCTGATGCCGTGTTCCGCATTGCCGATGACGGTGACGTAACCAAGAAGCTGGCCTTCCAGCTTTCCGGCGTCACGTCCGGCACGACGCGCACAATGACCATCCCCGATTATGATGGGGCGCTCGCCACACTCGCCGGGACGGAAACACTCACCAACAAGGCAATTGATTCCGCCAGTAATACCTTGACGCTCGATATGTCCGAGGGCACGCTAGCCGGAACGCTTGATGAGTTCAACGCGGCGCTGTCTGATGGCAGCTTCGCCACGCTCGCCGGAACTGAAGCGTTCACCAATAAAACGTTCGACCTTGCCAGCAACACGGTGACGGGCACCGAGGCCCAATTCAACACCGCTTTGTCTGATGGCGACTTCGCCATGCGCGTGGGCAATCAATACACTATTGCCCAGCTCAAGGCGCTTTCCACGGCGGGGCTTACCGATGGCGACACGGCCTATGTCGGCCAAGCGCTCCAATCTGGTTATTTCTACTGGGACAGCGCTGACCTTTCCGCTCACATCACAGCGCAGACCATCAGCGCGACGGTTTATGAGGGCGTCATCATCGCGCCCGACAGCGACGCGACCGGGGCATCCGGGTGCTGGCGTCGCGAAAACTCGGCAGCGAATGCGGTCAACGTGCTGCACTTCGGCGTGTCCCGCACGGGTGGCGACAGCACTGCCGCACTCCAGGCGGCGGCACAGTACGCGATTTACACGCTCGCGCCGCTGTACTTCCCGACAGGCACGTATCTCGCAAGCGCCACCATCGCCACCATCACAATCAGCGATATGCGGGTGTATGGTGACGGTGAGACACAGACTATCGTGCGCGGCAGCCATGACGGCGACCTGTTTAAAATCGACACGTCATCCGCCCAACTCTATCGGGCGCATTTCGAGGGCATCTGGTTTGACAATACCCACGCGACCGGTGCCAACGCTGTTGCCATCCGGGTTGTAGCGTCCGCTGCCAGCGCGACCGGTCTCGGGCACTCCATGTTCCGCAATCTGCGCTTCCGCAAATGGGGTTTGGCCAACATCTACCATGAGGAAACGGGCCGCATTGATGACGGCCTCGGCAATACCACCATTTCGGCGGGCGGCTTCAATAATTACATTAACCTCGTTACGCCGATTTCGACCCGCTACCCGACCAACTGCATTTTCTGGGAAGCGGGTAACGGCGCGCACAATCTAATTATGGGCGGGCAGTACCGCGCGACCGAGTACGGTTTCCGCTTCGGGAATGGGAGTGCGGATATCGGCGTGGGGGATTTTGTTTGTACGGGCGTGCACTTCGTCCTAGGCCTGGCTGGCTTCAAGATCGAGGGGCCGTCGAATGACGAATACCGGTCCTCGGTCTGCGTCACGGGCTGTCAATTTGATGTGGTCAGCGCGTACACCTTCGTTATCGACCGGCTAGAGCGGGTGTCCATCTTCGGCAACAATTCCAAGATCGGAACAGCCGCGAGCATCACAAACTGTGACTTGACGCGCTCGATTGTTCAAACAAAAGATGCGCTCTACCTCCACTCGGCTGAGTGCACATACACGGCCAGCCAAACCTCTACAGTCGAAACTATCGGCGGCACGGCTTCGACCAATGGTAGCGTGGGACCAAACGGCCCGGCGACAGACATCAATTTCAGCGTCAACGCCAAGGGGGCCGGTTACGTATCCGCGCCCGGCAATAAGGCGAACAATGTTCAATTCCTTGGGTCAACGGGCGGCGGTACGCCGCAGGTGCGCGCTCAAGGGACGGGCGCGACAGACCTTAACTTGACAATCGCGGGGCAGGGGGCGGGGCATATCTACACGCCCGCTCAGCGTACAAATCACTTGGAGTTCCAGGGCGCAAACACCACAGGGGCGGTCAAGATTTCGTCATACGGCTCTGACACCAACATCACGATGGATGTGCTACCCAAAGGGGCAGGCTCGCTTCGCCTCGGCTGGACGAATAACCCAGTTGGCTTCATGGGATCGAACGGGGCCACCAGGCAGACCGTCACGGGATCACGAGGGGGAAATGCCGCACTGGCGAGCGCCTTGACCGCTCTTGAGGCTTACGGCCTAATCACAGATAACACCACGGCGTAAACACCAACCCCAAAAGGAATGAGCCATGATTAACAGCACGACAGCATGATGAGCCATGGCACCCGGTCCCGAGGAGATAGAGCATGAGCTTCGTCCTGGCCCTTACTCACGTCCTGAAACACGAGGGCGGCTTCGTGAACCATGTCTCCGATCCGGGCGGCGCCACCAATTTTGGCATCACTCGGGACACGCTGGGGCAATGGCGCGACCGGCACGTCACTCCACAGGAAGTCCGCGATCTGACCAGAGATGAAGCCGCGGCGATCTACAAGGCGAACTATTGGGACGCAGCCAAGTGCGGCGATATGCCTGCCGGTCTGGATCTCATGGTCTTTGATGGCGCGGTCAATCATGGCGTCAGTCGATCCGCGAAGCTTTTGCAGCGTGCGGCCGGCGTTGATGCTGATGGCAAGATTGGTCCGAAGACTATTGCCGCGGTGAAGTCAGCCGATCCTGAAACCCTTATGATCGAGCTGGCAGCGCAGCGGATGCGATTTTACGGGGGCCTGAGCACGTTTTCAGTGTTCGGGCTCGGATGGTCACGCCGGCTCATGGACACGCTCACAGCGGCCATGAGCGCGATTTAAGAGGCATTCTGATGATTGATGTAGCCCTAAGGCTTGCCGCACAGTTCGCGCCCGGCCTCGTCCGGCGACTGGTTGGCCCAGGGGCCGGCGATGTGGCGGATCAAATCTTCTCGATGGGGCGGGCGATCACAGGCGCGACAACGCCGGAAGAAGTCGAGGCCGCTCTGGCGGCCAGCGTTGAACACGCCGCTGCGTTCCGCTCACAGGCCGCACAGCTCGATGTAGAGCTTGAGCAGGCATATCTGGCAGACCGGCAGGATGCGCGCTCTATGCGCCTTGAGCTGGCCAAGATGGGCCGCACAGACTGGATGATGTACGGCGTCGGCGGCGTGGTGGTTGTCGGCTTTGTCTCGACGGTCCTGACGGCCTTCCTCGTCAGCGGCCTGAGCGAGAGCCAGCAGAACCTGGTCTTCTCCCTGGCCGGCCTTCTCGGCGCCATGTCGTCGCAGGTGGTCAGTTATTTCTTCGGGTCAAGCCGGGGCTCCAGCAATAAGACGATGTTGATGAGCCTACAGGACAGGCCCGATGCCTAATGGCTTTGGGGCCGGTCGCGGTCGTCACGGCTGGCAGATACCATTCGCAGCCTTTGACCTTCATGGCGGTCGGTCGGCCATATTCATCAGCCATTACACGCCCTCCGGTAAGGGTGGGAGAGGAGCGGACATAGAGCGGAACGCGGCTTCGCGATCATGCTGGCAAGCAGCTTGCGCGTCCAGAAGCGTCGGGAAAGTCCCGATCATTGAGCCGGAAGCTTGCCAGACCAGTCCTGTCGGCACGATACGATAACCCGCCTCATCATGGTATTGCGCCCTTGATTGGAAGTAGACGCCGCCTGTCCGCAGCGCGCCTTCGATCCACTCAAGCGGCTTGACACGACGCTCCCTCCCATCCGGCGCTACAGCCTGCATGGCTAGGTAGATGCGCTTCGCAATGTCGTCAGCCTTCCCGCCGCCTTCAGTGGCGAATTGCCGAGCGCATTCCGCCCCCGCTTCAATCATCTCTGGTGTTGGCTCAGTCATTGTCCTGGTCCTTGTGTTGGTGTGGCTCCGCTATCGCTCTTGGTGTGGCCTCGCTGGCGCTGCGGTCCGCTGACGGTTGGGGGACGGGCATGTAGTGTGTTGGGTAGCAATCGGACCCCAATCTGCCTCCATGGGCGAAGTCCGCAAAATACCAGCCCGGATCCTCCAACGATTCATCGTCCATTCCGTCGCGTGCCAGCTCTTCGATTTCGCCGTCAGAAAGAAAGTCGATCAAAGAACCCCAACGAATAAGCATTGTGCCGGTGCCGCCATGCACGCTATACGCCAGCACCTCGTCTAGACGCTTCGCCTCGTCGTCGATAAGCTGCCAACCACCCCGGCCCGCAGCCTGCATGGCTAGGTAGATGTCGATAACATACCCCTCCCATCCTGGGTCGGTCGCCCTGCCCGCGTTTCGTCTTGCGAAGTTGACGGCGGCGCGAACGCCCGCCTCAATCATCTCTGGTGTTGGCTCACTCATGGTCAATCCTTTCCAGCTCTCCGGCTATACGGGCGGCGTGGTGGGCTTCGAAAAATGCTATCGTAGAAAACTTCTGCCATCTGCAACCCGGACGGCGATGGTGTCGGGCACAAATCCATTGCCCGTTCAATGTCTTCATCTGACCAGCCGCGCTGCTTGAGGCCGTGCCGATCCAATGCCTTCGCTGCCTTGGCAATGATTTGCTCACGCGTCATGATTGAGCTTCCTTCCATTGTGTGAGGGCGGCATCCATCATGTCTTGGCAGTCCTTCACAGTTTCAAGCGACCGAGACGCGGCAAGCAGCCCAGCTAAAACTCCCCCCGCCGCCTTCAACCGTTCTATCTCATCATCACGAGCGGCGAGGAGAAGGCGCTTTTCCTCGTAGAAGCATTTGAGGTTGGCGATGGTGTCTCGCTGTTCGGAAAGCTGCTTGCGAAGGCCCGCAACAATGTCCCGCCACGGCGCTTCGATGCGCTCGATTTCCTCTATCCTGTCACTCATTGTCCTGGTCCTTGTGTTGGTGTGGCTCCGCTATCGCTCTCGCTGCGGTCCTCGTTCCTGCGGTCCGCTATGGTAAGCCGCACCTGTAGGCCAAGCGCCCAAACGAGGTCCGAAATATCGCCAAGCTTAAGATCGACCAGCCCATTCAAGCGCCGCTTAAGCGCGGCCTTTCCTATGCCAATCTTCGCAGCAACAGAATCCAGCGTGGCCTCGCCGCGCTCGTACTTCGCCGTATAGGCTTCTCGGATTTGGCTTTCGACCATTTGCGTGAGGCCAAGGTACACCGCGCGGCGGCTGTCACCCCGGCCCGCAGGCGTAGCCGAGGACACGGAGCGAGCATCGCGAGCCTCACTCATCATCACCTCCCTGAGATCGGAGCCACGTGGCAACCACACACCACGTTGTGTTTTTGGCGGTCGCACAACGCCAGCGCAGCAATGTCTTCGCTATCCATCACGGGGTCTGCGTAGCTCCGCAACACCCTCTCCACCGCTTCCACCAGCTCATCAGGTACAATGGCCGGAGCTTGTTCTGTTTCGTCTGCCATTTCATTCTCCCGTTTCAAATTCTGCCCGCTGACGTTTCGCTTCTGCGGCTTGGGTATCGTCGCTCGTCCAATAATGCTTGTAGACCGTCGCCGGGTTGGCATGATCCGAGACCGAGATGATGAGATTGTCATCGAGGCCGGCGCGCTTCATCCGAACGATGCAAGACGCTCGGCCGTTCTGCCATTTCGCAGTCGGCACGCCGGCATAGTCGCGCATCTGGCACCAGATCCACTTCCATGTGTCGGTCGTGTACGGCTCGCCCGTCTTCTGATGGACGAATAGATGGCGCCGGTTCTCTGTCGGAGTCGGGCAGATCAGGTTAATGGCCGCGATTGTAGGGGGGTCCAGAGGGATCGAGATGAAATTGCGGGTCTTGTGTACCCAGCCTCTAACAATGCGCTCCTGAGGGTCATAGAAGATCGAGCGCGTCGTCTTGTTGAGCGTGCCGTTCATCATCCTGGCCCGGTCCATGTCGTTCATCGCGACCAGCCGGAAGATGTCATCGGGCCGGCGACCGCAATCCCACATGAGCAGGACCATTGCGGAAGCTTCGGGATGACCGTTTTTGTCACCCCACTCTGCGCAGGCATCGACGAAGGCTTGATCCCATATGACCGTCGCCCTGGTCTTGCCCTTGGTGCGGCGCATTACGATGCCGTCAACCGGGTTGTCATTGCGCAGACCGATCTCGATAGCGTAGGAAAACAGGTTCTTCATCACCAGCCGCAAATGGCCACGCTTGGCCGGGCGGTCATCGAACTCATGCAGAAAGGTCGCGATGTCCTTTGCCGTCATGCGTGCCACGACCTGATTGCCTGACCGCTCCGTCCAGTCCTCTATGGTCGCGATCTGCTGCCGGTACAGGTGTTGGGTCGTGTCTGCCAGGTCCAGGGTGAACCAATCCGACTTCAGCCATTCCGTGATGAGCCATCGCAGGGTTCCGGTTGGCCACGATTTGCCATCTTGGGGGGCGCCGCGCATCCGGTTCATCTCGGCAAACAGCTCGGCCGCTTCATCCCATGCCGCATCATATTCCCGTGGCGATACCCTGCGATCCAGACCAGAGCGCATTGCCGGATCAGTCGGCACCCTGATCGACACAGCGTGTGGCCAGTCTTGAGGGCGCTGATCCGGTGACGGCTTGAACCAATACTCGTACCGGATTCCAGACTTGTTGCGGCGCGGAATGATCTTGAGATACTGGCCGGCATATCCTGACGGTTTGTGGAGTTGGAGGATCGTCGCGCTCATGTCCCAGCCCCTTCGTCATTGGGGTGGCTCGCAGGCTCGCTGCGGTCCAGTAGGTCAGCTGGGAAAACGGTCGCAGAGTAAGTCACGATGCCTTGCCGCTCGTGTCGGAGGGCCAGCCCGCGCTTGACTAGTCGTTTTAAACTCTGGCAGGCCCAGCTGCTCGCCGCGCCATAGGATTTCCCGCAAGCTTGTCCGACGAGCGTAGGCCTAGTCTCACCTAACCGCGCCAACGTCGCCAAGATCAGCCGTTCCTTAGCGGTTATCGACCGGCCCGCAGCCGAAGGCGAGGACACGGAGCGGGAAGACCGCAGGTCTGGAGCCTCTCCCATCACATACCCTCCCCTGGTAGGATGGTGCGCTTGATTTTGAATTGTGCGATGGGCCGTACGTCGAACTCGTCTTCATCCACGAACGGCGCGCAAAAAACCCCGCCGGCTTCCCCGTCAGGATAAACCCGTACCCAGAAATTCACCTCTATGGGCTTAGGGGCTTCTGAGATGATGTCGTAAGCGCCCTTTTTAAGGTCCACGTCATTTACTCCAGTGACGGCCCACGTATCGAGGAAGTCCCCCCCACTAGGGTTTCGGAGGACGCCTCGAATTGGATATTTCTCGGTCTCGTCATCGTCAATGGCGTAGCAACTCATCGTCCAGCCATTGCGGAGGAGGTATTTCTTTCCGGCTTCGATCTTTAGGTCTGTCATGTCCTCGTCCCTCGAATAGCGTTGATGAGCTGCACGTCGCTGATGAGCTTATCGACCGTGTGGGCCAATAAACCGGCATCATCTCGGGCCATGATGTGTTCGATCTGCGGGGTGAACAGGGCGCGCAGGGTGGCCTCGTAGGCTTCGTTTTCGGTGGAGAGCCTGGCGTCGTTGTGAGCGCGTATCTTTGGTGCAGCCTCGATCAATTCGAGGGGCATTCTTACGGCCACTTCATCGACCGGGCGCTGGCCATTGAACGGATCGTCATGGCGTCCGTCAGTCGCTCGGATGCCGTTGTCGGGGAGATCGCCCGTCATCACTTCGCTCCCGCAACAGCTTCAATTGTCCGGCGCTGGCCGTCAGACATTTCCTTCCACAGCGGGTTGTCCTTCGCATCATCAAGAGCGCGCGTCTTCTCGACACCCTTGGCCGCGCGGATGGTCGTCGCCGTTGCCTGATAGAACCGGGCCGTGCTGTCATCGACCGCGGCCGCAACAGGCTCATCACCGGGGAATGGGGTGGACGAGCCCGCCGTGTCACCGTCGCTTGTCTCGGGGAAGGAAGCATCGGGAGCGGACTCGTCCTCATCGGCGCCGTCTGTGAGGCTGGAGGCGTCGATGGTCTCTGTGTCTTGTTCGTCCTCGGAAATGTCAATCGCCGGAACCTCGTCGTCATCGGTGACGGTATTGTAGCGCGGCCGGGTATCGCCCTGGGCCAGCCGGGGGAAGCGTTCTTCGGCGGCGCTGGGGCCGGCCACTCGGTCCAGATCGTACAGGCTGTTGTCGCGGTCCAGCACGGTCGAGATCACATCATCGCTGAACGGGCAGTATTTGGCCGCACGCTTCAGCACAGTCTTTCGCCACATCTCGGTCTGGAAAGGGCCTTCCCACGGACCATTCCTGGCCTTGCTGACACCCTTCACCGCGAGAATTTGCGTGCGGTTCATCACCTCGCGATAGACCTCGCCCGACGAGAGCTTGATGACGGCATAGGCCGCGACCGGCTGACCAGGATCACCATCCATGCAGGGCCGATGCTCAAGCTTTTCCTCGTCGCCATAGACGACCTTGAGGTCATCGTTCGCATAAACGATTCGGGCGCACATGGATTCGATCTCGCCAGACTGACGCATCCGCTTCAGAATGCCGGCGATCATCGGGATATAGGTAAGATCCAGGGTCCAACGATTGTTCTCCCGGTCCTTCGTGCTGAAGGGAACCAGCGCCGCTTCCTTGCCATTGGGCAGCAGACCATCGGCGGCGCACTTGGACAGCGCGACCAGAACGGCATTTGGGTTGGAGCGCATACATTCGAGCAGCTTCGGGGTCGATCCGATTGCCGCGGCTGCGACCTGGCGGAACTTGTCAGCCGTGATGTGCTTCGGGAGCGCGTTGAGGATAGACGGCAGGGCTTTGTCGAGCGTCTGCTGCCACTTCTCCTGCGGGGCGACCGGCGCGGCTTGCTGTGAGGTGGTGAGATCGTTGGTCATGTGAGTTCAATGTCCTGTTCGGTTTCGGTTGGTTCGGTTTGCGGCGGGATGACCTTCAGTTGCTCAAGCCATGCGGGTGGCGGCGGCAACAGTCCTGCCGCCTCGTCCTCATCAAGCTCCTTCTGAAGCCAGCGCGGATACTCATAGGCGGGCGGCACCGGATACCCAGGCCATGATCCGCTATCCAAGCAGACCTTGATATGGTCGAGCGCCCGGCGATTGCGTCTTGCCGAATCCCATATGACTTGCGGGCTGATCTCGACCGGCGTGCAGGCATAGGGCGGTGTCTTCTCGATGAAGACGATAACATGGGCGTGGATCTTCTGACCGCCAGCCTTCAGCAATCCCTCAGTGCCCAGCGCGAACTGCATGTCATAGGCGCGCTTGGTGATGTCGCGCTCGGTGGCATGGGGTGAGGCGTCCACGGTCGTCTTCAGATCCATGAACACGTCATTGAGCGGGCGAACGTCGAGGCGAGACTTCAGCCATAGGCCGGTCTGCTCGTCCTGCCAGAAGCATGACTGCTCAACATCGCCGCCGAACAATCCATCAAGCCGCTCCTGACCGTGCAGAACCTCGGCCATGTTCTTGATGTGCTGGAAATCGTCGGCGGTGATGACGACCCTGCCCAAGTCGGCCTGAAGATCGGACCAGTCGGATTTATAGGCCATCGTGCCGTCAGCAACCGCCTGCATAGCCTTCTCGTAATTGGCAACAACGACCTTGCTGGCGTTCATATCTGGAATGTCAGGGCGCCGCGGTTTCCACTCCACGCCGTCAATTGTCTCGATCTTGGCGAAGTCCTGAAACGGCGAAACAGCATGCCGCGCTCCGAAAACCTCATCCCCCAGGATAAGAGCATGTGCGGCCGATCCGAATGAGAGCGCCTTGGTGGATTTCTCCACACGATTGGGATTGCCGGACCAGTTCGCGAAGCAATGCGCTGGGGATTGCAGTTCCATTGCCCGGAGATTGGATGAGCTGAATGATGGGCCGGGGGTGCACTGGCTATGGTAAATCTCTATGTCCAGACCGCCGACTATACCGGGCTCGGTGATGAGGGTGGCGGTCATGGCTGTTCCTTCCCATCAAGGGCGGCGAGTAGGGCGTCGGCGATATCAACGCAGCTATCAATCAGGCTTTGGCCGCTATTTTTTGGGCGGGGGCCAGGGTTCGCGATCATTCCCGCAAGCACCTGCCCGGCGAAGTACTCGCGCTTGGTGAGGCCGGGGGCGGCAGTCTCTCCTATGTGGAGCGGTGAGAAGGCCGGGTCATCTCCGTGGTTGCTCATGACAAAACCATCCACATCACGACCGCCAGCACGATTGCCGGGGCGATCAGTTTGAGAAATGCAGGGGCGCGGGTCATAGGCGCATGTCCTGCGAAAGTGTGAAAAATTCCTCGTCGCCCTGGTCGCCAGTCGAACGAACAATCGTCCCGCTCGCGACCATCGACAAAAGCGCCTGCTCATCCCATTCATATCCAGCCGCCGACATGATGGACTTGAGATCCGGGCGAGTGAGCTGATCCGTCAATGAGCGACGGAATAAGCGGATGATGCGTGACCGGAACAGGCGGGCTGGATTCACCACGTCGACTGAACCGAGTGTGTGCCGGCGCTTCGTATAGCTGTCCGTGATCTTGGCCATGAGCAGATCGGCCGCTTGGGATACTGGGGTCATGTCGTTCATGATGTTACCTCAACCGGCTTTCCGCCCTTGAGCGAGTACCAGGTATCCGGCTCGATGCCGTCCTGCCCGGCGATGCCAGCCCATGCGTGGATGATTGAACCTTCATCATCACGCTCCGCGAGGAACAGAGCCGCGCCAGCAACGCCGGACACGCGCCCGTATCTGGATGCCAGCGCCACTGCTGTCGAGTGGCTGGCTGTTGCCGCGCCGGACCAGCCGCTGGCTGTTGCCGCGCCGGACTCGCCGCTGGCTGTTGCCGCGCCGGACCTGCCGCTGGCTGTTGCCGCGCCGGACTCGCCGCTGGCTGTTGCCGCGCCGGACCTGCCGCTGGCTGTTGCCGCGCCGGACCAGCCGCTGGCTGTTGCCGCGCCGGACTCGCCGCTGGCTGTTGCCGCGCCGGACCTGCCGCTGGCTGTTGCCGCGCCGTACCTGCCGC
>Ga0208643_1000165_pt1 | contig 43602 bp, 68 predicted proteins | sample VirMetDEL_Nov_12_FD_184516 | JGI IMG/M metagenome (GOLD analysis project Ga0208643, IMG submission 184516) | Aqueous microbial communities from the Delaware River and Bay under freshwater to marine salinity gradient to study organic matter... | ecosystem: Environmental > Aquatic > Marine >...
GGTGGTTTTCAAACACCTTAAAGGGAGATTTGTGTATCTTTGTAGGGAGGATGGTAGAGGCATTTTAAAGATTCAAAGCGGGGTAATAGCCCCCCATAAAACCTCTATGACCCCTATACTACCCCTCTATGCCCCCATCACCCATGTCCATAGATGATCATCAATGCATCATCAATGCAACACTAATGTAACAGCTATGTGCCCGGATTAAAGGCGACCGTAATGGCACATATGGTCACAAATAGTCATATATGAATATCAACTCTCTTTGTGTACAGGTAGGAGCATAGGTGGGCATTAGTGGGCATGGGTGATCATGTGTGATTGATGGTAGATTAGGGGTATTCTTGATATTTCCTTAAAGGCAGTTATTCAATTTCTGCACACATCTGCATGATTATTAGCACAAATGACCACGTATACCCACGTATCCCCACATATCACCATGAGTCTACCATCAATACCCCCTCATCATTAATGACCATCAATGCCCATAAATATACATCAATGTTGATTTATTATCAAGTATGATTTCCCTAATATATGATCATATATGGTAGCTAAATGTTCATACCTCTCTGATTAATAGCCTTTATCTATCGCTCATCTATTATTATCTATCGCTCATCTATTATTATCTATCCCTATAGTGCATTATCTATAGTCTCATCTACTAAGCTCTATGCCCGTCTCTCTTATTTTAAATTAAAGCATAAGCACTATATACTATCCCTACAGAATACGCTCTATGGTAACCATCTATTAGTCCTCTATGGTCTTCTATGCCTGCACAACAGCTTCTGTAGAGCCGCACAAAAAGCTTGAGGATTATCTATGAAGATATACACAAAAAAAATAATAAAAAGCCCCTCTGAAACACTAACACCCATAAGGGCATTAATGATTCAGAGGGGCGATTCTTATTTAACTTATTTTAACTCCATAGTCCTTCATAATACTTCCCGAAAAGACGGAAGCCGTTACTAATTCTATCCTGATATTTCTCCATACCCTTCATATCGATTTCAAAGGTATGGTTGGGCCCTTCTAGCCATTCGATATAGCCGTTCTCTAGGTCTTTAAATACTCTATCAGATTCACCAGAGTAAAACTGCTCTTCCCAATCTTTGGACTTGCTTTCAAATGCAAAGATCATTTCGCTAAGAGCCCAGTCCCAGGCTTGTTCAGCGAACTCATCAGGCTCATGTGAGTTTGGAGTAGGCAGAGTTCCAACCAAATGTTCGGGACGATCTTCTATGTCTACATTACCAAAAGAATGAGTAGTATCACGAAGCTGAACCAGCATTGGCGCAACAATGTAAGCAAGAGTGTAATCCATAGACCAAGTGTCCCATTTATCAATCTGAACATAAACAGCTTGTTCATTTTTATAGCCGAAAACTTTGTTAAGAAAGTTGTGATACCAACGATGAGTTGGATATTTTGTTATATTTACTTGCATTTTTCTACTCTCCTACACTTTTCAAAATTAAGAATACTGTACCGAACTCCGTAAAGATCATCATCAGTTTTCATGGAAACCGCCAACCATAGTAAGAGCAGTGCTCTCATAGACAAGACTAACATTTATTCACCACTCCACCTCATGCCAATTAGTATCTTCGGGCATCAGTGTAATCTGACCTTCAAAGGCTTCGTTTTCTTTAAGTTGATTATACAATCCAGCGTTCGCCATTGTCAAGCGATAACTACCTTGATGACACCAATACACAGAACCAGAACTACCGTAGAATCCATACAGATATGCCTGCTTCTCTACACCCGTGATACCGCTGTTCAATCTCCAATAGTCACCATCAAGATAACCGCCAGACCAACCGCCTAGCACTTTATATATTACTTCTTCGTCCTGAGTTATCTTTAAAACAACCCAACTGTCAGGCGTATATTCAGTCATTTGCTCACCTTCACTTGTCTTCTCCTTTCAGCAATCCAGTTGACCACCTTATAGGTTGACCGTGATGTTCTTCGAATTGACGTATCAGTTCTTTGTATGTAGTTAGACTTTCATCTTGTATATTATCTAACCAGTCGCCAAAATCATTCCAGTCTTCGGTACGCATAGGAGCGACACTATATTCTGATTTACCGCCCCAATATTCCTCTTCATCAAGCCCATAGATGTCGATACGACCGCATGAATAAGATTCAAGAAAGTGTTTGTACTCACGCTGTGGGAATCTCTCACCAGAAGTCATTCGCATCTCGAAAGGTATGTCTCGTTCTTCGTACCAACGAGTAGCTACAGGCCCCATCCAGTTTGTGCTGTAACTAATCATGCTTCATGTCCTCCCAGTTTCCAAATACTTCAGGAGCTGCCTTTCGTGCTTCTTCCATGTAGTACTCACCGGGGTAATGTTTTAAACAATAATAGGCTTGGTCTCTTACACTTTCTGGTATATCTGGCATTGCTAATAAATCTAAAAGAAATATTCGAGTAGTATTTACTGCATTGCGTCTTTCGTATGGCATTGTCATATCAAAATTCCATTCTATTTAACATAATTTTGGCTACAGAGGAGGACCTACATAACGGATATCTACAGTAAATCCCACAGTTTCAAAGGTGAATAATAACTGATCTAACAACTCTTCTTTTGAAGGAGCGTCTACTAGTTGCTCTTCAATATCTACAAACCTACGAGGCTTAATCATATGATTCGTTTGATCTGGGGGATACGGTAGTGAAGTATAAGTATTGTTTATAAGTTTATAACTAATAGCATAACGCATTTAGTTACTCTTACTTTTGCAAGAATATACAGTGGGAGCATACGGTGTATTAGAGTTAGTTTTATAAGCTACAACTTTATTTTCTTTAATTAAAGTTTGTAGAGCGTATTGAATATTAAAATAACGACTGTTAGTACGATAATCGAGATGCAAAGCTTTAGCAATAGCACCATAAGTGAGAGCACGGCCAGTAGAGCGGTTCAGAATGTTTAGTACTTTAGTATTTAAGTTTATCATAGTATATATTTCCTATTAATTTATTAGATAGTTTCGACAAGTGCGATAACAGCAAATTCAGGACTGTTATCAATTAGATTTGAAATGTAAATTAGTTCTTCTTCAGTAAGGATACGAATGTTCTTTAATTCAGGTCTACAGGGAAAATGAAAAGTTACACGATAAGTGCTCATTTTTATTCTTTAGCTTTTTCTAAATGTTTAGTAATGAATAATTTAAGAGTTCTATTATTGTCTTGAAGAGAAGCAGTGATGTTTTTAATTGAACCGTGAACAGCTACAAATGTGCGGCCTCGTTCATCGATAACCTCTAACCGAGTAACATCTCTCAAATCTTCAACAAAGTCAAGATGCGGAGTTGGATTCATATCTACCTCTGGCTAGTGCTATTTTTAATTTAGATTCAGCGATTTTTATATTTTCATAAGTTTTTATCATTTCTACACGAGCGTTAATTATGTCAATTTTGTTTCCGATATAATTAGCATTAATAAAAGTATCTTCAGCATTAGCTCGTTCTTTTAAATAAGTCTGAAGATTAGCTTCTAGCATTTGCACCATAAGTGATTTCATAAATTATATCCTTTGTGTTTAACAGGGTCATTTTACCGACCGCAGCGTTAGCGGAGGGTAGGTGTTTTGCTATTACAAACATTATAGATACGAATAGTGTAGTTGCAACAATTGTTAAAACCACATCAATTATTCCTGTAAAGAAGAGTTTTATGTATTTCAACATAATATTTTTTTTCCTTTTAAATTTGAACGCTCACATTAACACACGCAAGCTTTCGTAGAACACAGTAGCTGCTGCTCCTGACATTAGTAAGTTTGCACAAGCTCGACATGATTTACAGCGTTTAGACAGGTAATACATTAGTTTTTAGTTTTCCTTTTGAGAGTTTTTAAGAAGGACTTGACATCGCCTTCGTGTTTGTTTAATCGAGTAGTCATAGAGGATATGTCCTTTAAAGACCATTCGTATTTTTCTAGTTCATCAGCAATAACATCAAAGAGCTCTTGAGCGTCCTCTAATGTATTCTGACAGTATTTAGCCTTTTTCTTCATGAAAGGCATTTTAGCTCTAGCCATCCTTGTACTCCTTTATATTAGCGTTAATCTTAAGCCAAGTACGATTAAAGCCCTTACCTACTCCCGGCATTAACATTTTTATAGTATTTCTAAATCTAAAGCCTACTCCAGCATAAAAGAGCCCATCAGGGTATTCATTGTAACCATAGGCTTTGCCCCAGAATAAATAAATAAAACCAAGCTTACGCCATTCACCGTTTACGCTTGAATCCTTCCCAAACGAATTTGTAAACTTAGCATAAAATTTATTATTCTGTTCATTTAATACACCAACAAAATGATTATCGTATCCCTCAACATATTTAACACCTTTATTATTTAGATGCTTAACATAGCTGTCATCAATTGTAATCACTTTTTTATCTCCTCTGACATATTATATTCCTTAATTGCCTCTTTAACTATGTCTACCCTGTCTTGCATATCGGCTTCTTTTGCAGAAAGGCCCGGAAAGAGTTGAGAAAAAACATCTATTAGTGTTGCTATTAAAAATAAAATGAATATCAAAACACCTATAGCTTCAAATATAATATACATAATATAGTCCTTTTCTTTAAAAAACCCTCATCCATTAAGGACAAGGGCGTTTAAAATTTTAATGTTTAACAACGGAAGGTGCCGTATTGCTTGACAGGTCTTCATTCTGTACTTTTACTTTACTAAAAGGATCATTATTAAATGCTTTTATAAAACAAGAAATAGCTGCAAGTGTAGTAGCTAAAAGGCCTGCAACTGTTACAAAAAATAAAGTTAAAGGTAATAATAAAATTCGTATAATCATATTCATAAGATTTATTCCGTATTAATGTTTAGGTAAATTAGAAGAGCTTTCGATTATATCTTCAGGCTCAATTACTGTTTCAGGAGGAGCTAAACCTGTAAGGTTAATTGTCATGGGTTTTCTTTCAGTAATTTCTTGCTCAATCTTTTCTGGTACGTGACGATAACCATATCGCATTAAATCATTAATTAGCTTTTGCTTAGTAATAATTAAGGAAGCCATCGCTTGAGCGCTGTAGCGTCTTGGATGCTTAGGGTCGTCCATCTCTTGAATCATTTGTTGGGTGTCATGAAACAACTCAACCATTGCAGCCATTGGATCAAATTCTAATTCTTTTAATCGATCAACAGAATGTTTACTAAATTGGTTTTTACTGCCTTTAGGCCGACCAGAGCCTGCTCTTTTTCCGCCCCATGCACCCACATCCGAAGTAGGTTCAGTAGCGTTAGGATCTACTGCTCCTGTTGGATCATTATTACTTGTATCTTCACTCATTTATATCTCCATTTTTCTTTTAAAAATTAAGCCCTGTTAATAAGCCCATACGTAGTAAATAATATGGCTAGATGCCAATATTAAAGATAAATCTCTGATAAGCTTAATTAGTTTAAAAGGGTCAAAGCGATCTTTTGTCAGTAGCTTGTCGCCTTTAACCCCTAATTTGTTTTCTTTGTTTTGTAAGTAGTTAACCATATATTACTCTTTTAAATATCGTTCATATAAAACATTCGCACCATAGAAGCGCAAAGCTCACTACGAACAATGTGATCAAGTCCAAATCTAATTACAGGGACATCTATATTTGATCTCTCGCACATCTTTAAAAAACGTGTTAAGTCAGTACCATGCTTTACATCAGATTGAGTTTCATCACCTACAAAAGCCATTGTTGTATCTTCGCCTACACGGGTTGTAAGAGCCTTAATTTCTTCAATAGATAAGTTTTGAGCTTCATCAACAATTACAAATGCATTCTCAAATGATTGTCCACGAATGGTTTCAAGAGGCTGAACTAAAATTGACTTGCCAAATCGGCATTCAAAGTCTTTAGCGCCAATAGCTCTTTTTAGAACGTTAGTAATTGGAGCTAACCAAGGAGCTAGTTTTTCTTCTACACTTCCGGGAAATGAGCCAAGAGTCTTACCTGTTGGAACATTAGGACGGGTTAGCACAATTGTATTAACATCACCACGAAGTAAGGCCTGAGCAGCTAGCATTCCAGCTATATAAGTTTTACCTGTACCGGCACAACCGATTCCACAAACAAAAGGTTTTGATCGTAATGCATCTATAAACTCTTTTTGTAAATCGTTCTTTGGTACTACTGTATTGGCGGGTTTCTCTTCTCTTTCTTTGATGAATTTTACCTTTTGCGCTCTTTTCATAATGAGTGTCTTATTGTTAGTTAGAGGAGGTTATGAGATATACATAACAATAGGCAGGGTTGAGGCCTTAAAGGTAATTAATTAGACCCAAAAGGCCGGGGATTCTTCTTTATAAGGCGGTATTTGATATTTTAATAAGGGGCAGCAATCTTGTCAATAATACCGTGCTTAATGCACTCATCTGCAGTAAGCCAAACATCAGAAGGCCCTAATAAGTTTTTAGTGATATAAGAGTCAGACTTACCTGTACAGCGTTTATAATGGCTAGCTAACAAACCAGTCAAGAAGTCCATGTTTTTACGGCTAGCCCGCATTTCGTGGTCTTTACCCCCTGATCCTCCTGCATACTGATGCGACATAATAGAAGCAGTTGGTGAAGCAGACCGACGGCCTTTAGTGCCAGACATTAGTGTCAAGATACCACAAGAAGCTACAAGACCCATCCCGATTGTAGCAACAGGGATTTTAGATGTACGCATTGTATCGATCAAGTGAAAAGCTGATCTTACTTCACCGCCGGGAGAGTTGATGATTAGTTTAATCTCATCAGGTTGGTTAGCTTCAGGAAGCATGTTGTATTCCATAATGCGAGCAACAATGGGCATGATGCTCTCTTGATCGAAACAGTCTGTTAACATTATTACCCCTGTCTCTGCAAGAAGAATACCGGGAGTGCTATACAGCGATTTAGCGTCATACATATTTTATTACCTTAATAATTAAAAAGTTTTTTTTGATAAGCTTTTAAAACTAACGATGCACACCCCTAGGCCCACCCATTAGGTCTACTTGTGTAGCATTAGAGGCATCGATGATTGGCTTGTCCCAATCAGTAGGGTGCTTACCTACCTTGCCTTTTAAGTTCTTCTCAATAGGCTCAGGGAAAGCCATTTGCATTGCTTGATACACTAGATCGTGTTGGAAGGTAGACATCTCTACCGCTTCTTTTTCAGTGAGCTCGGGGTCAAGAGTCTGATAATATTCTTTAATGATTTGGATTACTTGGAGACGTGGGTCTTCAATTGGGTTTGACATATTATTGTTCCTTATTTAGAATGAAAAGTCTAGAGTGTCTAGAACTTTGTTTTTAGTTTTAACGTTAACACCACCAACAGCACGGCCCGGGGTTGTAGAGCAAGAGACAATGCGCTCTCCTCCGTTTGTTTGCCCTACACAGATGTATCGTTCTTCAAGACTAAAGCCGGTAAGGGCCTCTCTCTCTGTCTCTGCACCGTCTATTTTGCTAGGGAATATAACTAACACTTTAGAAGCATAAAGCTCATAAGAAGGCTCGCACTTTTTAGGTAGTGGAATTGGCTTAGCATTAAGAGGAAATCCTGTTTTACCATTGCAATTCACTATGCAGAGATTACGATCGTTTACCTCTGACATGTAATTGTGGTCTAAAGAAACATTAGCAGAAGCTCTCCACAGCGGTTCTCGTTCATAGCTATTGGTATACGGATTTCTTTTGTGTTGGTAACCAGCCGTGCTTGCGGTGGTTGTGACAGAAGGGTCAACTGTATGGTCTGAGCTTATCCTTGCACCATTGCGAACCCAATAGTTAGAGCATTCAGCACTAAACAAAGATCTCATCTTAAGCACAGCTTGGTCAGCAGCAGCCTTTTCAAGGCTTATGTCAAAAAATTCATCTCTCAACACTTCTAACTCTGCAACTCTCATAATTGGAGCAAATGCGGAGTTATAGTGAACCCTACGATTGTGATTTACGGTACTAATTTTGCTTTCTAGATTAGAACTTGAGAGTAACTTATGAGTAGGTCCGTTGCTAGTTCCTTGCCAGAAATGACATTGTAATTGGACTTCTGTATTATAAGTGTCTTTCTCTGCTTGAGCCGCATCACGAGCGTAGGAATACGCGTCTTCTTCGAATCCTTTAGGAATCCCTAGTATATCAATTAGCCGAGAAGCAAAAATCTTAGTGTTGTAAATTAATTCTTCTAATTCAGTAAAGGTGGGTAATGGGTGGTTTTGCATGTATTGAGTAGTGTGATGCATAATTTAATCCTTAACTAGTATGAGATCGCCAAATGGCACGGGGTAATCTTGACTGGTAGACAGCCATGTAACAGGGTAATCGGGAGCGTGTTTAGGAAAAGCACCTTGATAAACTTCCATGTCAGAGAAATAAACTAAGTGGTCAGGTGTAATCCCGTGGTACTCAAGGTAATCAAACACTGGTGTAAATTCTGTACCACCACCACCTCTTGTGTTCAACTGATTTATTTCTTCACCGGGACCATACTCTTCAACTTTGGCAACATTACAGTCTGTGTAAATAACCATAGTTTTCAAGGGCTTAAGCTCAAGTGATACAGCGTTCATTTCAGACAAGTGTCTAACCATCTCTGATTGGCTAACTGAACCACTGGTGTCCAAGGCGAACACTAGGGTATCGATGGTCTCACTGTACATAGATGGCATGTAGATACCGGTTGCAGCATAGAGTTTCTTGTTAGGTCTACGAAAAGAATAGTCATCAGGGCATGATGATTTGATATTTGTTCTTATCATAGCTTTCCAATCTACCTTAGCTGTTCTGATCTCTTTGATGATTCCATCGACACCACCCGGTAATTTACCAGCAGCTTTAGCCTGTTCAGCAGCAGATACTGCCATTCTTTCAACAGTATCCTTAAGGGCCGCCATGTCTGCTTCAGAGAGTTCATCGTTTGTTTGAACGTGATCTTCATCAAACCCAGCGATTTCTTTAGCGATACTTTGCTGACTTCTACTGCTGATATTTGCGTTCTTAGCTGACTCTGAACCATCACCCTCTTGAGAACCAATGGTACCTCCTTGGTCTTGTTGCTGCTTATCTTTTGCTTGAATGTCCTTTAGGATATTGTAAACTTGTTGCCAAGCTAAACCTGTAAAGTCACCATTGCGATTTATTAAAGCCCCTTCAGGTAAGATTATACCATCATAAATCAGGTTCTCGTTTATCACATAATCCATAGCAGCGTTGCATAACTTAGGGTCTTTACCTTTCCACGGCTGACAGTGTAGCAATATAACGTGCATTACCTCGTGGCATAGAACGCCAAGAGTCTCATCCTCTGATAGGTTATCAACGAACTCTTTGTTGTAGTAGACGTGCTTACCATTAGTTGCCATTGTCGGCACTTTGTCACTCATCTCTACTCTTAGGTTTAAAAGGCAAGAACCAAAGAAAGGTCGCTGAATAGCTGCTCTGGTTACTGCTCTACTTACTTTTAATTGAGCTTCCATATTTGTTCTCCATTTAATTAAAGAATACTATCAATGAAATCTTTTAACTGTTGTCTAGTAAGTGCTCCTACTTTTGTTGCTTCTACTTTTCCGTTTTTAAATAAAAGAATAGTAGGTAAACCTCTGACATTTAGTTTCTGAACAATATCAGAATTTACATCTGCATCTATTTTACTTATATTTAATTGACCTTCATACTCAGTAGCCGCATCTTCTAATAAAGGTGAAAGCATTTTGCAAGGCCCACACCAATTAGCATAAAAGTCTACTAAAACAGGAAGTTTAGATTCTATTACATCTTTTTGAAAACTTTTATTACTTGTATTAATTAACATTTCTTTATTCCTTTATAACATCCAATACCAAATAAAAACCCTAGAAAAAACAAAGGTCCCATCGAAAATAATACTACACCAAGTATAGCATACATTGTACAACTTGCTATTATATTTAATAACTTAAACATTACAATAACAGCTCCTTACCCTCAACCATTACCCATCCAATGATATCTTTGTTTTTCTTAAGTTCAGGCTTACGCTTCAAGCAATCACGAATTAAGAATGCAGCAAACTCTCTCTGTGGGAATCTACGAATGTAGGTTACTAGAGCATTAGCGTTACTTTCAGTAGTGTGATGCGCAAGCATAGAGCACAAGGCATACAGAACGTCAGGCTTGGTAGGAATAATAGTATCAGTAGGGTTAGCAAAGATATCCGCAGAACGAGGAAGGTCACGGTAAACACGGAGGTAACCAACAAAGTCAGCTAATGCTGCTTCACCGATTTGGCCTTTCAATGCTTGTGCTTCTAGTTGATTAGGTAGCTTCAATTTTAAGATAGTATCAGCTCTTTCCCATGAACGAGGGCTAGGTGATGCATCTTGGCTTGGATCAAACTTTTGCAGAAACTCAGGACGGTCTTGAATAAAGCCTGTTACTTCAGGAGTGAAACCATTAGCAAGACCATAGTTACGGAAGCCTTCGTGGTCAGTCTCGATATGAAGATGAGTCAAGCGGTCTTTCAGGTGTGACGGCATAGGGTTAGTACCTGCGCGAGAGGACATGGGGTTGCCTGCGCATACTATTGTAACGTTATCAGGAAGCTGATGCTCACCAATACGGCGCTCGTTAACTAACTGAGCGATAATGTTCTGATTAGCTGTTGGAGCCTGTGGCAATTCATCAATAAACAAAATTGTAGGCTTGTCAGTAGTAGGAAGGAAGAAGGGACGGGCACGGTAATAAGTGTCAGTTTCTTTGTTAACAATAGGGAAACCGCCTAATTCACCGGCATCAAACTGTGCAGGAACTAAGGTTACAATCTCGTACTTAAGCTCTTTGGCTAAGTCTTCAATGGCAGTAGTTTTACCTTCACCGGGCAAAGACCAAAGCATTGGAACAAGATACTTAGAGTTGGAAGAACCAACCTCTAGAGCTAGGTTATGCTTGACGAAAGATTCAACGATTGCTTTAGTGTCTGATAATTTCATAGTTTCTTACCTTTTAAATTAAGAGTTATATGGGCCAGATTTGACTCCACAGACTACCCCGGAAGGTAGTTTCGTCCGTATCACAGGACTCATCAGTGTGGTTAACGGTTTCGATTAAAAAACCCCCATCCGAAGACAGGGGTTGTGTGTATCACTTGCGCTGTTTGACAGGTTTCACAAGACTGCGCCAGCTCTCTAAAAACCGACCACCTTGTTCTACACCTGTAAGTAGTAATTTACGAAAACCTTCGGGACCAATAACACCTCGAACGGATTCAGATTGAACCACGAATGTTTCTCGTGGGCTGTTAACTTTAGAAAACTTAAGCTTATATGTAAATAACTGATTCATAGTATTACTCTTTATAGTTAATTAAATCTCGCAAACACCGGCGGTGCAGGATAGTTGTTGATCAGCAGTTGTATTGTCTTCTTTCTCATAGTTAATTAATTTAGAGAAGTCAGGATTAACCGCTTTAGGTAAGTCAGTTGAAGTTTCGTATGGAGTCATTTTATAAGTACCTGAGTCATATGGCAAAAAGCTTAAACCGCCTACAATCTCAAAGTTCTTAAAGACCCAATCACCTACACCTCTCCATTCATCTTCATGGATACTAACTGTAACACTAGGGTTATGGTCTGTGTAATGCACCTTATAAGTCTTCCAGATTTCTAAAAATTCGATTGCAGACAAATCATCACGAGTAAGAGATTCTGGGCGTTCAATTCCGAATTCAAAGACGTGAGCATTTGGGTTGTAAAAGTCTGTATCACCTTGTACTCCTTCATCAATCAATAGTTGAGTTAATGGGTCTTTCTTATCGTTACGTACTCTACGAATATAAGACTTAGCATGGGCAGGATGAATACCACTTGACACTCCACATAATTGACTAACTGTACCAGAGGGTTTAACAGTAGTAACCGCAGCTGAAGGGTTAACATCTAGGATTTTAGCATATTTAGCATTGGTAGAATTAGCAATATTACGTAATTCAATTAATCGACTTTCAAGGTTTTTGCTTTTACCATTAGTAAGCTTATTATCCATAATACCTGTCATAGAAACGCCAAGTAGTCTCTCTTCTTTGGTATTGTCTATCCACTTCTGTCTTAAACCTTTTAAGTTATCGAATGTAGATTGGATAGTACCAATGGTAGCAGCAATTTCAATTTTCTCTTTAAGTGTAGACATAGTATCTTCTGGTCGAATAATTACTTCACTTAGATTGCAAAATTGTCCGTCTCGAAGAAGGATCTCTCCACAGGGGTTCGTTCCCATCACGGATGGATCCCGTCCTATCTCTAGGCACTTTTTCTTTGCGCTGTCTAGATTGAAAATACCACGTTCCCCGCTGCCTGATGCCTTTATTGCTTCCCATTCTTTTGCCCACTCTTCTTCAGTTGGTTTACCATAATAGACTGCACTGTTGTTAGCTAGTGCAAACTCACCATTTTCAATCCACCACTCTCCTGCTTTAGCTTTAGCCATTTCATCATCAGAAAGATCTGATAAGCTAATCAAAGCAGAACGCCTAACGCCGCCTACTACTACAACTTCAGCAATCTTACATACAATAGAATGAGCTTCTACTGTAGTAATTTGTCGGCCTCTTGCTCCACCAATAATCTTAACAAGATGCTGATGTAACTCCATTAAAGGCTTAGGGCCACTAGCTCGGCCACCAAATGTTTTTAATCGAGCACCTTCTGGTCGAATAGCACTGTAGTCAAAGTATACTTCATAACCCATGCTAATGAGATCGCAAGCAACAGCTACACTGTCTCTCCAGCCTTCTTTGCTGTCAGCTATTTTGTAATGAACTTTCTTACCGTTAAATTGCAAAACTTTAGGAAGTTTATTAATAGACTCATCTTTAACAGAGAAACCTAAACCTGTACCATGCATGAGAACATACAGGGCTTCAGGAAAAGCATCATAGCTGTCAATGTCCAAAAATGAACAGTTGTAAGCAGCAATGTGATTATTGTCTAATGCAGGACCAGCCGCCATCATCACCCGCATAGATGGTACAACGTCTCGGTTTAAGATAGCATTCTCAATCTTTTCCCAAGGTACTTCTACATTGTTGTTTACTTGTTTTTTAAAAGCGTTTATAACTCGTGTTACTGTTTCAGGCCAGATTTCTCTGCGACCTTCTTTTTCGCGCCAACGAGAATATCTACTTAAATAAATAAAATTTTCGTAAGCTGTAAATGGGCGGTATGTCATTGTTAATCCTTGGAGTATTGTCTAACAGTAACACCGGCTTCTTGAAGCACAGTGATACCTTCGTGAGGTGATAGCCGGAATAGGTCTCTGTAAACTACAGTAGCAATTCCTGACTGAATAATTGAAAGAGCACAATGCACACAAGGAGATAATGTAGTGTACAAAATTGCTCCTTCAGAGGAGGAGTGTGAACGCGTTATTTTTGCGAGTGCATTGATTTCAGCGTGTATCACGGTAGGTAAGGTTCGACCTTCTTTATTTTTGCATTCGTTATCGAAACCAGCAGGGGTTCCGTTATAGCCATAACCGAGTATGCGATCCTCTTTAGAGATTACGCATCCAACCTTAGTAGAACTGTCATAAGACTGTTGTGCTACGCGAGCAGCAATGTCCATCATAAAGGTTTCTTGTTTGTGGAATTTACTCATAGGGATTTACCTATATTGGTTAAAAACCCCCACTCGGAAGTAGGGGCATGTAGTTTCTTCTTTATAAGGCGGTATTTAAAATTGAAAAGATTTATTCATTTCTTCTTTTAATACTTCTGGCATTGTACGTCTTTTAAGGTCAATTTCAGCTTTAACCATTTCACGAATACGTTTAATAGTTGGCTTTTTAGGCTCAAATAAGGCAGCTTGTTGCACTACTTTTAAATCACCCGGAGTCATAAAGTCATAAAGACCAAGTTTGCTTTTCTTAAATTGTGGAAAGTACATTTGAAAACATTTCTCAGTCTGCTCTTCATTCATAAATTTAAACTCAGTCTTCAAGAATAGTCTACGAAGTATAGCAGGGTCTAATCCTTCCATAAAGTTAGAAGTGCAGAAAAAGATACCGTTAAAGTCATCAAGCTCAGTAAGTAACTGATTTGTAAAGGTTTTTTGGTGTTGACGATCAGCGTGATGTCTGCTTCCCGCCATAGAATCAATTTCATCTATTAACAAAATAGCTCTTTCTTCTTTAGCTTCTTCAAAGGCTTTATGCAAGTTCTTTTCACCTTCACCTACATACTTAGATTGTAACTCTCCATATGTCTTTTTGATAACCTTCATACCTAACTCTTTACCAATATGATTAGCTAAAGCACTTTTGCCTGTACCGGGTACTCCATAAAATAACCCTGTAATTGTTTTTGGGCGATCTTGTACTGGTTTGTCCATTATTGATTTTAATCTTTTTACTAGATTTTCAGCAGAAGGATCAATGTTGACAATAGATAAATCATAAACTTCTGAAAAATTTTCTAATTGAGCTTCTTCGGAAAGTAATGAAACTACAATATTTTTACCAAATACCATTTCAGTTACAGAGTTTGCTCCTTGTATTTTTTCTAAATAAGTATTTGCGCGTTCTCTAGTAGCTATAATTTTCTTTGCTATATAAAGTATTTCTTCTTTGTTAAATTCAATTGGACTTACCCTCAAAACAATACCCGGTATATCTTCACCTTCTAAAGTAACAGGTACTTCTTCCCCTAACGCCCACATTCTATCTGTAGCTCCAGAGGAATGTGAAGCAGAACTAAGACTACTTAGAAATGAATCAAGAGCAAAGAAACTTAATTCACTTCCAGAATCTTCCGAAGTAGAAGATCTGTCGGCGCTAACTAAATAATCATAAAAATAACCTAGCTCAATACCTAACCATTGCAAAATAGCATCACTACGCAAATAATAATCAAAAGGTCCAGAATTTAAAAGAGCTTCTGCTGTACCTACAGAGTTGTAAGTACCATAAGTACGCGCTATATGAGTGTTAGCGCCAGTAGGCTTTTTAAGTATTCCGGGTTTACTTACTAAGAAACTCTGTATGTAAGGCCCATTTAGAAAATCATTTACTATCTTAGATGATTCTTTTAAAGACAAATTTGGACCTTCTCTCGTTAGTTTAGCTGCTTCTTCTCTTTCTATGAGCTTGTCTGCATAACTAATTAAAAAAGAATGGAATTGTTGAAGATCCCTTTGTATACCTGTTTCTTTCCAACTACCAAAACTTTTAAGTGAATCACAAAGATCTAAACATTTTTCAGCATCAAACAAATCTGGCTCATTTTCAAGGAGATTAATATCCCACTTTGAAACACATTGATTAGAGTCATCATGTATTTGAATAAGTTTATTATAAATTTTAGCAGTCCGCTTAGAATCTAGGCTAGTATATCTAGCAATAATAATTAATGAAGTTACTAAAGCTTTAAAATTAACTATGTTGTATTCCGACATATTATTTCCTTAGAGTTCTGGTTCTTTATTGAAAGTACTGCCATCCACATAAACAAGACGACCTGTCTCTGCTTCGTAATAAGCGCCGCCTGCATTGCCTGTTTTACCTGTATACCTTGATTTTAAAACACGAATCTTAATAGTGTTCTTTTCTCTTTCATCGTTACTTACCATGTTACGAGCAAATGCGATAATCTGAAATGAAACTTGTTTAATAGAACCTGAGCCTTTAATATCATCCATAGATGGTAGCTTGCCTTCCTCAAATGCAGTTCCATTTCCACTTGTTTTTCTTAAGTGAGAAATAACACCTAGCCATACATTGTGTTTTTTACAAATCTTTAGAAGATCACTCATTACTTTATCTACTGCGCTATTAACATCCCCTTCTACTTCAGAAGTAGCAATTGTTAAATGATCTAGAATTAAATACTTACAACCCATAAGACACATAGTTTCAATCTTATCCATTAAAGAACCATCAGATACAGAGCCTTGATGATCCAACAAAATAATGCTCCGATCACCAAACACAGCATCAAAAGCTGCCTTTTTGTCTTCTTGGAGTACATCTTCTTTCTCCGTTAAATTGACTTTCATTTGCATACCAATAAATTTTTCTACAGTATCACCTGGACCTTCTTCCAATGAGATCATACCTATTTTATCTTCTGTAGTTTCTTTAAGATGCAAAACAATCTCTTTGATCATTGTGCTTTTACCGGAACCCGTACCAGAAGTGAACAAGTCTAATTCGCCAAATCGCATACCCTTAGTTAGCTCATTAACACCCTCCATACAAGGAGGATAAGGAACAGACTCTGTTGCTTCACGCTCTAAGAATTTATCCCATAAAGTATCACCTTGAAGAATACCAGAAGGTGACCAAGGTTGCGCATCCCAAATCGCTTTAAGAATATCCATATATCCGTGTTTAATTAATTCATCGTTAGCATCTTTTTCTTTTAATTTAGCTATTTTTACTTTATCAATACCGACTATGGAACAGGCCTTGTCTAGTGCTTTTTTGCCAGCTTCATCGTTGTCAAGCATTAACACTACTTCATCAAATTGCCTTACCCAGTCTCTTTGCTCAAGCAAAGCCTTAGTGCCACTTGCAGAAGGAAGAGATACTACGGGATAGACTTGGCCATACTTCTTCATAGATGCAGTAGCTACAGCCATAGCATCTAGTTCGCCTTCAGTAATAATTAATCTTTTACCACCATTAAACTTAGATTGGCCGAAGAGACCTTCAATACCTTCAACTACACGAAAGTCTTTAGGTAGTGTTCTGACTTTATATCCTATGGTCTTATCAACACCATAAGGGTAATAATGTTCGTTAACATCCCCGTTAAGGTCTACACCTGCTTTTACTCCAAAGAATTCACAAATGTCTTTAGGTATTTGTCGTTCTTTAAAACCTCTTGTCGAATAAGTATTTATCTCATCGAGAGACACTTTCGAATAGTTAGAAGTATTAGAAGATGCAACAGCTGTAAACCCTTCCGGGGTTTCATTAGGGTTCTTGTGAATGGCATCACAAGCCATACACTTTGCAGGACCGGATTCATACACAGCTACTGCGTCACTCGAACCGCAAGCAACACATTCACTGTGTCCTAGGAAGCTAGATTTTTCTTGCTGCTTCTTCATTTAGTATTATCCTCTTGCTTTATTTAAAATTTTATATGATTTACTTAAACAACTCTCCATTTCCTTATGTTCAGTCTTAGACTCTTTAGGGACAAATCGAATAGCGGCAACCTGATTGTTATACCACATACGTTCACCCTCTAGGTCCCTCTCTGTCATTGTCTGTAAAACCATTTGTAGATAGGCCTCAGTATAGGATAACCACGCTCTTGTCTCAAACACACCAAGAATGTGATATTCGAATGTATCGCCACCTTTAATAGCAGCTTTTACATGCGAGCTGGATGACTTGTACAAGCGCCACAGAGCAGCACCTGTCTTAGTCATAGAGTTTCTTTTAAACGCCCAGAATTGTCTCTTACCTACATAAGCCATTCCAGTATTCTTGTTTACCATCAAGTATAAAAATCCGAATGATTCTGAAAGTTTCCTGTCTTTACCCGTGTAACTCCAATGACCCAGCTCTTCCTTGAGCTTGGTGTCCTTGGGTACATACTTAGCTTTCTTCTTCAATGTTGGTCGGGCCATCATTATCCTCCAACTTAAAGTGTCCATCACGAGTAGGTAAAATATGTATTAACGTACCTGTGTGCATTATTTCTTCTCTCCATTTATCCCCTACTTTTTCATAATAGGCATTAATGACCGCTTGTTTCCTTTCACCAATAGCATAACCTTCTAAAATCTTTTGAGCTTTCTTAGGGCCAATACCTCTAAGACCACGGATGTTATCTACACCGTCACCTGTGAGTATCTGTATCCAGTAATGAACATCAGCCTCATCTTCATCCATATATATAAACTTATTCTTATGAATTAAATAATGAGTACCTTCGATGCACAACAAGTCTTTATCGATTGAAGCTACAACAAAAGGTATGCCAGCGTCACGAGCTTCTTTAGCCCATATATGGACTAAGTCGTCTGCTTCCATACCATCTGAGGGTTCTGCTAATCCTTCCTCAATTAGATAGTTGCGCATATCCATGAAGTAAGGGTTGTTTGCTTTAGACTTATGGCGATTAGGAGTATTCTTATAGTCAGGAAAGAATTTAGTTCGAAAGTTGTTAGCGCCTTGAATAGCTATTTTAACTTCAGTAGCAAAGCATCGTTCTCTAATTTCTTCAATCATTTCTTCAAACCTATCTACAGCATCCTCAAAGCAATTTTTGTTCCAAGCAGAACGAAAAGCTACTACATCGCCATCAACAATTAACAACACTACGAGTAGAACTTACTAAAGAAAGCTTTAAATCGTGCTACAACACCATCAAAAGGGTCGGGAGCTAATACTTTCGTAAGTGCTGCATCTTTTACTGCATTAGATAATTCAATTTTTTGCTCACGGTCTTGAATTTGAGTTTCAGTCTCAACAACACTATTAGCAACAAGCGTGGCCAAGTCTCGTTTATTCATATTCTTAATACCTTTTTCTTGGTACTTAGAAGCCATACGAATCAGTGCAGCACGGTTGTTGTTCTTGATTAGGGATGCGATTTTAGTTTCAACGGTCATAATTATTTTCCTTTCGAGTATTTAGTTTAGTTACATTATTAGTGGCGATATCAGAAAGCTGGATATTATAGGTAGAAGCAATAGTTGCTACGTACCATAACACATCTCCTAACTCGCTCGCTACTTCTTCTTGCTTAGGGTTTTTACGATCACTTCTTAACTCTTTCATACGCTCAGAACACAGCTCTCCTACTTCGGCAGATAATCCTATAAATAGAGTATCAAGGCTTGGGTGTTTTGTAGCGAAAGAAGTTGCTTCAGCTTGATATACATCTAAATTACTAATTTTCATAAAGTACCTCTTGAGTATCCCATTCTTCTACGTGTATAGAATCGTCACCAATATACTGCGGGGCGCCTAACCCAGATAACTTTAGTCTATAAGTGTTTCCAGTTTTAGTTAATATTAGGAGGCTATCATTACCGTAGCTTATTGTTTCTATCTCTTGACTAATGATGTAGTTAGGTACTTTCGCTGTATAAGAAGCAGCTACTCTGTAACTCCTATCTATATAAATGCTAGTAATCTCGTCAGTTAGCTCTGCCATAATATTTTCTATTTGAATTTCATTTTCAGTTAACTTTGTCAATTATTAACCCTCATCTTTGTAAATGATCATACACCCTGCAACAGCAAGAGTAGCTGCTATCGGGTTCGACACTGTAGCTCCAAGGATTATAAATGCGCCTATTGGTTTGTTATACTTATTAAAAAAGTCTTTAACTGCATTGTAAATATTTTTAATATTCATAGTATTTCCTATTTAGTAATATATTTGTAAGCACCAACTGCTGCGCCTGCTGTTGCGCAGAACCCAATTTCAAGAATAGGCAATGCTGCACCAATAAAAGCACCTGCCAAGCCGGCATAGACAATATGTTTAACAGCAGGTTTCTCCATGCTATCACATATAAAGTCCCATACTTTTTTAAAAAACTCTTTAGTATCAGGAGAGTTAACCATAGCTTTAGCTGATTTAGTTGCTTTATTGTATTTTTCTTTTAACATTTATTATTAGACCTATTATTTTATAAAGAAGAGCCGTCTGCTATTATAAGCGAGGCTAAGACCTTCCCCGAGCGGGGCACAGGCGGTTGTAGAACGATTTAAACATTGACCTTCAAAGTGCTCTCTGTGACCATCTTTCCTAGTGCCACCTAGTTCTTTATCGATTGCTTCGAATTCAGCGCGTAGGCATTCACCAAGAGTGCGGTGTTCAGATATGGCTTCAAGCGAAATCCATTCGGCATCTTCGTAACGTTTAGAAGCTCTATGAGCCTTAGTACGTCCAAGGATGTCAGTTGTGGATCCTATGTAAAATTTAAAACCGATGTGACCTTTATGCTTTGAAGTAATTTTATATACGTAATGCATAAGTATCCTTAATTTGGTTTATTCTAAATTCTTAAAGTAAGGATGTGTTCCTTTGAAAATTTTGTAGCATTCAGAATAAAAATTAATTATTTCTTTCCGTTCTTCCCATAAGATTACTATTGGAATATAGATAGGAGATATTAAAAATAGTCCGATTGCTTTAACAATAAATAAATATTTTTTCTTCTTCACGATGCTTTTCCTTTACTCTCTGTATTTAAGGTACCGTTAAATTGTTCGTCACGATATTTTGCCTCATCTTGCATCACTTTGTACAAAGCTGGGCGCATGTGCCATTGCTGTGTTTCTAAAATAGCTCTAAGGTGATATGGGTTTAAATCAGCAACTTTCACATAACACAGAGGCTTGTCACCATCCTTACCATAAGTTCCCCACTTGACCACCTCTCTTATTACTTCATGGCTATCGTCTGAAGTGACAGTTAGCATTTCCTCATCACCATTAGCAGAGCATCTAACGTAGTCGAACCCACCATCTAGCATATACTCTTTGCCGTTAGCATCAGTATGCGTAACATAGTCGTGACGATGAATGGACTCAAGTATTGTCCCGTCAGGTGTCTTCATTCTATTATTTAATATAACGCTCATAATTTACTTACTCCGCTTCGGGTAAAGACCGTGAACATTGCCACCAACACTGCCACAAACATTGCCACCAACATTGCCACCAACATTGCGACAAACATTGCCACCAACATTGCCACAAACATTGCCACAAACCGTGCCTACAACATCGCCTAAAACATTGCCACCGACATCGCCACCAATATCGCCACCGACATTGCCACCGACATTGCCCCCGACATTGCCTTTAACACTGCCTTCAACATCGCAGCTAACTTCTTTTAGTATGTAGCGACCGTTCTCATCTTTACCTAGTGTTAGATTCTCTTGTACAAAGTCTAGTATTTCTTCATCTGTTAGTTTCATTACGCTCTCCTTAATGAGTTTCATACCAATTATCACCTGACATAGCTTCACCGTCCATACAAATAACACCAAACAACTTAGGTGCTTCTCTAAATGATTCAGCGGCTATTTCCATGGCTCGTTTAACCTGATCCTCTCTTACTGAAAGCTGGAACTCATCGTGATAAAGAACCATAGGGCGTACATCTATGCCTTCTGCTCTCATCTTGTTTACAGCATATACATAAGCAGCTTTACAAGTTATAGATTCCATACTCTGTAGTAAATAGTTAAGAGCCTTGTGTCCGGAGTCTAGATATATACGTCTACCGTCAATCGCTGGGATGCTTGCTCGTTCTTTGCGATGCTCGCACATCTTGACGATCTCCATAAGGCGATCCGTGAGACGCTTGAAACCGGGAATAGCAGCGGCAAATTTGGCACGGGATTCTCCTCCAGCTTTCTTATTGCGGACACCTGTGAGTATAAGGCCAAGCTTTTCGAGTCCAGCGCCGAAGAGGAATGCGTAAATCCACGGCTTAGCAGTACTGCGTTTACAGCCAAGAATATCGGCGTTTTTCTGATGCACATCTCCATTAATTACCTCATTCGTAAAGTCTTGATCTTTGATATAATGACACAAAGCTCTAAATTGATTACCAGAGCTATCAGCGCCTACCACTTTATACCCTTTCTCACAACCAAATAACGAACGCATTTGTTTACCCCAAGCAGCATCACTGCCGGGAACATTTACAACAATCTTATGTCGTGATCGACCAGTAGGGGTTCCAATAACAAACATGTCGCCTCTAAGCCTTCCATCATCATCTACGTTTTTAATCCAACCATTTAAAATACCTAATCGGCTTTTAGTTGTTGTATACGTATCAATTAACAACCCATCTCTACCCAATAAACTTAGTGATTCAGAACAAAGTTTAGGCGACTTCTTTTTGAATTCTTTACCTACTTTTTCCCAGTTCCAGTCTAAAGGCTCCCATCCAATAGAATAAAGGTGGAGTTTAACAGCGTCCATTGATGTAATATCTGGATATACGAATTCAACACGATTGTATTCACCGTCTACCATTCGGGCACTTGTCTGGCCGTTTTCTGAGGGTATCTTAAACCAAGAAGATGTTCTGGCCATATAGCCACCATTTATCTTGAACTCAGGAAACTTCGTTTTTCGATCTAAACACTTAGCCTTCATTTTCATTTTTGGATTCATTTCATTTTCAATATTTTGAATCTCGCACTCCATTTCGAATTGAAGCTTACGAGCAGCATCAATATCGAACACCCAGCCGCCTGCTTGAGCTTCCGCTGTGAGCTTTGCAACTTCGTGCTCATTACGCATAGATGTGAAGAACATCTTTTTCTTATCAGGTTCCATGTCCTTCGTGTAAAAGGTCATTTCTCTTGCTAATAGGCGATACACCTTTTCATTGATACCAACATCTTCTCTGCATCGATGTAACATATCATCACTATAATTTAACCAATCTTCGTGTTCTGGTTTTTTCTGACCAAGATACTCGCCCCATAAGGCAAGAGCATGGCGCCCATTACCAAATCGGTCGTAATCAAGCACTTGCGACATAATCATTGTATCTCGAAGAATAGTTTTGGGGTTGGGAGTCCATCCAATTAATTTCTTTATTACTGGTAAATCATATGAAAGTATGTTATGACCAATCAATTCTTTGGCCGCGTATAGATGATCCCATGCTTTTGCTAAAGGCTCTGCTGTGTCCGAGTGGTCACAGAAAATGTACTCTTTACCTGTATCAAGGTCTCTTGTAACTACCATCCATATTTTATTTGCGGCAAGCTTTTTCCCTTGAGTAGAGAGCAAGCCATTAGCTTCTATATCCCAAATTAATTTCATTTATATATCCTATGTTATAACAAAAACCATTAACTCACCTTGTATTTTTGTTTCATACAAGTTGTCTTCCTCTTCTCCTATTTTAATTACGTGATGACCTAAAACCCAATCGAGATATTTAGGCATTATATCTTCATTTAATTTTATATGAAAAATAGTTTCAGAACGAGTTATATTGTATTTAATATCAGTAGCTCTTGTTTGGTTTTGAAACAGGGAAACAACTGTATCGGCAATTACTTTACTTCTATTCATTTAAGTGCGCCTTGATGGACTAAATCTTCATAAGTCTTCCACAGTTTTCTGAATTTCAATTCTCCGATAGAAGACAAGCCTAATAAGGCATTTGAAGTCTTATCACAGTCTGTTAATTCAGCGTGGAACACGAGATCTATATCATTAATAATAGACCAGCAATCCATTATTTGTGTTTCTAGGTCAAACCTATCAGTCGTTGTTTTCAACATTTATTTCTCCAGTTATTTATTAGCTCTTTGATAAAAATAATTAAATGGTAAATAAAAAGGTGCGATTAAAAGTACGCTAGCTACAATTAGCACCCACTTTAGTACTATGAAAATATTAGTCATTATTGTCCACATGGATCTCTCCTGTTTGTACAAACTTAACTAGACAATTAGTGTACCAACGAGCTTTACGAATGTCTTGCTCATAGTCATCTTTCTTGCCTGCTCGCATTAAATACTTGTATACTTGACCAAATAAGTGAGCTTCAACGCCTGACTTGCCATCTAACATATGTTGCATCATTTGCATATATTGCATACCAGGGACTACATCATTATAGTGCTTACCCGATACATAATGGTCTACATCTTTTTCTGGATTGTTATCAAATTCAGCTTCTACATTAAAATCTTCCATTAAAGGGTCACTACCATCAGAGCCATAAGGGCACTCAGGTGTCAAGGATTTTGCATACATCCATGTCATATCTTTATCTGCTTCCATTAAAGGGTCACTACCATCAGAGCCATAAGGGCACTCAGGTGTCAAGGATTTTGCATACATCCATGTCATATCTTTATCACCCATGCTCACTCCTCTAGCCCAGTCATCAAACTCTTTTTGAACAACAGGGTCTTCGAAGGTCTCTGCCCACTTAGTGGACAAAGCAAGTTCACGCATGTCTGCTTCTGACTTAGACTTACCCACAGGTTTCTTATGTGCCTTAGTTGCGGCATCCCACTCAGCAGGTGTTGCATCATTTAGCTGACGAGCTGCTATACCAAACGCACTATCTTTTACACTTATTTTCATATTATATTCCTTTGTTATTAGATGGGATATGAGACGAGGCGCAGCACCTGCAGCTTGAGCATCCTCAAAGTCTACTGTTTCGTAACGATGGAGGGTCTCTCTTTGATGCACCTCATAAAAACCTAATAATGGCAAGCCAGCTATATTAGCAGCTATCGCTAGTATTTCATAGTCTTCAAAAGTAACACTAAGGTTTTCAACAAGTTCTTTAGCAGAAACTTTAGTTATGTTTTTTAAACTAGCCAAATCCACATTAATCATTTTATACATCTCCATTATCGAATATACATTGGTCTTCATAAGGTGCTACATATCTGCGATAAAACTCTAGGTTTGCTCCATTGAGTGCGCCTAGGATATCATTGCAGTTTTGATAACGCATATCTGAATTAGCAAACATTTCTTTAATTAATACAGCAATCAAGTATTGCAGCTCGCCTGCTGTTTCTGGGGGTGACGTTTTTATTTCTTTTACTAAGTATTTAAAATTAGTACGATCTTCAGATTTAATATATGGCATTTTAGTAACCTTTAATTATAGTAGGAGGAAACAGCTTCAAGCGCGTCATCGATATTATAAAATTTTTCAGTGTAAATAGAGTCGAGAAAAGGGTGAGGCTTGTCATCTTTATCTGCAATCATTATAATAATCTTGTTTTTCATATGAGCATACATAAGTTCCATACTTGTTCCAGTACCTCTACCTGAAGAACGTCTTACATCTGCTAATACAACTGTCGATTGAGCGATATCTTGTAGATCTTGTTTAAAAATACGCTTAGAAATATTCATAGATCTGATTTCATCTTCTAAAAACTCATTTACTTGTTTATGAAAAGATACACGCCGTGTAGGGTCTAGTGTGTAAATTTCTTGGTATTCAAGAAAAAGAGTAGCTTTTGTTCTCCAGTCTTTCATTTCATTTACTGATACATCTTCCATTGAACCTGCTAAGTACACATAATTCATCTTCATATTAATCCTCGGGTTCTAATAAATCTTCACGACCTACAGCTATGCAAACGCTTGAATACTCATCTGCATGATCTGGGTCAATTTCCCAAACATACAAATTAAAAGCAATTCCATTATCTACATAAAATTGAAATCTTGCTGCACCTTCATAATTGTCAAGTTCACTAATCATTTTCTATCTCCTGAGGTTCGCCCCATCCAAATACAACTAAGCTAACAAGTTCGTCATCTTCTATAATATTGCTACCATCTTCAGTAATTAAACGCCAATCTGCTATGATTTCATCTTCTTCAAGAACATCAAGAAGGGTCATTTGTAACATAGCAACATCTATTGGTATATGACTAATAGTTGTAGCTTCGTAAGTATTAAATAGTTCTTTGATGCTTTTATCTTTTTCTTTAGACATTAGTATTCCTTGTTTTGATTAAAAACCCCCACAGAAGTTAATCTGCAGGGGTTGAAAGGTTTTTACCATTGATCGTCGTCAGAGTCAGTATCGACAGGCACAACAACTTGAGTTGCACCTTCATCTTCAAAGCTTAATCCAGCTTTAGACTTGTACTCTACAAGGCGTGTCACTTGGATACCTTTAATGCTTGAGCCAGTACCGGTTTTACCATTCATTGTAAATTCATATTGATCGATTTGAACATTACCAATAGAACCATTACCAATGATAGTACCATCAAGAGGCATTAATTGGCCATCTACAACAGTAGGAGGCTTACGGAGTGTACCGTCACGCATTGCTGCTTTAGCTTTAAGATTTACTTGATAAAACAAGCCATCATCATCTTCTTTTGGTGTTACGTTTAAAGAGTGATCTTTCCAAGTCTTTGCTTCGTCTTTTGAACGAGTTCGGATTTGGACTTCCCAGTGAGGCTGAGGAGCGTTAAAAGGGTTTACTGGAGAAGCAGGATCAAGTTTAGCCCAAAAAAGTTCTGCATTACGGATTACGATTGACATAGGGTATTTCCTTTAAGTATTTTAAGTTTGATAATGAGATATTCATTACCTAGTTTTATGTAAGTGTTTTAGTTTTTAAATATACATAATAATAACACCCCTTATGGGCATTAATGTTATGGATAGTGTTTCTTCTTTATAAGGCGGTATCTTAACAAAATGCGAAATCAGATTCCATTATTGCATTAAGATCTAAGTTACCTTTTGCTGGTAAAAGCTCTAAAGCATTTACTTGAGTTAAAACTTGTTCAAGCGGTTTACTACTATAAAAGCCTACAAAAGTTTCTCTAACAATCTTAAACATGTTTCCCATATCTCCTATATGACAACCGAAGCTGTCGTGAATTACTGTAACAGGGAAGTCACAAGCTACTATAGTAGATGTTAAATGAGCCGCATCAAAAGAATGAACTAAGTTAGGAGCTGCACCTGTTTTTTGCGCTCGCTTTTCTAGCTTTCTTCTTTCATACGGACGTATTGTAAGCCTTAAAGTTTTAGGAGGATTATACAGCGATCTAGATTCTCCTCTACCTTTATATTTAGCTCTGCTTGTACCTTCACCGCAAAAACTAACTTCAAGCTGAACTTCTTTAGTAGCCTCATAAGCTTGGACTACCGGAAATCCAGTTATAGGTACATTCCACTTTAAGAATACACCTTCATCATTAGCTCTTTCAGCTAGTGTCCTAAACAAGTCAAGCATTGCTGCTGGTCCTTTCATGTTAGAAAGTGTGGTATCCATTAGCAAGTCGCCAAAGGGGTTGACCCATCCTTTCTCTTTAAATTTAAGCTCTTCAGATAAAGTGCGAGTATCATCAAATACCTGCTCTCTTACACCCATTTTAGTAACACCGTAACCTAAAGTCATAACAGGTCTTTTTACGGTCTTTCTTTGGAGCTTTTTGTCATTTGCTAATCGCATCCAAAATGGAACAAACATTCCTTTAGTTTCTTCACGATTATCTTTACGCCACTGATCAAGTTCTGCAAATACAGCGTTTTTGTCTTCTTTAGTTACAGTTTTTTCCATCTTAAGTTTAATAGTTGTTACTTCTTTAATAAACCTATCAGCATTAGCTTTTAATTCAGGTGAAATTTGTTCATACGCTTTTGCTAGTGCTTCCCAAGTTTTTTCCGCAACAAACATGTAAACATCTCCGGGAACTTTAGTAGGCACAAGGTTAACGAGATGAGCAACAGTATCATCTAAACTTAAAGCGGTTAAATGCTGTACACCGTTGTTAGAGCCATCAATAAACAAAGGTAAAGAACTTTCGTACTCCTCTATATTACCTCCGTAATTAAGCCGAAGATTTATTTTGTACCATTCAAAACAACAAGCTAAGAATGACCATGACTTATCCGCTTTAGTCCATCCATTATTATTATAAGGGTCGCTAGCGTAAGCACATATGTCATCCATGTTATCTTGAACCCACTGAGCCCTATCATCTAATGTTAACTTGTCTTCACCCCAGCAATTAGCTGTATGCACACTAAGCCAATAGGCACCTTCTTCCCCTAATGGTTTTTTATGGTCATACAGAATTAAGCCTTTAGCGTTATCAGAAGACTGCTCATGCAAGTAAGAAGAACCGGGGTATATACGGCCTCTAAAGTCACAATTGTATCTGTGATAAAAGGTTTTATTTAGAAAGCCTTCTGCAATTGCAAGAATAGCATCAGCCTCTAAGAACATACCTTCTCTGCTTGGTTTTCTTTCTTCTTTTTGATGTTTAAAAGGAGAATCTTTGTCTATAATAAAATCACGAGAGAATACAGTTTCTCTATCTTGTTGTTTTAAAAGAGTTTTATAAACAGAAAATACTTCATGGTTTATAACATAACCTGTGTTTTGTAATTTATTTAGAGCAGTAAGTACTATCGGGCAATTGTCCTTATTAACTTGCTTTAGAGCTTCCGCATTACCTCTACGAATTAGTGTATGACCATCTACATGATAACCAGTTTCCCAATCAGGAGACGGAGTAGATCGAGGACTTTCTTCTAAAGCAGCTACATCCAAAGTAGCCCATAGCTCATCAAATAACGGCTCATTTAATAAATTAAGATGATAAGTAGAGTGTTCAGTTCTACTAGTACTTTTTCCTCTTTGGTGCATTTTTTCTACACTTAATAGTTTAAAGTTAACAGAAGGTTTGTCCTTATTGCAATAAGCTTCCATTATTTTTAAACCAAAGTACAAGGCAATTTTAGTTTCATTTAAAGGATCTTCATCTACACCTATATTTCTTCGAACTTTACTACCAAGTCCTATTGCTGTTTCTGTTAACATTGATCTACTTCTTAACGCCATTAGCACTGAACCAAGAGTCATTTCAACAATTTTATCTATGGTTTCATCCCAGTCCATCCCTTTATCTTCAAGATGTTTTGGAAACCATTTGTTGGTATTTCTCCCGTCCTTCGTGTCTAACAGGCGTACTGCCATGCTATGTCTTAGGCGTTCTTTCGGCATTCTTTACTCCTAATTAATTTAACAAAAAAAAAAACATCTGCCCCCTGCCCTCTACAAGTCCTACACGAGACGCTAATAACCCTAAGGTTATCAATGACTTATGTAGAACCTGTAAAGGACAGGGGGCTAGACGCGCTGGGCGTAGGACGTTATTTACAGGCGCGTCCGCCTTTCTTGACTATTTTTCTAGCATTAAAAATCATTGATTTCTGTTCTTTTGTTAAGGAAGACCATTGTTCTGGAGTGAATGTAAAGTTAGCTTTTTGCCTTAGGGATAAAGATTGGATATCCATTATTTCTTTCCTTTAATATTATTCATAATAGTTTTACGCTTTTCTTCACTATACTTAGACCACATTTTAATGTCTTCTAAGTTTCTTTTACAACCTGTGCAAGTGTCTTTATAAATTTTACAAGCTTTGATACAAGGAGAACTTGCTGGTTTTTCCATTAATTATATTCCTTAATTAAATCTTCTTTAAACCATTTTTGACAAGCTTTAACTTGAACACCCACTCGACTTTCGCCACACTCACTGGCTCGGTATTTAACTCTATCTTCGATTATTACATTAAACAGCTTAATTGCTTCTTTAAAACCCTGGGTGGCTACTACTTTATGAGCTACATCAAAGTTAATATCTCGATAAGTTAATTCTGCAAAGTGATAAGTTTTCATATTAGTTTCCTTTATTTTAAAAAGTTTGGAGTAGAAGTAAATTTGTAAGTTGCCATGTAAGCCTTAGCGCCTTTGTAATACGCTTGATAAGATAATACACACTCATTCCAAGACTTAGGTTGCTGCCTGCCTTTAATATAATACTCTTCCGGCATACATAATGGAGGGATAGTTAAATTTTTAATATTAATAGATGTTTGCAAACTACAAGGTATATACGCTAACGTCTCTTTTAACTTAGTTTCACTGAGATGCACTTTACCGTAGCGCTTAGTATACTCATCACATAAGGCAACAAAGTGCATATAGCTCCATACATAATTGGCCCCACTAGTTCGAACCCAAATTGTAGAAGGGTGGTTAAGGTGAGTCTTTTTATACAGCAAGCAATCATCTGTAACTATTTTAGAAGTAAGCTCCCGGTGGGCTGTACTAAGCATTTGTGCAACTTCAAGTATCATTTTGACTACATGCTTGTCACACATTAGTATAGCTGACTTTGTAGGAGATTTATTTAAAACAAATAAGTTCATTTGGCTTTCCTATTTATCAAACAAGTCTAGTTGGTTGCCATCAATAAGAAACATCCTTGATTTTAAAGACTTAATCATACGTTGGTTGTCTTCACTATCTTGCTCAAGCAACTCAATTTGTCTCGTTAATTTACGGATACTAGCTGTTCTTGAGTTCATTGCACTTTTAATTTTAAAGTCTTTCCACCAGTTTTTCATAATGATAATCCTTGGGCATGTTTACCTAAAAGTTCTATAAGATGTAATACAGTTAAAACAAATGAAAGAGCGCCTACACCAAGGATAGACATTCCGATTACTTCAATACCTTTGTCACTTATATTCATTTTACACCAATCCAATCTGCTATTTTAGCAGCAACTGTAGTTAAAAGAAGACCTATAAAATTTACAACAAAAACACCAGCAATAAAAACAACAATAGTTAACATCGTAAAAGAAGTCATAATATTTTCCTTTAGTTTAATAAATAAACAATAATACTACCAACAATAAGAAGTGATACAGATATGATTAAAAAACCTCTTTCAAGCGCTCTAAAGTCAACCTGCTTACTTAACGCTTTATATGATTTAGCCCAGACTACAGCGGGGATTACAGAAGACATTGCGCCTGCTATAAAAGTACCTGCATTATTAAATTCGCCATCTAGTGCTAACCAGAGCGCTAACCCTTCTAAAAAGAATACAGACAAAGCAATTAATGTTGCTATTGCAATAATTTTAAAGAAAGTTTTTAAGTTAGAAACAAAATTTGTCATTTTAATATACCATATTTAGTTTAAGAATCTGTCTCATCAGCACATGTAGATTAGTTCATGTGGACGCCCAAAAGAGCGTTTCGACTTATGCTACAATTGTAACTTCTTCAATCATGTTGCCTAACTCAAGATTCATTTGAGACGTAGGGACAACATACTCAATGTGATTAAGCTCAGTAGTCTCGCCTAAAGCTACGCCACGATAAGTATTAAGGTCACGGTCTAAAACAAGTTTAACAACAACACGACCGTCTAACTGATAACCCTTTGCAACCTCTAAGCTGTCTGCCCAGTAAGAAACACGAAGGTTAGTATTAACTTTATCAGTGGCAATTAAATTGTCAGCTTCTAATTTACTCATAGCGCGATAATAAATATACATTTTGTTTCTCCTTTAACAGATAGATTTGATTAGTATGACTTTTAATTCTTCCATATTAGATACATCATTTTTCTCACTTTTTGGGCTATTTTTTGATCATTTTTAACTCTTTTTCGATAAAAAAACCCCTCCAGATTTCTCTGAAAGGGTTAAATTTATTTTCGCATGTTCATTAATTTACCAGCTCCACGAATACCAAAGCTAGATGATATAGCAATAAATAATAAGTACTGATACCATTCGGGTAAGGTTTCTAATGCAGCAAAACCAGTAGCTACACGGGCAATGACGGTTACATCATTAACAGCAATAGCATAGCCTACCATAAATATTGGTATAGCTAAAATAACAGTCCAAAATTCGTCTTTCCAAGAATCCTTAGATGCATCAGCCATCTTGGATTCCCAGTCAGCATCATTCTTTATGCCAGACAGTTTACGCTCGTGTGTAGCTTGTTTTTCTTCTGCCTTGTTGTTCATATAGGTCTTAGCTAAGCCGACAACAGGCCCAAGTAAACTAGTAAAAAGATTCATAATTAATCTCCATAATAAGACAACAAAGTGCCCGTTTGAAGCATCCTTGATTGACGATTAGTTCGGTTAGGGGTTTGTTGAGCAAGAAGAGAATCTAACATTTCTTCTCCTGCTTTTTCAAAATTTCCATCAGTACAATATCCTAACATTCTTTTAAAATTGTTAAGACCGCTAACGCCTATCTGATAGCCCATTGAAATCAATACTGCCTTTTGAACATCATTACAATTTTCATATGCAGACAAAATACGAGGAAAGTTTTTAAAGCTTTCTTCAACTTCAATAGAATGATGCTTTGACCATAACTCTGCTACATCTCTAGGCATTTTAGGAAAGCCTTTAAAGTCTTCAAGTGATTGATCTTTGTATCCTATTTTCAATCCTACTCCTACAGTAGGGTACTTCAAAGTACAATAGTAAACACCGCTAGAATATCCTTCTTCTGCTACAATTATTTTAGTAACTAAATCTAATTTATTCATCATTTTCCTTTATATTATTTTTAAAGCAAAAGTATTAATACATATATAAAAACAGGAATAATAACCAAAGCTGCTGCTATGGCTATAGTAAAATTCATAATCATTTTAATCATATTTCTTCTTTTTAATATAGCTATTCTTTCTGCTTTTAATCTATCTTGTTTACACTGAGCTTGATAAGACAGCCAATCGCCCCACATATCCGGACGACCGGCGTATATCATATAGTCTTTAAGCCATTCTTCTTGAGCTTTAATTTTCTCAAGTGCCATAAAAGCTTCCAGATCACTTTTGCCCTTAGATGATACTCTTTTAGATATTGAGCTTTTGTTATTAAAATAAGATTGAGCTGCAGCAGAACAATCGTAAAGTTCTTTGCCGTTACTAAGAGCTGATTTAATAACTTGAAATGCAGCATTAGCCGCAGCAATTTCTGCTAACATTAGTTATATACCTCTAGTTATACACTTTTACCTTAGTGGGGTCTACGTACTTGGGTACGCAATAAGCATGAACCGGAGTGTAATATCTACGTTTAGTACCTTGAATAGTCAACTCTTCAGCAAACCATCTGCATCGATTTAAATCTTTCCAGTAACTAGTGGCATCTGCATCGATAGTACCATTTACTAGCACTATCAATGCAAATACTAGTTTCATTCTACAATTTCTTCTTCTTTCTCAAGATCAGCAACTAACATACTAATGAATGCTTCTTTGCCAACTGATAGTTGATCAAGGTTAAATTGAGTTGATTGTATCTTACGATCCAAATCAGAGCAATGACTTACCATGGCTTGCTGTTTTTGAGTCATGTCTTCAAAAATATATTCTACGTCATTGATTACGATAGGGTTGGTTTTTTTCTCGCCCATGTTAATTCTCCAGTTAATTAAATTATTAGTTTATGACTTTCTAAGTCTTTAGTTTTAAGTTATTATATTAAAAAAAGACAATAATATCATCATTGCCTTCTTCTTTATAAGGCGGTAATTTAAATCAATATTAAATTACCAATTAAGTATTTCTAGTACTTTACTGCTTTATGCGGATAATTGACTAAACCATCAGTATCGGGTATGTAGTCAGAAGGGAATTCTAATAGGTCTATATATAAAGGTTTTTCTATAATGGCCTTACTTTCAGAAACAATTCTAGCATATTCTTCATTAAGTGCTTCCATCCAGTCGATAGTGCCCCAGTCTTTATCTCTTCTGTTAGCGTAGCATACTATGCCATCTAGTCGTTGATCATAAACATAAGTAGGATAAATTTCATGCAGATGTCTTAAATCAATAGTACCTTGACTCCAAGCATACTTTAAATTATTATACTGCATAGTATCTTCACCTACTATTAAATTTGGATCGAACGCAAACTCTATAGCAGCTGCTTTTTTCGAATAAAATGTTAACCTTAAATGATGCTCCCAGTTATTAATGTACTTATAAGCAAATGAATATAATTTAGTATGAGCTTCATTTAGTCTTTTTGAGTATTCATCAAAAACCGGAATGTACTCCCCTGCTAATGTAGCTTGCCACCATTCATAAGAGTGCATAAATGATCTATAAGCATATCCGGGAATATATTTAGGGTTTGTTTCATTTGGAGCATTTTGATAGAAAGTGTCAGCATTAATACCCATCTGATATTCTAAAGCAATCGCATCCGGTGGTGAATTACTTTGTGCAATTTTATCATATAGCCATATACCATGGGGGGTAATAAAATCGTCGCCATCTACCAGTACCATATAGTCGTTATCTGACTCACGAAAAAGTTTCATTACTGAGTTCTTTCCCGTTGACGGCGTACCATCACTTTCAGTAACGTAATACTCAACTCCTTTAGAGATACACCAAGCCTCAGCGTCCATTAGATATTGAGCGTTTTTATCGCCGTCATTACCCTCAGCGTCTACCCAAGAGTTCAAGACAATAACCAAGTCTTCTTTTGGTATGTAATCTAAGTGCCTTTTAGTGCCATGCATGTTTCTACAACAAAGCACGTAATATTTTAATTTTGCCATATCAATCACCCTAAAGGTGCTATTGGCCAAACAACACTGTTTGGGTAGCCTTCTTGATCAGTTATATCACGTAGTGCTTGCCTGTACTCTATTAAAGCACCTGGCATAGTTCTATCACTAAGCGCATTTACATCTGTGGCGTTAAGAAGCTCTTCTCTTTTGAGTAAAATCTGCACAACCTTCTCAGCCTCATCTAGCTCAACCACAGTTAAGACTCTAGTTCTCGACTCTTCGGTTTCAACCCAAGATTCTTCTAGCTTTTCAAAAGATGGGTTGTAGACAGGTATATCGCCCATAACAAGATTTCGTAAACTCCCAGTCCAGCTTAATGGGGTGAAGGCTACGGATTCAACATCCCTGTTATAAAACGCGTACGCCTCAGTCTGTGCATGCTCAACAAGGGCGGTTATAATTTCATCGTTTATTTCGTCCTTGTAGTATCTACGAGTAACGTAATCAGTACGCCCTTCCTCCATAAACTTAATAACAACCATTTCTTCAGTTGTATCAATGTGTAGTATTTCGTAGTTTGTATACATATTTTTTCCTATCGTTTAGTAGATTATCTTAAAAGAGATGTAGCCGTTGTTAGACGCTCCACGCAGTGCAAGGTACGCCTTACTGGCTTCGTCTGCGCCGCTGCTAGAAGATGTAGTCCACCGGAATGCGTAAGTAGCTGTACCTCCGCTGTCATACGTGTTCCCGATAATCCCGTAAGTTGCGCTTGACCTGCTAAAAGTCATTTCATAGTTAGTCGCTGCACTTTGCCCAGCGGGAGTTGGGTCGCCATACCTCCAGTATTTATTGTTAGCCCTGATTTTTAAGGTTGTGAACCCTCCGGTTGTAGATGTGTTGCCGGAGCCCTTCTTGGTTAAGGCGATATACCGCACAATGGCGCTAGAGTAGGTTTGATCTGCTGCATATAGCCCTACTATTCTTTGCCCTGTAGACATGTACAATGTTTTACTAGTAGACCCAAAAGCGTTTCTGTTCTCGGCTGTTTCACTCCCTGTTAGGAACCCTGAGCCTTTCGCTTCTGCCCAACCAGCTCGACCGAACCCCGAGCTGTAACCATCTGAAGATTGATTACATGTAAGTTCGGCTGTTCTATTGTCAGAAGAATAAAAGTTACTAAACGCTATAGTCCCAGATCTCGGCACTGGCAAGTATGGGTCACAGCCGTAGTACGAGCTAAGGTTATACCCTAGCCCGAACTCGGCATTAAACGCAGCAAAAGCAAGTGATCCTGATGAGGATATAGCCATTACTCAGGAGCTCCCTCTTCGACCACAGGCGCCCAAGGCATAGCCGATTCAACAATCGGAGTTACCTTCTCGTCAATCTGCTTTTGGATTTGACCATTCACATGTTCTTCGTATCCTTCAATGACAAGAGCCTGAATCCAACCAAGTACGATTTCTTCGGTCAGCGTATCAAACTGCTTGAAATTTTCCTCAGTCAAGTTAGCAGCAGAGAATGGAGTAGCGCCAGAGAATGTTCCCTCGTTTCCGTTCTCGTCTGTGCCGATCTTTTTCCAGTAGGTCTGGCACACTGCATTGGGTAATACAACGCCATCGCCAAGGGTTTCGTTTTTAGTTTTAAGGGAAGTGATTTCCCAAGTGTACGTTATTGCCATTTTAATGCTCCTTCTGAGCTAGTTGTGTTTTAAGGTTATCAACCTCGGTTTTTAATTCTTTGATTGCTTCTACTAACAAACCAATTGTTGCGTTGTAATCAACTCGCTTAATCACATCGTCATCAACTGCTTCTGGCAGTACTTTTTCAATGTCTTGTGCTATTAAACCAGCGTATCGTTTAGTTTTATCGCTTAAATCTATGCGGTTAAAAGTTACACCATTAAGCTGTTGAACTTTGTTCAAGGCGTTGGTTATCGGCTCAATGTTTTCTTTAACTCTGCGATCAGAATATGCTGTGATATTACCACCAGCTATAATTGACCCCGCAACATTAACACTTGTTCCTGTGGAGTTAGGGTCTAAATAATAAGCAGTGTTATCTGCGTCGTAGAAGATTGAACTAGTGCGACCAATTTGAACATTAGACTGAGTTGATGATACGGCAAGAAAACTGGTTACGAGATTAACATCCCAGCCATCATCCCAGTTGGCTACAGTTGAAGCACTGTGACCCGCAAAAAACTCCGTCACTGCTACTTTCAAATAACTCCAAGAGTCGCTCGGCTCACCTATATAGATACAGCATTTTGTGCCGTCATGCCCAAAACGAATGTTAAAGTTACGGTGGATGCGAGGTGAGCCAAGAATATAAGCAAAGGTGTTTATCCAAGTCGCGCCGGAGTAGTTATACCCCCCACAATGGACATCAAACGACTCGTTATTCGCGTAATCATATACTTTGATGACCATCGACATCATCGTGTTTGTCCAAGACTGAGGCAAGGTCACCTTAATCGCGCCAACTTCTGTGCCATTGCCGTTTCTTGCCGCGCCGTTGGGAGCGAATATCTTAACAGTGCTGTTTTGCTCCTGACCGAAAGCGTTGGCGTTTACAACATTAAGCCTTGAGGTAGTGCTGGGGTCTGAGTAAAAACCAGTGTTATCGGAGTCGTAGAAGACCGGAGCGCGGAAAGACCCAATTGATTGCGTGTAGTTACTCTTATGCACTTGTAAAACAGCGCCTAGCGTTCCTACGCCGTAATGCGGGTTCGCCTGATTATCGTACCAACCAAAGTCGAGGGTTGACGCATTATTGTTACCTGTACCAATTCCGAAACGCCTGAACCCTGAATCAGTCTCACTCACAAAACTCAAAGTAGGACCGTGGTTAGGGTTACCGTTACCACCAGTCATAGTGGAGTCGATTACCATCGACGGGTATTGCCCGCCCCTGAGCTGGAACTGAGGTCTGTTAGCGTCATCAGTATCGCTTCGGAAGCCAGTACTTCCCACTACCATCTTATCTACTACTGTTACCTTGTCGAAAGTAGCGTGACCCGTGTTGCTGACAGACGCGACGTTGCCCGTTCCCGCTCTAAATATCCAACCTCGGTTAGCCTGCGTGTCCATAGTAAAGTAGGTAGCCCAATTACCCGTGACGACGTTATGCGTTCCAGATCCCGCAGTGCCAGTAAACATAATTCCAAACGTAGGGTCTACTGATGCCGTGCCACCGCCACCGCCGTATAGCGATATGCCTCTTTTCGTACTGGATGAAGTATTATTAATACCAATACCTACCGCGCTGACCCGTAGCAAATTACTGTCGCTAGCAGGGTCTACATAATAGTCAGTGTCGCTGGAGTCGTAGAAGATGGGGGCGCGATAGGAGCCTGTTGCAGTGACGTTACTCGACCTATCAATCAATAGAGCGGTTGTTCCCCAGCCACTGTTTCTATGCCCGTGATCCATCTTGATTCGGAAGTTGTCATCTGTTAAGCCGTATCCAACACTCCATGTATTGCTATTAAATGCAGAAGAAAACAGGATTGAGGGGCGATCAGTTCCAACAGCATTAGCAACTCTAAACTCCGAAACAATGCCCCAAGAATTATTGCCATGCGCGTTTTGGAACAGACTTCCAACGGCATTGCCGCCCTCTGTTTTTGTAACGGTTAGAGTTGGACTTGCAGAGCCATTATTGTCAAGAATAGATGACCCATGAGGATTTACATAGAAATTAGTATTATCTGAATCATAAAAGATCGGGGCGCGATAGGAGCCAGTATGCAGAGAGTATCCGCTATACTTTGATTCCTGCTCCGTTCCTCCGTGGAAGTTTGCAAGCCTGTCTGGATAGCTCACAAAACTATGTCTAGGCGCACCAGATGTAGACCCAGCAGCAGCACCAAACGCAATCGTTGATACGCCTTGTGACGTATCATAAAGTCGAATGTTCTCGTTCCAGCTTCCTGTGCTTGCGCCGTTATTTATCCAGATAGATGGATTAGAGATAGTGCCAATATTAGCGAGGTTGCGGCTTGAGTCTATTACTGTGGTGCTGCCAACTTGAAAAGCTCCTGCGGCGGTAAAGCCGAACGTATCTGAGCTAGAGCCATTAGTCCTAATATAAACGCCTCTACCTGTTGCAGCGGCAAGAAATAACCCGTCACCGTTGTCATCTCTACCAAACACTCGGTTGTAACCATTGGTTATGCCGCCAAAGCCAATAACCCCGTAGCCCCCGTATGTTCCATCTTCACCTACTTGAGTTCCTGTCTTGGCAAATATTTGACGGCTTGAGTCTATTACTGTGGTGCCGCCAAGCTGCAAAGCTCCGGTGTTTATGTTGACATCGCCAACATTTGTTATCCTCATACGCTCTGGCGAGCTATTATTAGAGGAGGTGTGAAACCTCAAGTCAGCCTGATTAGCGTAACCTCCGCCACTTTCTATCCTTGCGTGATTTATATATTGCCCAGTTGTGGTATCCCCAAACGTTAGCTGACCATAAACCATATCAACGGCATTATTGGCGTGCTGCTTAACTAGGTGGATATCATGCCCACCACTTAACACAACATCTCCTCCGAAGTTAGATACACCAGCAGGGTCTACATAATAAACAGTGTTATTAGAATCACGGAAAAGTGGTGCGTCTGAAGAAACTCTGGCGTGTGATCTGCCATCGGGCGTAACCCAAAAGTTTCTATCTCCTCTACCGTTAACGGTTCCATTGTCGGCGGTAGTAGCCCACACCTCGAAAATACCGCCAGTTTTAACGAACCTAGCGTACACCCCGTAGCCGTGATTTACGGCTCTTCCATAGTATGGCGAGTTAGTCGCAATGTTTACGCCGATGCCGCCGCCGTCATGTGTAACTCCGGGTTCGGACAAAAACATAACCATGTTGCTTTTGTAGATGTCATTGCCGTTATAGTCGTAATTTAGGACAATGTTGTCGCTAGAATGGCTGCTTTTAATGGTAATCCCACCACCTAAATTAGACGCGGCAGAAGGGTCTACATAGTAACCAGTATCATTGGAGTCGTAGAATATTGGGGCGCGGAATGAGCCGGTAACAATACAAGCTGCATTACTATCTAAATAAAACAGCTCGTTAGTAGTGTTACTTGTAGTGTTATCATAAATTCTAAAAAAGGAAGTAGCATTATTACTGTTGCTGTCAAGCCTTATAGTAACGTCATTATAACTATTGATAGACATACTATCGGCATACGCGCCTGCGGAATTTGTAGACGTAATGCCTTGATTTTGTGGGTTATCCCAGCCAGCTGTCTCATAAGCAAACGAAATAGACTTTACGCTATGCCCAGTCATGGCATTAGCGCCAGCGTTACGCCAGCCCTGCTCTGATGTACCGAAGTCCATTCTATTTACGATAGAGGTACCAGAAGGGTCTACATAGTAAGCAGTGTTGTTGTAATCCTTAAAGATAGGCGCATGCATTTCCCCGAAAGCGTATACAACTTTCGTCTGTCCGTTTATTCCTAAAGAGTCGTATGACCCGCCGAAACCACCCCCTACAGAATCATGGGGATTTGAAAAATTTCCATCTCTCCAGCCAAAACGAAGTAGGTGCGAACCACCCCAGTTGCCTTGATTAATTACAAACTTTCTATAATCCGCTGAGTTGGCTGGGTTTGAAGTAGTAAATGAAATCGTACTTCCGTGGTTAGCATTTGTCTGCTGAGACGCGATAACTACATCGCTATAGTACGAAGACAGTACTACCTGCGACCGTCCGTTAGCACCGCTTGTCGCCTCTAAACCAGTAAATGTTCTATTGGTGTTTAGCGTTATGCGACCCGCAGCAGAGACAGTGCCGATGTTAGTCAGGTTACGGCTAGAGTCTATTACTGTGGTGGAGCCTATCTGAAAGTTACCAGATATAACGTCAGTGTCATTATCAACTCGTAGCTTTTCTGTAAAGGTGCCGCCTTCACCAGACCATGAACTACCATGACCAAACCGAAGGTATCCATTCACCCCCATAATCATTGCAGGCTTGTTAGTGCCGCCAGAGTCTTGGTTGCCCATCATTAATACTTGGGCTGTCCCTGACTCTGTAATTTTTAACGCCCCGCCTACCTGCGCGTTACCGCTCGCTGTAATAGTGCCGATGTTAGTCAGGTTACGGCTAGAGTCTATTACTGTGGTGCCGTTAATTCGGTATCCACCAATCGGGACATTTACGCCATACCCAACAGTACTGCTATCTCCAATCTGGAATTGGTCAGCAAGCGCATCCGCGTTTGTGGGCTTAGTTTGGAATCTAATATAGCCAGACGCTCCGCCACTACCACGATAGAATGTCATGTTTGCGACTTCAACACCGTTATATCCTGAAACTTTAGATACCCCAATGTTTGATAAATCCTGCCTGTTGTTCCACAGCTTTAGCTCACTAACAGCATTCTGTGTTTTGAACATATTGATGAGACCGTAACCCTCACCAAGCTGTAACTGTGTACCTGTCGGGCTTGCCTCCATAGCACGATATGAAGTGCCGCCATAGATTCTATCGTTTGAGTTTAAGTAGATGCTGTCAAAAGCCGCAGTTGTACCTGTCAAATCACCGGTCAAATTACCGCCAGACAGGGGCAGCTTGCTCGCTATGTTTGAGTTAACCGTAGTAGCAAAGTTCGGGTCATCGCCTAACGCAGCAGCAAGCTCATTCAGTGTGTCTAGCGCAGCAGGGGAGGAGTCAACAAGGTTGCTTATCGCTGTGCCAACATACGTCTCAGTGGCGTAGCCGCTTAAAGAAGGTATTGTTGGAGTGCCGGTTAAATTTGCATATGCTCGATAGTAAGAGCCATGTTGCCCATCGAGAAGATCAGCGTCTAATCCGGAAGCCGAACCATGATTACCGTCATTCCAAATTTTGTGGTTTGCAAAGTATGAGTGTTCTTTTGCTTCGGCGAAAGTCGTAATATTAGAAACAACAGGACTTGAATAAACTACTGAAGTTGCTCCACCACTTGTTGGAAGAGTATTTACATTAAAGCCAGCGCTATAAAAGTCTGCGGCTACAGTAAAGTTCATGTAATAAGAAGCTTCAGCGTAGACGTCTACATAATAAGTATTTTGACCAGAGTTGTCCCATCCAGCATCTACAGGCGTTCCAAGTACAAGTCTAAATCTACTATGCTCTGAAGAGCCTCCGGCATCTTTAAGGCGAAGCTGGAACATCGTGTTCTGGTTTCCACCATTATAGTCGCCACATATTTCATATTTTAAGTTTGTAGCTTCATAGGTTTCTGACCAAACTTTAAGATGAATATCTTGCCAACTGCTATCCCAATGACCTGGGCTCGCATACAATCTCATAATTACAAAACGTCTTGCCTGCACTCCGAAAGCTGAAATATTAGTCCAACGATAATGCGAGTGCGCAGGATTCAGGTCTGCTTTTTGGTATCCATCAAGTAAATCTGCATCTAAGCCAGAACCGGAACCGTTAACAGTTTTAATTTTAGTCAATATTTGAGCAGCTGTATCTGGCGAACCCTGAGCACCTTGGGCACCAATAACTCCTTGAGCGCCTGTAGAGCCTTGAGAACCAGTAACGCCTTGAGCGCCTGTAGAGCCTTGTAAGCCAATAGCTCCTTGAGCGCCTGTAGAGCCTTGAGAACCAGTAGCGCCTTGAGCGCCTGTAGAGCCTTGTAAGCCGATAGACCCTTGTAAGCCGATAGACCCTTGAGCGCCTGTAGAACCTTGTAAGCCGATAGACCCTTGAGCTCCTGTAGAACCTTGTAAGCCAATAGCCCCTTGAGCGCCTGTAGCGCCTTGAGAACCAGTAGCGCCTTGAGAACCAGTAGCGCCTTGAGCGCCTGTAGAACCTTGTAAGCCAATAGCCCCTTGAGCGCCTGTAGAACCTTGTAAGCCAATAGCTCCTTGGGCACCTACAGCGCCTTGGGCACCTACAGCGCCTTGAGCACCTTGAGCACCTACAGCGCCTTGAGCACCTTGAGCACCTTGAGCACCAATATTTCCCTGAGGACCTACGATACCTTGGGGGCCTACGATACCTTGGGGGCCTACGATACCTTGGGGGCCTACGATACCTTGCAAACCGATAGGGCCTTGTAATGCTACACTAGCAATAGTTCCCTTTTCCCATCGACCTGCTGATACATCATAATATGGAACTAAATCGGAGCTTGCAGCATCAGTACCTGCAGGAAACGCAGTCAAAGCAGATCCAGCATTTGTCAAGTAACCAGCAGAAGCATGGTTACCCCAGCCGTAAGCTGTGTTCCAGTTAGCTACACTTGAGGTAGGAAGGTTTCCATAATGCCAGACTTCGTTACCTGTGCCTATTAAGTCAGCGCTCGTTCCTACACGTAGCGTACCAGCACTTGCTCCTTGACCAACATACGTAGTGCCTGAAGCGCTTGAGTATTTTATATTTATATTTGTTCCAGAAGACCTTGTTATCTGTATTGGCGTGGCACTTGCGTGATTTGCAAGTAGATTACCAGTCAGCGTACCGCCAGCAAGGGGCAGTTTAGTGGCGATAATATTTGTAACAGTTGTAGCAAAGTTAGGGTCATCGCCTAACGCTGCTGCTAACTCGTTAAGGGTGTCTAACGTAGCAGGAGCAGAATTAGCAAGATTACTAATTTGTGTTCCAACATATGACTGCGTAGCGTAGTTAGCACTAGCATGACTTCCCCAGTTATAAGCAGTATTCCAATTTGCAGAAGTGCCATCACTGGATGTTATAGTGCCTCCTACATCTAGGCCGTTCTTTATTCTAAAATTATGGGTGTCTGCCATGATTCACATCTCCTCAAGTGGCTTGCCCCTTTGCAGGGGCTGAATTTTAATTTAAACATAGTATAAGAAATTTAGACTATTTTGTCAAGGTTTATTTTTTAAAACCTTGTAGATTACACCGTTATACTATGTCTAATTACCTTAAAGGACATCGCATCGGTAGAGGTCGGTGTTGCAAGTATACGTACATTTCCTGAATTTATATCTGCTGTAAAAACTGCTTCAACTGCTGCTCCTGTGTAAATAGTACCAAATTCACTGGTTGATGGAGTAGTTCCATTGTGTATAAGCAATATTTCAGTAAGATGATAAGTATTATCTGTACTGTTTGTAACTTGAATGGTATATCGTGCGCTTCTAAAGTTTGCTGCAATCATAGAATCAATTGATACCTGAGTAGTTGCAGCGGTAGAGGTTGTTGTAGTATCAATACCTAACTCTTTTACTTGAAGCTTAGCTTTTGGCGAATCATTACCGATACCTAAGTTACCGCTAGTATCAATTCTAACTGCTTCATTTGTTCCTATGTTAAACCTGTGCTCTGACGCAATAACGTTATTGATTAAATAAGCTGAACCGCTGCGATTGTAATGCTGCGTGGTGTTGCCGCCAGTAATATTAGCAGGGAAGAACTCTATTCCTTCAGCACCATTATTAGAAACTGTTAGCTTGCCAATAGATGAGGTTGTGCCTATGCTCAAATTACCATTAGCGAACAAGCGCATGGCTTCTGTGCTGCCGTTAACAACCATTCTCATAATTGCTGAGGCAGTTAAGTCTAATACCGTAGAACCTCCTGAAGCATTACTACCAATACTACCTACGGATGTGCCGTCTTTGCGGAAGTCTGCAATAGTGCCGTCGGAAGTCTTGCGGTTTAAAAGCAATGCTCTAGTTCCGTCAGACGTATGAGCCGCATAATCTCCTTGCCCGTCTGACAAGAACTGATGTCCAACT
>Ga0208643_1000167_pt1 | contig 43250 bp, 51 predicted proteins | sample VirMetDEL_Nov_12_FD_184516 | JGI IMG/M metagenome (GOLD analysis project Ga0208643, IMG submission 184516) | Aqueous microbial communities from the Delaware River and Bay under freshwater to marine salinity gradient to study organic matter... | ecosystem: Environmental > Aquatic > Marine >...
GACCAGATAACGCCTCTGTCGATTGCTCCAATATATAAGAGAGAGCGCCATAGGCAGGTTCCCACAAGACCGAAACAAATTCTGTGATATTTGGAATTGGGAAAACTTCGATTGAAGAGACTACGGGCGCATCAGGTATAACTGGCGCTTTTGTTGGTTGATTCAAAGCAGGCGCTGTTCCGTAATCGGTGAATCTTCTCTGATCGTCAACGATAGCTGTGATAGCCACTTGCTCGCTATCTGATGGGTCTAGTTTGGCAATCCTGCAAACTGTTCCAACCCTGTCAGACACTCCGAATAAATAATAAGGGGGTTCTGAATTTGGATCAAAATAGATATTTGAAGAATCAATTGAACCAGACAAAACAACTTCTGAAGACGTTGCGCCTGCTGTCACTGTGTATGGTCCCAAGTCCTGCCCGTAACGCCCTCTGATAGCAAGTTGATGAATTTCCCCTTCTGTGAATTCCACAGGCTCCGACAAGGTTACATTGAAACCATCAATTGAAATTACAAAACCAGATTGCCCCCATCTGGGAACATCAGAACCGATTCTGCCCAGATCACCATACGAAGGGATGTAACCTTCCAATCCTGTGGTGATTTTAACCTGCGATCTTTCATAGGTTTCTTTTGTCCAAAGATACATGCCAAGATCGTATGCGCGTTGCCTGTCTGTGATCCCTTGCAGTTTCAATTTTTTCAAATTCAAACCATCACTTCCAGACAATAGACACTCTACAATTTCAGGTTTCCAGGTATCGGGGTCTGTATATTCAATTTCCAAACCATCATTTTCCCGAAGCTCAAAAAGTTTTTTCTCAAGCACGAAACTATTTTCAACAGTGTTTTCAGGGTTGATGAAAAAAGTTGGAAGTGTAGCAGGCTTGTCCCTTACCAAAGAGATTCGAGACCCGTTGAGCATCGGGATTGATTTGGCAACAAAACAAGGAAGCTTGATATCTTCCCAGACAGTAGATCTTTGATCATAAATCCAATCGAAAAAGATACCATCAGAAACGCCTTGTGTTGCCTCATCTGCTAGAAATTCCAAATCGATAAATTCATCTGCCAAGTTTGCGCCGTATTTATTGCGCAGAATGTTTACCATTGCCCAGATGTGAGATCTTGTTGCAACTCTGTTTTCTATGTCGTCATAAGCGCCTAGGGTTTTCGTTTCGGAATCCCAAACTGGAAGCTTTCGAGTTCCAACGACGTTTACTCTGTTGCTCGATTTGTCGTTGAGATTGTTCGTTGCTCTCGAACGAATCGCCAGCATTGTCACATCACCGTAAACGCTTTTTGATGCAAGAAATGCTCGCATGCCAACCCATTGTATTTTGTCGGAATCCCTTAGAGATTCGCTTGCATCATTTGTTCTAATCGCTCGAACTTCATAACGACCTTCAGGAACCTCTTTTGAAAGAGTGATTCTTTGTGGCGTATTTGTGGCAAAAGTCTCGTTAAACAAAGACAAGATGTCCCATCCACTTCCTTCATAGATATAAAAGATTTCTGTCTTTCGCGCCTGCACAGGGCCACCTGGCGTGATGTCTCCATAGATGACAGTTTGGTGCGCTTCTGTGTGAGCCTGCTCAACAAAGACGTTTGATATTGCAGTCCAAGGCGAGCCAACTTCTTGTAGGTTTCTTGTCTCAAAAATTGTTCTGACATAGAAGGTTTCTCCAATTCCATCAGGAACTTCTGGGTCATCGTTGATGTCAATCAATCGATATTCAAAAAGAGCTTCGACAGTTAGAGGGTTGAATCCTCCGTCATCATTTGAGCTGTAAGCGCCTTGTGGAAGCACAACATCAACTTCTAAACGAGCGGTCAATGTGTTAGCACTGTTGGCCACAAATGGGCCTGTATGCTCAAGGACTTCGGGAAGCTCAATTTCATTTGCTCCCAGAAGTTCGATCTGTCCAACCTCAACAGATGTTTCCACATTGTCAGGAAATAGAGTTACCTGTTGATAAGGTTCGTAAATCTCATATGTGACTTCCTGGAAATTATCAATTGCAGTGTCTTCAATCCTAACTGCGTCAATGTCCCATGAACCATGACCAAGGCAAAAGAGCTGAAACTGAAACTGATCATTGCCGTAAAATTGATTGTATGGTCTTGTGGCGTAACTGGGCCACAATCGCACAAGCCCATATCCGTCTTCTATGGGGTTGCCTAATCTGATTTGATTCTTTTGACCTTTGAGATCGAAAACAGGATCAGGTTCTGGCGTGTCTGCTACCGTTGGAGGAATGATGGAAAGCGCAACGACAACCGCAGTTACAAGCAACAGAGCAAAGATGAAAAAGCTTATTGATTCTCCAACGTGAGGCATAAAGTAAACGAAATCACCATCTTTCAATTTCGTCTCTTCCCATTCATGGCGCAAAGGGCAATATCTTTTCCCGTCGATGTATGCAATACAAAGCCAAGGCTCGTCGATATAATCGCCAAGATCTAAAATAGAACACCCGTCTTCATGTTCTGTTTTTTCAACCCCGTCACCAGGGTTGCAGGGGTTTGTTATCTTATAAGCCCTTATCATAACGGAAGAAAGAAATGCGTTTGAATTGCTCGCTTTTGATACGTTGCATATTCTGGGCAACCACAGATTGCCCGTCCAAGGCATGTAAGCACAAGCCTCCGTCGATGTCCAACCAAACACCGACATGATGGAAGACTCTAGATCTGCTCATTGCCACAACATCGCCGTGACGAACTTCTGCAACTTCCTCCCAGTCGCTGCTATGCTCTGCCTCTGTCATCAATTCACCCACTCGTTTTGTGTTGAATGGGTTTTCGTTTTGATACAGTGGCAAAGATATTTTAAATTGCCGCCAATAGAAATATCGAACTACGCCCCAACAATCAAAAGAGCTTGGTCCTCTTCCTCCCACCTTGTAAGGCCTTCCGATTATATCAACCACCCAATCCAGGAAAGCGCCGTCTGTCATAATACTCAGTCAAGTTTTTGAGATTTGTGATATTTGAAAAGCTCGCTTTACCCGCAACTTCAAAGACGTTTATTTTAACGTCAGTTAGGCTCAAGACAAGCGGGGGGTCAAGTTGTGGCTTTGAAGGATCATCTGATAGATAAGGCCTGTATGTCATCACAACAGGCGCTCTTTCACTTTCCACAAGTTCGAGGAAGTCAGATATTCGCCTGTCTACGTTATCAATTGCGATGTTCAATTCTTGCAATCCATCCTCTCCAGATGTCGGAGGCGTGAGGCGAAAAGGGACTGGTTCAAACTCAACGGTCTCGCCAGTCTCAAGTGTAAAATTTTGCGCGACCCTATCCTGAACCATGTAAATGGTTTCTGTCAAAGCAGGATGTGAAAGCTGAAGTGTCACAAGAACAACTCTATCATTTGGCGCGAGAGCATAGACCTCTTGCATGGCAAGCTCTAGTGATTCGTTGGGCATTATTTTAAGAGTTGTTTAACTTGCCAGATAACGTGATAGCATCTTGTTTTGAATTCATCTCGAGAGCTTTCATCCATGCCATAAGCATTTTCTCGATACATCGAATCGAGTTGATATTCAACTGCGGCAAGCCTGTCAGATTTTGCAACAGTGGTTTCTTTTTTCTCTGCAACAAAACTGCGCAACCTTTTCAACTCAACTGCTACCTTATCGATGAACCAAGACTTTGATACCTTTTCACCAGGGCAAGTTTTGTTCGTTCTGGTACACTCACGATGAAACTTTATTGATGAATCATTTGCTTCAAAGCCTTTGACGTAAAGAACGGCAGCAGTGAAGAGAACTCCCATATCCCACACATCGGAACCTCTGCCGCTCAAATGATCATCGTCCTTGTCATAGTTTCCAAGGAGTTCAAAACCTAAATACTCACTGTTGAAACTTATGGCGTGAACTCCTTTATTGTTAAGGGGTGTGAGTCCCCATCCTCTTTTGTCATCTATGAATAAATGAGGCGCTGCTGACCAACCCTTTTCTTCACTGTAATATTCTTTGAGAAATCCCATCAATCTCTCGTTGAATCCTCCCTCTCTCATTGCGAGATTTGGGAACCCTGTGTGATGTATGCAAACGCCTTTTAAGGAATAATCAAAAGGAGATTTTTCCATCTCCCGAAGCTCTTTTATCAAAGCTTTTTGATTTTCGTATTTTTTGCCAGTGTCTGAAAATCCTCCCATGAACTTCATTGAATAAAGAAACCCCCTAGCTGTCAAGGCTAGAGGGTTTCGATCACTTTAGGGAGAACATGTAAGAACATGCAGAACGTCTTTTTCTATCACAAAGTGATTAAGGGTCAATCTTTCATATTTCACTTTGTGGCATAAATAACGTATTTCACAATTTCTCCGACAGCATCAACTTGTTTGTCATTGATCTGTGACCCGCAGGAAGTGAGGAGGATAGTGGAGAGGGCGAGGAGTGTTTTCATACTAATCTTTTTTGGCGATATTAATGAGACCGACGAGAGCTAGTGCTACCGCGATGATGGACTCTGCGAGATCAGGACTGATCACCGCACCGCATGCAGCAGCAATGGTGATGAGTCCTCGCCAGGTTGATTCTTGAGCTAGTCGGTTCATGATTCTATTTTAAGTGATTGGGGAAAATTGCACTTCCGGCGTGAATGGTTAGGTCGTTAACGTCGGCTGCGTGTTGAGCAAACTGAAGTTCAAACCACCCTGCTGTCGCTCCATTCTCAATATGAAACTGAAGTGTGGCTATTGACCCAGAATCCGCGCCCGGTGCATTCAGAATAACAAGGGCAGCAGCAGGGACTGCGTTGTCCTCCGCGTAGCCATAACGACCAGTGCCGCCTACGTTCTTCGTCTCTCCCGATCCGAGGATAGTAGATCCAGTCGGACCACTGAAACCGACCTTAAGACTAGTCGGATTTGTAAGGTGAGAAACTTTCAGTATAGCAGTAGCTGTGATTGTTTCATTTGCGCCAACCCAGAATCCGAAATCGTCGAATCCCTCCTCAGTCGGATCAATCGCCGGGAAAATCGTTGAAGCAGATCTTAATGTTGTGGTGTTATTGATTACTAAGTCGGAGTTTAAAACAACTCTGTTAACCTTCGGAGGGAATGTCCCAAGACCACCATTCAATAAAAGCTTTGATAACTCCTCATTCCCCGAGTCGTTAAGATGCACTTGGTCAACCCATAGCCGGACATCACGATAAGTTCCAGTTGCGGCATCTAGCTCGAAGAGGGTATCCCAGTATTGAGACCCAGTGCGGACCAGAGCGTTGTAAGCTACACGATTGGCCTCTTTCGTGGCCGAGTAAGTGGTCCCACCTTCTGGGTCGGTGAAGAGGATGTTTCGCATCCCGAGCTCCCTTCCATTTTCCATGATGGTTTTGACATACCCCCAAATGGTGGAACCTGTGTAAGTTGGTGGTGGACTAGGTCCATCGGGCCCCACTTGCCAATCGTTCGCGCCAGTCCATATTAGCTGTGCCGCCTCTGTGATACTGGTCCCATTCACGCCGAGGTGGTCCGTTCGCTCGTCCCAATTATCCCTCATAGCAACAGCGGTCCAGCCACTTTTAGCAACATTGCAAAGGCGAGCTTCCCTCCTCAAGTGAGGGTTACTGACGTATTTATAAGGCCAATTATCGACACGTCGAGCGATGTCACTAGTGATTTGGCAAGACCGGGAGTCGCCAGTGATGATAATGTTTTTCTTCCGAGGGTCCAAATGACGGAGTGCTTTTGCTAGGGTTTTGTTTTCTTCATCTGTTAGCACGCGATCAAAAACGAAGAATGAAGCAACAGTCCCCATCATAGGGAGCGCGTGAGTCGATCCCGTAGTGTTTTGCGCACCAATAGTGACCCTATCGAGGTTTGACGTAGCCTGTTCCAGTCCCACAGTAGAATCGTCAATAATTGGGATTCCATTCACCCATGCCTTGACATTAGGAGCGGCGGCGTTGTCGGTAGAGTAGGAGCAAATAGTGTCATTATGGTTGTAAATATGGACACTGACGGCTGTTTCTAGATCTCCTATGTCGACGGAGTTGAATGATACTCCTGAGTCGGATGTAAAAATTTTACCACGGTTGGGTGGGGCTTGCCCGACCAAAAGAAGTCCCGAGTCGCCTGTCCCAGTTGTGGTTGCTATGCCAAAAGGCGTTGAAAGGGAAACAGCATCCTCCGAATAGCGGAAATCCCCTGCGAGAGTGAGAGCCGACTGACTTGCGACATCGAAGCTGATTGTGTTTGCTGTGTCAGCGGTAAATACTGCACCATCGGGACCCGTTGGAACTGCACCACGGGCCACCCCGGTCGTCCCTCGAATGGAGATAGGGGGAGTTCCAGGAGTTGCGTTGACGTTGAAACCATGACGGAGACAAGCTCCATCGACCATCTCATCAAGAATGCCGCCGTCCTCTAGTTCGGTGAGAGACCAGCCGATCTGCTGTAGTGCTGCTGCGGTAACTGTGGGGTTCGCGATTTCATGAGCGTCTACAAGTGCTTGTACAGCGGCGGAATAATCATCCGCCGGGGTAAATTGAAGTGACATTTTGGCGAGGGTGTCTTGAGTTCCTCCTCCTGATAGAGCGACTTCGGAACCTGCACCGCTTGAAGGTCCATTCACGACATCTTCAATCGCTTGAACTTCAACATCTAAAGCATCGATTGATTCTTGTAAGGTTGGCATTGTATCTTTTTGTTTAGTTTTTAAAGCTCCCAATCTTTGGGAAATATAGTTTGCAATTGTGCAACCTCATCTTGAAATTGCTGGGGGTCTTCGCCATAAATAATATGTACAGCTAACGCATTCTCTGATATGCTGGCAGGGTCTCTGTACTCTATAGTCGCTGAGATATCCCAGTTTTCACTCGCTCTATGTTTTGCCACATAGTCAGAGTTAAATCGAACTTCTGAAAGTGTCAGGGTCTCCCCATCTGCCAAAGGAAGGCGCATTGTAAACCAATCGGTTCCTTGGCTAATTTCGTGAACCCATACCGCTTTGAAGAAAGAATACTGCGGCTTGTCCAAGTCAAAACGAACTGAAGAAAGTTCTAACTCTTTTGTGTATCTTGGTCTTTGACGTATTCTGCCAGAGTCCATTTTCGACCTAGCATTCGAAAAATCTGCTTGCACATCAAAATCATGTGATGGAAGCGGGAGAATATTTTCAGGCCAAGTAAACATTACGCTGAACCCCTTCTACGTAATAAACCGTTTCGTTGCAAGGCTGGAACCACAATTCCAACACCAGTATCTGCCTCATTAGCTATCTCCGCTTTTGTTTGTTTCACCGCTTCTTTGATCAATAAGATCCTTTCCCCTGCCGAATTTCTTGATTGTTCGACATCTCCAAACTCTGAAGAGGTTTGGTTGATAATTGTGATATTACCATTCCCACCGCTACCTGCCACAGCAGCACCATTAGCAATATTCAAGAGTCTCCTTTGCTGCTCGAAATTGATGATTGCCTCGCCTCGGTTGCCGTTGAAGCTCACAGAATCACCTGATCCTGATGGGCCTCCTAGAATGCCTCCAGAAGCGTAGTTGCCTGCGCTTTGAGAGCTAATCGAAATCACATTAGCAAGACCAGTTGCGAGAGACGCTCCAGCCAAAGCAAATCTGACTGGAGTTGGCATCGGCGTGGGATCGGCAAGAGCATTTGAGAAGCCCAAATAGGCGTTGATTGTGGCTTGCGATATTGCCAAAGCCTTTGCAACCTTAGCGCCTTTTTTTCCAAACTGTGAAGCAAGATCGCTTAAACCTCCCAAGAGTTCAGCTTGTGCGCTTAGTTCTTCTGATGTTCGAACTTGTCTTATTCTTTTTCTCGTCTGCGCCTGCTCGTTATTAAGCCTTTCCTCAAGAGCAATCTTCTCATTCTCTGTGAGACTTTCATTTTCCATGATCAACTGTCTTCTTCGATCATAGAAGGTTTGCAATTTGACCAGACTATCCTCAAGAGATCTTTCATAGATGGAAGATCGATTGATCAAATTGTCTCTGTAAGCTGAGGTTTCTTCGTCTCGCTCGCTCTCAATCTTTCTCGTCAATTCAGCTCTAAGATCAGATCCCGCAGCAGTGTTATTTCTAACAAGATCAAGGCGCTTCAAATAGCTAGCTTCAATTGCTGCTTCAGAGTTCAACAGTTCACTTCTGAGAATTTCAAATTCAGAAGGACCGGAAGCGCCAGAAGGAGAAGGTGAACGTGAACCTCTTGTAACAGGAGTGCCTTTAGAAGCTGCTTTGATAGCTTCCTTTGGCTTCAAACTTTCAAGAGCTTTATCTCTACCGCTTACAGCTCGATTGCGAGCCTGTGCAATCCTGGCAAGTTCAGCCTCATCAGTTAATCCGGCCTCTTTCAATGCTTTGGAATATGCGTCGATGTTGGAAATTTGCTTTCTGAAATTTGAGCCGATTCTCTCTTCCTGCGTTTGTAAATCTGACTCAAGGCTTGAGAATGCTTTACCTGCTGCACTGCTCACAATATCAGACAAATTAGCAGCAACTTTTGCAGCGGCAGCGATGTTTTGATATTGTTTCACCTGACCACTCAAGGCATCGACTTGTTGAACCAGGAAGCCAAGTCTACGCTTGTCCTCTTCTGTCAATTCTTTCGACGACCCAAACGCAAGTTGATATTTGAGATTGATGAATTCTATCTCGCTTCTGTATCTTTGAGAAAGTTGTAATGTCTCTTCCTGCTTTCTAAGTTCTTGATCGTGAAGATTGAGTTTTCTGATTAAAACATTTTGATTTTCAACCTCTAAAACCTGCCTGTCTCTTAAATTTTTAAGAATCTTTAATGATTTATCAAATTCTTGTGCACTAAATTTGCCTTGAGATTCTCGATACAATTTTAAATTTTCAAGGTGTTTTAATTGCGCCGCTTCCCTCTGTTCTGTTAATGATTTTACCTTTTGCCTTGCATCAAGCTCTCTTGCCACAAGTTCCGCAGTGGACTTTGTAGAATCATTGTATTTTTGAAGAACAGATACATTTTCTTCTAGAGACTCTTTTAGTTTGGTCCCTTGTAACAATTCAAGGCCAACTCGGAACGCTTCCAATATTTCAGCAGTTCCTTTAGCGATTTCTTTAAGTTTGGCTGACTCAATTATCAGAGTTCCGATAGCGCCAGCAGTCAATTTGATGTTGTCTTTCAGGGTCGAAACAGAACCGTTGAAAGTTTCGCTTTGGCGCTCCATTGCGCCAAAAGCAAGACCGCCCTCTTCTCCTGTCTTGCGAAGAACTTTCTGAAGATCGGTGAACGATATCTTTCCTTGCTCGCCAAGTTTGAAAACTTCCGCTGATGTAATGCCGTATTCTTCAGCCAGGAGTCTAATAATAGGAATTCCTCTTTCAGAGATCTGGTTCAGTTCTTCGGCTTGAACTTTCCCTTTGTTGAATGCTTTTACATAGATCGCTGCAAGCTCTTGAATAGGTACTCCCACAGTTGCAGATAGATCGCCTAGTAACTTCAATTCCTCCTTGAGTCCTTGGGTTGATCCTTTTGCCGTGATTAATTGCTTTGCCGCTGCCGCAACTCCTTCAAGTTGGAAAGGGGTTTTTGCAGTGAAATTTGTTAAGTCTGCCAGGGTTGCTTTCGCTGCCGCAGCACTTCCCGTGACGCTAACAAGCGATATTTCAAGAGTCTCCAATTCTGATGCCGCTGCAACAGATCCTTTGATCGCTAACAAAGCCGAAGAGACAAGGCCCACCTGAAAAGCCAATTTGCTATGACTTTTAGAGTTTTTATCATTGGCTCTTGTATTTCTTTTAGTTGCTTCTGTGGCTGCTTTTTCAGTTTTGGTCTGCCTCAGTTGCGATTCTGTAAGGTTTTTGGTTGCTTTAGCTGCCCTAACTTCGGCTCTGGTTAATTTCAACTTTGCCGCTGTAAGTTCTTTTGAACTTTTGGCAGATTTCACAAGCGCAGTAGCAGACTTTATCTCCGCTTTTGCTGATTCAAGTTCCGCTTTTGCAAGAGAATCTTTAGACCTTGTTAAAGCATCTGTGGCCCTCTCATTGTCCTTTGAAACTTTAGTAAGTTTATCAAGTCTATCAGAAGCCTTCTCGATTGAATCAGACTTTACGTTTAAAACCAGGCTAGTTTTCTCAGGCATTGTTTTGGGCTTCTATGAATACAGAATCCAAGCGCATCAAAATATCAATCTCTTTGCAATTGGGGGATTTGTTTGTGAGTCTCGACCAGCTCTCAATCTCTGAAAATTTCAAAGGCCCGTCTGATTTTAATTGATGGAACCATTTGAGCAAATAGAGATATTCGGGTTTTATTTTGGGGAGATCATATAAAGCAAGAGGATCTTTTTTGAGTTGTTTCGCAGCTCTATCAAAACTCTCTTTGTTCGTTATTTTTGAATCCCCGCCAACAGGTTTTGACAACCAAAATACTCGTTTAGCATAGGGTATTAACTCGTTGGCGGCTTGATAAAAGAATCATCACCGAAGTGCCGATCTTGCGTTGCAAAGTTATCAACTTCCCGTTGGATCTGCGGAGCGCCTTTGAAAAATTCAATGACGTTATCGACAGTGCAGGGTTTGTCTTTCTGTGACCAACCGACAACCAAAGAAGCCAGCATGCGCCTTGTGATATCTCTTCTACCAGCGGTGAAGTCTTCAGGACTCATTTTGCTTTCTTTGCCCACAAGCTCAAGCTGCTCTCTGTCAGCAACTCCGACAGCAGATTCGAACGATGGGGAATTGACTCCTCGAAGGCGTAGCCAATTTTTTGTCTTTTGACCATTAGGTAAGTAGAGTGCCATCTCTACGCCCTCTTCGGATTTATTTACAATATTGAAAGCCTCGAAAGGCGCTTCAATAGGTGTTTCTTTTTGCATGGTTCCTTTTTTTTTATTTGTTGTTAGACTGGGCGAATTCTCTGGACTGAAATGTGACTGCCCAAAGTATCATCTTTGTGAGCGGTGAAATTGATTGGGATAGTGATTGATCCATCGCCAGTCACATCAGGCTGAGTTCCTGAACCAATTTTCAGATTTGGAAGATAGATTATCATTTGATCACCGTCGGAATCTTCAAGAGTCAATTTGAGTGTCAAAGTCTCCTCATCGACGAACTTTGAATAAATGACAGCATCTTCGAAATAGACTGTGATGGAACCATCGATAAGCGATTGTCCTACCATCGGGTCGGAAGATGTGGAGCAACCAACTGCATATTTTGCAGCGTGCCCGTTATTCACAGTAAGATTGTAATCTGTAACCAGGCAACCCGCCACGCCGTCAATCTCCATTGTTCCACTGAAAGTATCAAATGGCTCAGTATCAAGAGCAGGTGCATAGCTTGTATTTGTGGGAGCTGCTGCCGATGGTCCCACCATATCGCGACCGAAGAAGGTGAAATTTGACTTTGCCAATCCGTTAGCCGATGCACTCAAATTCCAAGATGATACTTCACAACCTGAGTAAACGAGGAAGGGTTCACCTCCGTCAAAGTCTGAAAACTCGCGAATGATTGAGAACGATTTGCGAGTATCACCAGCAACGGCGGTTGCACTCTGAAGGACATCTTGATATGCCATGGCAACAAATTCGTCCCCGTCAATTGTTGCAATTGCAGCCCCCACAATTACGCCGTTCAGTGTATAGCTGACGGGTGGGTTGGACCCTTCAAGGTAAAGCAAAACAACCTTTTGCGCTTTGGAATCAATACTTTCAATTTCTACCGTCCCGCTGGTGGTTGCAAAAGAATCCCCAATGGTAGCGAAAGCCGAAGTAACACCTTCAACCCGTATGTCAAAAGTGTCAGGCCCCGCCCCCGCATCATCAACCCATGTGCCTTGCAGTGCAGAAGCGATGAAGTCGTCGTAAGTCTGACTTGATAGATCCGCAGGAATATCACCTCCCACAAGACTTGCGCCCGTTCTAGGTTCTGCGGGGAATCTGCTACCTGTCAGTCGCTCAGTTGCAAGTGTCTCTTTGGTAAGTGCCAGAGTTGTCCTTGTGTCGGGTAGATATCTAAATCTAGGATCTGTCGGAATTGTGCCTCTGGTCGATTCGACCACATAGGCGAGTTTGTGGGCTGATGCTTCACTCATGATTTTTTTCTATATGTTTGGTTGTCTTTTTAATTGAGCTTTGAAAGCTATTTCCAGAGACTTTCGAAAATTATTTTCAACTCGTCTACCTTGAGTCATTCCGACGCTTATGACAAGGACAGAGGTTGATTCGAGAGAAAACCTATTGCCTGCTGAGAAGTATTCTCTTCCCTTGTTCTCCCATTTGTTTAACTCACTTTCACCTTTGTCTTGAGGCGCGTTGAAATCAATTTGCAAGAATCCTGTTTGTTCATCGATCCCGCCTCTTCCTATCGTGCGAGCTTCTGGAGTGTTGGGTCTGTAAAATACAGAAGCCCACATTCCAACATTTTGGAAAACTTTCAAATTGCGATTTTCCCAAGCAATCGCACTTGATAAAAGAACAGGATCTCCAACTGTCAAAAAATCATTTGCAGCATTGATAAGCGCACCTCTAACATTTGTATCTGTGTTCATAATTATGCTTTCAAATTGTTTGAAATTCGAATGAGATTCTTTCGAACCATTCCTTCAGGGGCTTGTTTAGAGTGGCCCCCGTATTCGATACGATAAGCATATGGTAAATTGTTCGTTAAAAAAACGTCAAAGTCTTTTTCGAAATTGAGCGCCAGGACCATTTGTTGCATGTTGGCCACAGTTTTATTTCCTTCAGGATCTATCACATCGAGTTCACCAGATTTTGGACTATCAGATGAAAACTGCCAATTACCTCGAAGTCTTCCTCCAATATAACCTTCTGGCGGGTTGACTGCTCTCCCCTCGCTGTCTTTCCACAAGCTTTCCCATTTATCAGGATTGCCAACAGGAGTTTGCAGAATGACGGTAGAGAATAGTTTAAGAATGGCGAGTTGATGAAGTTCCGCCATGTCTTGAGTCGAGTCTCTCGCCCATTTAGCAACTTCAATTCCAAAACTCATAACAACCAGTCTTTCGGGAAAACTTCTTCAAGGTTTGCAACTGCCTCCCTCAACTCAATGATATTTATCTTTTGACTGATCCTACCCGCCATTGTGTAAAGAACAGGAATTCCTGCGGGATTGAGAGGTGTGGTTCCAGCCATATCCCAGACTTTATCTTCATAAATGAAAGTGTCGCCTGGTCCTGGTTCAAACGCCAAACTTTTTGCAGATACATAAAAGAATCGAATCTTCCCGCTTTTAAAGTCTTCCTTGAATCGGTTGTCAAAGGCTTGAATTGTTCCAGAAGAAGCTGGAAGATTAACCACAGTTGCGCTTTGAATTTCTGCAATTGTGTTTGTCTCAAGACCCTCGACAGGATCGTAGTCTGAGGAGAATCGAACTATTGGCATTTCAAAGCCAAACTCTTCGATCAAATCGAAAGCGTCCTGCTGTGCCTCTGTATAGTTAAATGCCATCAGATTCTAACTGAAGAAAGAGCGCCAGGAGATCCACTCATGTATGGCGCAAATAATGATGAAGCAGCGTGAAAGAGTTGCGTTCCACTTTCCGAACTGCGATCTGAAAATGTGGTTTCCAAAGGACCAACCTTTTTCTTCGTCACAATTTGACCTTGTGTCGTTACTTGTAAGTCTGTGCCATTTGCCGATTCAATAGCAAGTTGACAGTTTGCGTCTTTGATACCTTGTGGAACTTCATCAGATGGAAGCTCGAAACCATTGACCACAAGATAGATTCTTGGAAAAGGCAGAGCTTGTTCGATCACAATTTCATCACCTTTGAATCTATCACGAAGCCCTTTCGTATAGTCTGCAGCTTTGATTGCTGCTGCTTCAATTGCAGCGTCTGCAAACGCGCTGAGATCAGAGGCCCGAGCGGTGGCATATGCTCGAACCTCTGCAACTGAGACAAATGAATTGGCCCCATCAACAAGGGAACCATCTTCTAAAACTAGGGCCATATTGAATCAGTTGTGATTTTTTACTCAGAAGATTCACCGAGAACTTCGCTTCTATAAAGATCGACTAGCACTGGTGTTTTGGCCTTAAGATGGAATTGAACCTTGTTCTCCACAAGGGCCTTCTTCAACTCAACGCGACCTGATGGAGCGCCAATAGGCAAGCCCAGCGCATTGATCGTGGTAGACTCTTTAACTTCAGGAACTGCTTCGGGATCGTAAGGATCGGAAGCTGTCTTGTTGTGCTCTTCAATGGCTTCTTTGATGGAAAGTCCTTTTGAGCATCGGTTCAGAATTGCAAGTGGTAATTCGTTCATGATTTTAATTTGTAATTAAAAAGCCCACCCTGCACAGGGCAAAGGTGGGCTTAAAAAATCACCTTTGCGATTAGTTGGTTTCCAAAAATGCAATAGGCACATTCTTGCGATCCACAACACGATCCCATCGCGCAGCAGTAGCAAGTTCGGCGTAGCTATTTGCAACTTTGGTAGAACCTGCGAGAAGGTTCTGGAATCCGTAGGGATGGATCACATCGTTGACTCGACTTGTGATAATTGTCTGTCCTCCACCATCACCCGTAAGAGCTTCACGGGTAAGTTCAGAAGGCATATCAACTGGTCCTGGCGCAGTTCCAATAGATCCAGCACCGAAGAGAATAGTTGTATACTTTGGCGAGTTGCTGCCAGCAGTCACAGTCATTTCGTCGTCAATGATGACACGATAGCCAAGATAAGTTTGGTAACGAACTGCATTGGTTGCAGGGTCAAAGTTATCTTTCAAAACTCCCAGCTTCTGAATATCAGAATAAACTTTCGAGTGCATTGCAATTGCGCTAATGCTGGTCGAGTGATCACCGAGAGTTTGCGCTGCGTCAACTACTGCGTTTTCGCTGATTTTCATAGCAGCAGTGATGGAACCTCCTACAACATCGCTATAGGTAGTTTCCAGCATGTCGCTTGAATCATTGGCTACGTTGTCGGCAAGAATTCCAAGCATGGAATTGATAACGCGCTTTTGGTAATCAACAGCCCAATACTTTCCTTGGCGAGTTGTGATCGCTGAAACAGGCTTATTGAGAGCGAGTTCATTGGCGAGATTCATGACTGACCATGACTTATTGCGAGGAGCAACCCGTGCAATCTGCTTCTTGCTATCAACATTCGCAGGAGTTGAAGAACTCGCGGGATTGTCAGAGGAATAGTCAGGCTCGTCGTTGGTCAATCCGTTGAACTGTGGGAGTTCCAGAGTGGACCCGCCGCCGGAAACTTGTTGCGCGATGAGAGCATCGTTAACGACAATTCCAGAGTTTAGGAATGCGTTTAATTCAGTTGCAGATTCTTGAGCGAATCGAGCGAATAGGAGCGGGTCGTAAATGTCCGCGATTTGTACAGTGGCCATGATGTATTATTTTTTCAGGTTTGATTTCTTTAAATCAACGCCGCCAATCAATCAATTTGTTGGGCGGCATATTGTTCAGGTTGCTCTCTTTTAAATGCCAGAGTTTCGTCTGCATCCATCTCAGAAAGTTTTTTAACTGTGGACTCGCCGCCAGCTTTTGACCCTGTGGCACCGCCGCCAGACCCTTTTCCTGCTGCCAAGATTGCTTTAAACTCCGAATTGTCAATAATTTCTTTTTTCAAATCATCAATTGATGCTGCTGTCGGATTGCCAGATTGATCTAAAACGCGAGTTGTGACAGAGCCATCTTCTGCAACTTGAGTCTTCAATCTACTCTTGAGATAAGAAGACATCGCAGTCGGAGCAACAAACACTTTCCCAAGATCATCAATGATTTTCCCCTGTGCGTTCTCCACAAGTTGAGAGTTTGCTCTTTCAGTCGCCAGGTTAATCTTCTCTTCTGCCGCTGCCAACTTCGCTTGATAGTCTTTTTCGATAGCTGCGAAATCTCCCTTTTCCCGAGCTTCTTTCAAAGCCTCTTCGATAGCTTCCTGCGTTTTGAGATCGTTAGAACTTTTCAATTCGTCGCGTTCTTTAGCTGCTTTTTTCTTCGCTGCCTTTTCAGATTCAAGCGCATTTTTCAAAGCTCCTGCGTCTTCCTCGTTGTTGGAATATTCCTCTGTGCCATCAATAATATTGAAAGCTGCCTTCATGCCTTCGGGCAATGTCTCATAATCTGCTTTGCTGATTTTCATTTTTTCTTTTGGTTCCTTTGTGGATTTTTATAAACCCGCAGCTTTGAAAGCTTCAGGCGCAATTTTTTTCATTTCCTTAAGAGTGAGAGGTTTGAAATTTCTATCTAGATTTAGTTCTGCAAATCTCTTTGCACTCAGTCCTCCTTTTCTGAAAAGTTGCGCTCTTTCTTTTCCGAGTGCGATGTTTTGAAATTTTGCTGGCTGATTTTGCAACCATGAAAAGTAAGTCAACTTTGCATCAACTTCTTTGTTTGAAGTTCCAGAACTAGCGCGGGTTGCGCCCTCATCCAAAAAATCATATTTACTATCGAATTTAGGTGCCGTTGCAGATCTGCAATTCGGATGTATCGGAGGCAATGGGCCTTGGCCTGGCTTGAAGTAATCTTTCCCAACACCATACAATTCTTCCAGTGATTTACATTGGTTTGTAGTCCTTCTGTCGAGAGTCGCGACCCAGTGATAGCCTTTCACAAGGTTACTGTTCTTCTCCCAAACTTCCTGCCTTGAAGATTCTGCTACATGCTGCGTAGCTGTGTGGATTGTCGTTGAAGCATGTCTTTTCGATGTATTAATTTGCCCATCTAGAAAATCATTCTTCTTGGTTCCCACAATCTCCCGAACAACTTGCGCAGTCGGTTTGCCTTGTGACCAGGCAACCCTAACAGCTTTGTTTAATCTCAAACTGTCAGCCTTTGGCCAATTCTCAACGAATGGTTTCAGAACGTCACCTGTGGCTTGTAATGGTTGGCGCAATGCTCGCCTGTAAGCAGCTCCTGCCGATGGTTCTGCAAATTTGATAGCAGGCAAAGCGCCTGTTGCAAGAGTGGCAGCTTGTGAGATTTCAAGACCTTGTGCAAAACTGGCAATATCAGAAAGACTGCTCATGAACTCTTTCATATGAGGGAGAGTTATTGAGAGATGCGCATTCCTTAATTCCACAAGTAAGACGTTCAGTTCTCTCAGGCTTAATTCATCGAAAGTCTCAATTTCAAGTTGATTTAAAACTGATCGAATCTTTCGGCGCAACGTCACTGCAACGCCTGCGAAATCTCTATCAAAACCAGCTTTCAGCCTCTCAAGGTAAACCTGCTGTCTTGTCGCCAAATCTGAAATCGAGTCCGCCATTACTCCTCAACTTGATTGTTCGATTGTTGGGCGAATGCTTCTTGCGCTTTCATGAAATCAGCATCCGCTTTCTCTTCATGATAATCTTTCACATCTTCATCTTCCTTGTATGCCACTCCTCCCGATTTGAGATTGTCTCGCGCTTCCTCGAAATCAATAAGTCCGGTATTGTAATCTTCTCTATTTGCTGCGCGTTCTTCGGATGAAATTCTATTAACGGCAAACTCTGTATTGAGACTATAAGAAGCGCCATTTTCATAGCCTTGTCCTGAGTTTTCAATACCCATGAAACGAGTCGCCCAGCTCAAAGATCTAGCATAGGCTTGAGATACATTTGAACAAACTCCCGACAAAATGCTTGATCGACTCGCTTCTGTTAGAGTCTTCTCAGTTGCCGTTTGAACCACTTCCTGCTTCTCGACAATCTTCGCGCCAAGCTTCACGATAAGCTCTTCCTTGTGCTTCATAGATTCTTTTGTCATCGTGTTAGGACTCGCTTGCAAAAGACCGACAGAACCACCTTCAGGAAGAGGAATCACAGCTCTGCTGCCAAGTGTAAGTTTCCCTTTCATCTGGTTTTCAATCCAACCCGCAGAGAGGCCGGAAGCCCATGGAGTTGCCTGGCCTGTGATGTGGACAGATTCTTGATCGTCTGCGCTGTCTACATAATGAGCGATTGTCAGATCTGCGATATCTAAAAGAAGAGGTTTCTCAACAAGAGAATTATTTGTTTCAGCTCCTATGAAATCGAAAGGAATTTCATCAAAATAAAGTCCTGCGCTGTCGGTTGGGTAAGCTTCCGAGAAAACGAAAAAGCCTTCATCGCCCTGCCTCCAAATTCGAACAACATAAGTGAGATCATCTTCAAGCCGAAGTTCTCGCCATTGAAGCGCAAACTCTTTTTTGTATCCGTCATCTTCATCAACGTATGGCTCTTCGATCATCACAAAAGAAAGCAATGTGCGAGCGCCTCTCTGAATAGTGTCCCAATTGATAATTTGCCTTGGGTCATACAAAATAGACTTTGGCGCAATGTTTCCAGACTCAACGTCAGCCCTTGATGTGACTCCAGAAGTCACAGGATAATCTGTGAAGATGCCAGCTCTTGAAAATGCCAATACCATGCCAAGAGCGCACTTGCTTTGCTGCTCTGCTGTCACTCCTGCGCCATCAATTGAAGACAGGTAAGGCTCAAGATCTTCAGGCCCAGAAAAGACTGGAGGGATTGCAAAACATTGCCCGACAGAGTTTTTTTGAGTTTCTCCCACAAAGTTTACAAATACAGATCTCTGTTTATAAGAGTTGTATCGTTCAGGATCATCGCTCTCGCTTGTGGCTCCAGGTCTCGGAAGGTATTTGATACCCTGCTCTTTGATCTTTCTTTGTCCTTCGATGCAATCGCTGATCCTTTCCCAGTCGGGTAACCTCTCTTCATAGTGAGGATGTCTTGCATCAATTTTAGGGCTGTGAATATCAAGAGTTTTCATTATTTGGGAAATTCAAATTTGAGATGTGCTGGCCATTTTTGAGTAGCGTCCTGGCACTTATACCTAATTTCATCATACACATGATCTTCTGCAAGTGTATCAACGTCATCAGGGTCGTTTTCATCTCTTGGAAGCATTGGCAGCAAACTAATAGCAGATTGAGATCTTCTTGTAAAGTATAGACCAGGCCCTTCCTTCGTCTTCGAATTTCGCAACATTACACGCATGATTTCAAGACCTGCTTTTCGAGATCCTCGACCTTTAGATACTTTAGTCCATTCTATCCCTTCGTCATCCATCACTTGCGCAATTGTCTTTTGGCTCTTGTCGTCAGTCGAATAAATTGCCGAATCTGCTGGGCCTGGCGCTGGAATCTTCAAGCAATCTTTTCTTTTCAGCATTGCCATTTCTCGCAAAATGATACCTTCGGCCACTTCGTCAGAACCCAATCTCAATCCTTGATTGTCGCCGATACTTTCCGATCCATACCATTCGTTAAAACGTATTAGCGAGCCTTTGACGGGGCAAAACTCCCGCCCATCAGGGAGTTCCACAGAATTGCCATCTGCTTCTGCATACCATCCAACCGAGAACGGCGCAGAAGATCCCCAGTCCATTGCTCTATCAACTTTCCATTCTTTTGGAATTTTGAAATCTGGCAATACATGAATTTCAGTTTTCCATACATCGTCGAGCGCGCCGCCTGCCACAATATCCCAATCACCATACAACCACGCCTTCCTTCTGTTAGGGTCGCTGATGTTCTCAAGAGAGGCCACATAGATCGGATCGAGATAGATGTTTTCTTTGTAACTTCCAAAAAGCCGAACCTGCGAAGTGACAATATCTTCTCTTTCCCCCTTCCTAGGATTGAAGACATTTGTGGTCTTTGTTTTTACTTCGCCTGCTGGCACAGGATCAATGTATCTTTTCTTGACCCACATATGGCCAGGCCCATATGGGTTTGTTGTTAGAAACTGACGAAGCGGAATGTCAGGCAAAGGCAAACCGTTGGGAGTGTCGTAACTTCCATCTTGTTTCTTCGGCGTGTGAACTTCAGGAATGAAACTTGATCTATTGCAGGAAGTCATCATATCGATGGGTTTGCTAGTTGCAAACTTCGTTACCTCGTTCCATCCAATAAAGCAAAACTCCTGGCCGTGATACTTCCAATAATCATTGGGTTTATCATAAGCACGAAATAGCAACTCTTCGCCTGTTGGCCAGACCCACTTATATTCCCCTTTTGATCTCAGGAATCTTGCACCATCCTCAAACTCATTGAACCATCTTTCAGCTTTTGATACTATGTCATCGAGGTTTGAATACTGCCTGTCGAAAATGATACCTCGCCAGAACCTCCCATAACCTTTGCCAACCATTGAACGGAAAGCCATCAATTGACAATCCGTTTTGCCTGGTCCTCTGGAGCCTTCGTAAAGTATCACATTGCAATCACAAGAGATTGCGAGAGCTTGTGATGATGATTTTCCGTTGAAGTCCGGCAAAGGTTGCCATGTCAAATTTGAATCATCCGATTCTAGGAAACTCATATATCAATTGAACCTTCCTTAAGAGCTGCCTGAGAAGCCTTGGCCTTTTCTTCCCATGATTCAATGCCTCCGAAATCAGGGACAATCATAATGTTAGGCAATTTAATTTCTATCGCTTGAGTGGCCACAGCCCCAAGCTGATAGATTCTTGCCAGTTCCTTCAAAGCTGAAACTCTGACACTGGAATTCTCTGAACATTTTCCGAGATTACTTTCTTTCCATAACCGCGCTTTGATTTGATTGCCGCTCACAATCGAATCGCCTTCCATCTTTTCGACAACTTCAGAAAGTCGAAGTTGCGTGTATGATCTATTAAATAAAGTTTTGCCGATACCTTTGGCAGTTGCAAGATCGTATCCCATACGAACCGCCGCCATCGTTACATCGAAATCTTTGATATACTCGAACACAAACTGACGCATTTTAAAAACGTCTTCTTCGGCAATGTCATATTTAAAAGCCAGATCTTCCGAAGTGATACCTGGGTCATCAGACTTTGCCATCGCAAGAAATCTATCTTGTCTTGCGCGGCCTTCATCTTTCACAGTAGGCTTCTTCTTCTTCGCAGCTTTCTTTCGAGCTGCTTTCTTCATCGCAGATTTTACGGCAATTGCTTTATCATTGCGTACACGTTTACGAACAGCTTTCTTAGCTACTTTCTTCTTTGTTACAGTGGTCCCTGTCTGCCGTTTTGCCGTTGGCATAAAAAACCTCTATCAATGAAATGATACAGGCGCAAGAATTTTGATTATTGTTGATTGCTCAGGGAGTTAAATACTCACTGAGAATTTTTGAAGCTTCCAGCCATCCGTAACAAACCACAACACCGTAGCCATCAGCTCGAACTTGCTCGATGAATTCAGACTGCACTTGAGAGACTCCTCCCTTTGACCTCTCAGTCTTCGGCTTGAGCTTTGTTTGTTTCATCTCAATAAAAAGCCCATAAACGCCATGGCGAGCCACTGGGAGAAACAAATCGCAAACGCCAGCCTTAACGCCAGCCTGTTTCGCCATCATTCCGCGCGTAGCGCCTTTTTTCTTATCGCCCATTCCGGCATTATTATTGATCGCGAAAATCTTCCTGGCATCAGGATAAACTTCCTGAACTTCAGGTAGTCCGGCCCAGCAAATTAAAGCTCGTTGTTCAGAAAACTCCGTTCCACTTTTACACAAATCTTTCGGTTGAATTTGGTTTACCATGTCAATGATCAGCTAGGTGCATTAAAGCCGCTGTCTCGCCGTTGACGGTCAACGACGGTCTTAAACCTGATGGCGTGTGTAAAAGCTCAATAAATCCAACGTCATCGTTATATGGATCAACCTGCCAGGCGGCAGTTGCAACAGGCGGCAGATCGTCGGGATGTTCGAAAATCTCGATATCCCATTTTGGAGTTTCGTATAGATCCGCGCAATATTCTTTAATTTCCTCAATTGTGATTTCCATTTTAGTTCTTTTTTAGTTCGTCGATCAACCCTCTCATCTCTTTCATTGCGCCGCGCGTTTCTGCTGCAAATTCGACCATCTGGATTCTAAATTGATCTTGCTCATGAATCCATATTTGACGGCGGTCTAGTTCGCGTTGGAACATCTCGTCGCGGACTGCCTGCTCTCGACCATAACGTGCCCAGTCCTCTTCCCTGATGGCGTTGTCGTCTTCTTTTGTATAGCGTGGAGCGGCAAGTTTGATCTGATTTGAATCAACCGTCTGCGCGATGTCGCTCAGGAGCGAGACGCCGACCCCGAGAGCTGCCAGGATGAAGAATGAGAGGACAGATAAGCCACCTGCCCAGCGGGAAGTCCGGCCTGCAATGCGACTGACTTCTTCTTTCATGTCATCCCACTCCTTTTGAGTGACGTGGTTGAGTTCCTCGTTGCTCATCAAAGTTTTGCTAATAAAACAGATCGGAAAAGTCAAGATTCGAGATTCTCGATCATCTCAGAGATGAACTTTGACCTTGATTGATTTCTCCGTAACTCATCAAGTTTGGCCCACAAATCAGGCCTGAGATTGATCGAGCTGGTCTTGACAGTCCGACCTTTGCCGGAACCTTTAGGCCTTCCAGCGCCCTTTCGTTTTCCTCCTCGGTTTTCTTTTTTGTTCATGCTTGTTCTTTCATCTTGTTGGTAATTTTTCGCTTCATGTTCTGGATTGCTGCTTTTCTGCTTTTGTCTGAATAGCTTACGCAAATCCAGCGGTAATTCGTTGTCGCTGACCAGTGGCCCCACTGCTTTTCAAATTGGCTTGTGATTTCAAATCCTTTGAATTGGATTGTTTCGGTTTTTTGTTCGCTCTCAGTCATGTGCGTAGCTTCCTCTATTCTGTGATTAACGTCAACACCCTTTTCATATTTCTCACTTTTATTTTTAGAGCAGGGGATTGAACCCTCTGGTTTCCGGTTTAGATCTGCTTCCCTTTGGACGGCCAGCGCCCTCGCTCTTTCCTCCTCGGTTTTCTTTCTTGTTCATGGCTTGGCTAATTCAAGGTGAAATCTCTTTGGCACTCTTGCGCCGCCGTCGAATTCTTCCGGCAGCTTTCCCTGCTCTGTTTCACCGTCTCCGAGGTAAGCCCACTGACGATCTAGCAAATCCCCATCGACTGCGAATACGTCACGAATCAAGACGAGCCGCGAGTCGTTCGCGTCTTCGATTGCAAGCGCATCCTCATGACTCCAAACGTCTTTTAGTTTGTCGGCATGAAAATGCTCAATGATATCGACCTCCCCGCAATCATGCCTTTGGATTGCTTCCCTATCCCATTCGTATTTTGTTTTCGTTCTCATTACGTCCCTATACTAAGATTCATTGGCTCGTACGATCATCGCTTCGATTCGATCTCTCCCCAGTCGCTTCGCCTTTTCGATTGCGCTTGTCTTGAGTCGGAACGGGAGCGGAATACGGGGATCGTCCTCCGGTTTCCGTCCCGCGCCCTTTCGTTTTCCTCCTCGATTAGTCATCCGCGATTTCCATTCGTTGGAAGATTCACTCATTACACAGCAACAAGGTTTGCGTTTTTCCCCTTCATCATTAACTCAACCTTGTTGAATTGCTTTTCCCATCCGAACCACATTGACCCTTTAGGGTTGCTGTCCTGCTCATAGAGTTTGATGTGTTCCGCGCAAGTTTTACCAACCCAGCCGTATTTGGTAAGGTAAAGCTTGCGGTGTGTTCTTCCGCAGCAAGCGCATGATTCGTCGATGTCAGCTTCTCTCACTTGGTGTCTCATGTGCGAAGCTTCCTCTATTCTGTGATTCCCGTCAACTTCCTTTTTCATATTTCTCAATTTATTTTCCTGGCAGTGATTTTGTGCCACAAATCCGGCAATATCGAAAAGCTCCATATTTGCGATCTGAGAGGGGTTTCTTCTCAAATCATCACAGGATAGCTCTTTTGATTAAAACGCTCTCAGATCGAATCCTAGTGCGTTTAAACGGCAATTCTGTGAGCCACAGTCTCACAATGAAAGGGCAAAAAGTGCCAGTGATAGCCAACTCGACAGAGCCAAGAGAATGAGTAAAGTTCGATCTGAAGGAATTTTTTTTCTGTTTTTCATGTCGAGCGAGATTGGGCCACAAATTACGATTCCGGTCAACTCTCAAAATCCTTTATTTAAGAATGGTGTTCAAGATAACAATCTAACAGAAAAAGACTGTTCAGAGTTGAGCGGATTGAAAAATAAATATTAAATGCGGATGAGATACCTACAAGGATTCCAGCTCCTTTTGAACTTTTTAAACCAATTTTTAACTTGAATTGGTTAAAAATTAGATGAGATACCTACAACAAAAAAACAAGTATTCTCTCTAACATAAGGTAAAATAAACCCATATAGAGAAAAAAAATCCTTATGCCTCATGCGCGCGAGGCTTATTGAATAAGAAAATCTATTCAATTAGATTTGCCTCTTTAGGTAGAGATGGGGGTCAAAATTTATTTTGAGGTTTTTTTGGCTGTATCCCTAGAGCCATATAGGATACAGCCGTAAACCAGAGCGTTGTGGAAAATCAATTGAATAGAGCGCTAGCCTATATGGCTCTAGGCACAGGGCAATAAACCGAAATAAACTTTTAAACCAGCACTCTCTATTAATGAGCAGCTAACTCGACATTTAATTCAATAAGAATTAAATGAATTAAAATCTATTGAACAAGAAAATCCAGTTGAACTGAAAAACTATTGAACTGAAAAACGCTAGTTAAATCGAACCTTTGGCAAAATGGCTGCCTGGCGACTGTGGATCTGTGGAGCTGTTTTTTTTTGTGGACAAAAAAAGCGCATCCCTTTAACGTGCCTCCATCATGAAAGAGATGATGAAAACAGAGGATGAAGGGACGCGCTACGGCTCGTTGGTATCGGTTGGCGAGTATCATGTCAACGACGAATGTTGGACTGTATGCGAATGTGATTGCGGCAGAACCGTCGAAATCAAACGAATATGGCTCCTTGACGATCTCCCAAGGTTTTACGCTGAGAGGGATAGAAACCCTTGTCATTGCGTAGGGCAGAGGCTTGCTGAGGAAGATGACTTGAAATTCATCCCAAACAGAAATGTAATCGATGGCTATGTTCGTCGTAGGCATCCTATGCTTTCAATGTGGAAAGAAATTAAAAGCATCTGTGCAGACGAAGAGCGCAAGGGCTTTCCTTCATCATGTGGAAAATGGTTTAAGATGTGCGACCGCTGGCGCATCTCTTTTGCTGCCTTTGTGGTGGACATGGGGCCAAGGCCAAGCCGAGAGCATAAAGTCCACAGAATTGATCCCAATGGGCATTGGAGTCCGCGCAACTGCCAATGGATGACACAGCTTGATATTGATAGAGAGAAATTCGGAAAGATCATGTTAGAACACAACGGAGAAAATCTCTCTCTTTTGGAATGGTCCCCCCGAGTTGGTTTGAGTCCGCAGGCCTTGAATAGTCGCCTCAATAACGGTTGGTCAGTTGAGAAGACACTGACGCAAATGCCGCGAAAGAAGAAGATCCGTGGAGGATGCCAGACCGTTACATTTCACGACGAAACACTTCCAATTTCACATTGGAGTGAAATCTTCGGGATAAGTCCTCAGGCATTGAGCAGAAGACTGAAAAGAGGCTGGTCAGTCGAAGAAGCACTGACAACTCCGGTTAACTCCGGTTTGATCACTCCCTTTTAAAACTCCAGTTTGATCAGGACACAAAAAAGCCTCTCCTTGAAAATCAAAGAGAGGCTTTCTTCTGACTATGTGGAAAAACAAAAACCACCTATGAACTTATGTCCACAGAGGGATATTGTTTTTCTGGATCTGGGTCAACGGAAAAATGTCAGATAGATCGCGCATGTTCCCAAGACCACGAACCACGACATTGCCATCACAAGGACGATTTTTATCATGTCGCTGCGCTCTCGCTCTCGACGCTCCCACTTATCAAGCTCGTCTCGATAGCTGTCAATGTGCTGGTGCTTTGCGTAGTCTTGTGGGTTGTATGTTGCCCCTGGCTTTGGTGTTTTTTTATTTTTCATGGATTTGGTGCCCGTATTAAGCGACGGGTGGCACTTGGTGAGGTTAACGGTAGTTGGGGCGATCAGGACGGGTTGACGCTGGGGCTAGTTCCGCAGAAGATCCCGCACTCAAAACTCTCCACCTTCATGGGGTTCCCTTTAGCGTTTGGGTCAAGTTCATCTAAGAATATCCGTTGACCCTTCACCCGTGTTAACCTAGCCCCAATCCTACGTGACTGCTCCGCACGCTCTTGGAATATTTCAGGGAATGTGTTCCGCACATGGTTCCAATATGTTGGACTTGTGGCTTTGACACAGCCTATGCAATTGGCGTTTGGGTAGTGGTGTTGGGTGTAAATTTCGGGGAGCTTCAGACCGGCTTGCTGTATGATGTCAAAGCAATCTGCCTTAGTGGTTCCTGCATCAATAAGGACTGGCAGCAAGTTCTCTCGTTCAAATTTCTTAAATTGGTCACTTCGCTTTTTCTCTTCCGCAGTGAAACCAAGGACGAGGAAATCATGCCTATTATTTTTCTCCCATTCCTGCCGTGCTTTCTTCTTCAGCTCCAGTGTACATGGTGCGCCAGCGACCCCAGACATGAATTTCCGCTTTTCCCAAACATCGACGCATGACTGTGATGGGTATTTATTGTTGACCACTGGTTCAATATACACTTCCAACCATTTCTCTACATCCCGAAGGAATCTTTGGTTGTCGGGATGCTCCTCTTTGATTGGGTTGTTCATAATGCGTATGTCTGCAATGTCCCCATAAAGCTCAATGGTCTTTTTCGCTGCCACTGCGCTCGCAGCCCCACACGAGAACCACACTGCAATGGTGTCCCCTAATTCAACATTTTTCATTTTTTCGATTTGGTTTGGGTTCATTGGTTGTTTGTGGTTGGTATTTTGGTTCATGATAAAATTGCTTTTTTCATAGCGGCAATGAGTTTTTTATTTCCCTTCGGATTCTCAATGGCCTTGCAAGCCTTGTACGCCGTGCCAGCTCCTGATCGGTTAAACATGCGCCCGATGTCGGTGAGCGATAGTGTCGTGCGTTGCTTGAGCAAATACATTGCAATCATGCGCGGGTAGGCGACTCGATCTTTTCTAAATGGCTCACTGAGCTGTTCCGGTTTTAGGTCGAATTTATCGCAGACCCATTTAATGATCTGGTCAGCCTGGAAATGCCTGTGGAGGTCTTTCATTTGTTTTAGATTTGCGAGGCAGACGCAACCGCCTTGTTTTCGATAATTGCTTTTTCTGACTCGGAGAATTTGAAAAATGTCCGCCCGCCGTCCTTTTCCCAAAGGTCAACTTTTGCCATGGATGTTATGAAAACATCACCTTTTGCGTTTAGCACAAAATTAGCCTCATTTCCAACTCTGACGTATTTGTAAGCCCGTGCCACTGGCGAGGATGACTCCATCATTCCAGTGATGCCTTTCATTTCGGCCAGGGTGAACCACTGAGAGAGATGTTTTCTGATCTTCTCCGCAACAGTGGCGATCTGTGGCCCTGTGAAAACGTGCGAGTCTGCCCGTCCATTGATGGAGTCGAGAGTTTCGTTCAGTTTCTTGTAATTGTTCGATTTGATTTTCATTTTGTTTTTTAGTTAGAATTTACCCGTATTAAGTGACGTGTGGCTTGCCAAGGGAGAGAGATTCAATCTTTGCGTCCAGCCCCCAGCTTGATAGGAGGTGCTGATGCTGGCGGGCTGACTCTGGAGTCATGTGCAGTGCATTGGCGCGACTGACTGTCACAGGCCTTTTCCCGCTCATTGTGCCGCCGAAATAGCGGCCATTACCCAGATTGAGGATTTGCGTTCTGGCCGCTCGTTTTGCTTTCGTTATATTTTTCATTGCTTTTTTTAGTTAGAATTTACCCGTAGATGTGACGGGTGGCACTTGGTGAGGTTAACGGTAGTTGGGGCGATCAGGACGGGTTGCAATTTCTGCCATGAGGGCAGTGTGTGCAATGTTGGAAGCGAAACGCTCAATCATGCAGCCGTATGACCAAGCAACGAGCGCCTCGAAGCTGGTCATGTTGTCGCCATTCGTTTGGCGAGTGGAGGTCATTGCGGCGCGAGTCTTGAAAGCGCCAGTGTGAGCCACTGTTCCTCCTCCGACGATGTCTAGTGATGTCTGAATGTTGTTCATTTTTTCGATTTAGTTTGTCGTTGTGGTTAATTCCCTCCGACACCAAGAACCTACTCAGAATTTATATTGTGGTCAACATATATGTTGATTATTTTCAAAGAAACCTCTGGAACCCTTATAGAATAAGGAATTAAAATGCTGGGCCTTTGGAATAAAAAACGGCTCTGGTTCCAAATTCGCTCCGCATTTGCTCCGAAGAGAACGTACCAAGAACCTCTTTTTTGAGCATTTCGTCCAGAGTCTCTTTAAGTGCTTTAGTCGGGCCTCGCCTGTCCTCGTTAAAACAAGGGAGTTTACGGCAATACGTAGACAAGTAAGAGTAAGGCGCAACGTCGCTCTCTAGGAGCTTGGTTGGACATCGCCAGGACTCCGCTTTTTGGTTTGGGGTAAATTTTTGGAAATGCTCAAACATCCGTTTGACCTCAAATTCTTGTTTGAGTTCTCCAGACCCAACCCCCTCGGTTTTAAATTTGTCCATCATTCCATTGATTTCCCGCCTCACAAAATCAACTGCCCATTGAGCATCCTGTTTTGAGATTTCCGGCGCAATAGGGTTGTTGCCGACTGCAATAAGCGCTGCCAGCTTCAGACCCTTCAAATGCGCTCTATTCCACAGCTCCGACTCAGCCTCAATTCTTGCGCTATTAATAATCTCATCAGCCTCATCATTGAGACTGTCGAGAATCAATAGGGCTTTTTCGCTGACTAATACATTTGTGACTGTGCTGGCATCTTGCGCAACAATAGCTGCGTTAATCAGTTGGATGATTTTAGAAATCAATTGCGCAGAAGGTGGGGCAAAAGGATCTTTGTTTGCTTTAGGCCTTTTGCCTTTGTATTCGATGACTGAAAATCTGGGTATCAATCCTTCTGAAATATGACTGTAGTCCAATTTCTTGAAGAAGTTTGTGGGAGTCGATTCACCAAGCAAGGTTACGTTTGGCGCTTGTATCACTTTGGTATTTTTCTCCACATCAGAATATGAAGTAGACCTCAAAAGTTTACTGTGTCCACTTTTTGCGTAGATATCTAAGAGAACTTTTTTTAGCATCACATCGGCAGAGGATGCCCTGGCGTCACAGATCTGTTGTAATGTGAGGCCGAACTCACCAAGGACCGAAACGAAGCAAGGCCTTGTATCAAGAGATTTAATCAAGCCTTGGCCTGATGCGAAACTAGCAGGCCCGATAAACTCATCAGCTCTCGGAACTGTCACTCGAATTGCTGCTATCAAATTGTCTATACCCGTCGCAGCCCCTTCTTTTCCTCTGCCAGATTTAGCCAGCAAAATGATGTATTGATTAAGGCCTGTTCCTGAGATGTTAAAAGCCCTTCCAACGATACCCGCGCACAAACCCAATGCGCCAGCTAAAGAGACCTCTAGGATGGGTCTGGTAGAAGTATCATAAATGTATTGTGCTATTTCTCCCACAAGACCCGAAGGAAATGTATGCCCCGATTCCAAGGCAAGTTCTTCCTTTTCTTCCGCAATCGATTTCGAAAGTTTCAATTGTGAAATGTCAACTAATGGCAATTCTTCTGAGCGAATCTTTTTAATTGCTCTGTTTAGATATCTGTCATTTTTAGCCTTCGGTCGCTCGCCAAGTTTGGTTTCTCGGAACATTTCCCGAACTTGTCGATTGCTCTTTGTAAAAAAGCAAAGCCTGCTTATCAAAGAAAAGTCAGCTTCCGATTGTGATGGATGCTTTCCCCAGTGGCCTTCACACAGAGAGATGAACTCGTCACAGTTGCTTGCATTGATCGCCGTTTTCCAAATCTCCCGATTAGGAACAAGAGGTTCGATTTCAATAAGATTTCCCGTATTATCAAATGAGCTTCCTATCTCTTCATAGAGTCGATTGAGCATTGTTTGACAATCATTTATAGGTTTCTTTTTCCCGATAAAGTTACCCGTGAAAATCATGTACCGTTGATCTGAATAAACTTCCACTCTGTCACGCCTGCTCCCTGTAATGACAGATCCTCGACAGACAATGTGAGCGCCTTTCTTTGATTGCGAAAGCTCTGCGTATGTATCAAAATGCTCCATAATTGACTTATGCCGCTCTGCAATTTTCAAGCAATTTGGAAACATCACATGAGTCTCATCAATGGTTTCCCCGTTCACATCAAACGGGTCGTCGAGATCCACAATTGCATAGGGGTCTTGATTTGATAGAATAAATCCTATGTGGTCCATGTTCATCAGAACAGCCTCTTCAAATGTTCCTCCTGTTGACGGATCTGCTGGATTGGCCAGCCTACCCGTCTTCGGATTAATTGGTTTTTTGTCTCCTCCCGCAGCAACCCAGTGAGGGATTGTGCGCAGCTCTTCAGGTATGTTCTCCCAAGTTTTCATTTTACTCTGATTCGGCTTTAGCTTCTCCCGTCATTCTCATCAAAATCGTTTCGACCCTGTGGACGGATGGCGACTCTATGTAGCCTGATCGGAACTTTCTCAGATAAGAAATAGGGAGGCCTGTTGCGTCATACAGCTCTTCCAGGCTATGATCTCTGGCGACTTTTAGAGCTTGTCGATAAAGGGAATTGCAACAAATTTGTTTTTTTTCTTTTTTGGGCTTGTGTTTGTCCATGTGCAGGAATATAGGTATCTCCTCATTGGGAACGCAAGAAAAAAATCATGAGCGAAAAAAACAAAAACAAAATCAAAATCTCTGAAGTACGAGATCTCTACGAAGAGTTGGTCGAGATAAACAAGAATTTAAAACCGCCAGCGCCTGACCCTGCTGTCTGGCCGCCTATTGGCTGGGCGGTTCATCAGGCTGATGAAACACTACTTTACCAAGTGGTAGATGCAGAAGTTCTTCGAGCTGATCTTTTCGGATCGCCTGAAAAAGATTTGTGGATCAAGGAAGCGAAGCAACGGGTAGCGCAAATCGAAAAGATCTTGATCGGCTATTTTTACCCTGAGCCAAAAGAGGAGGGAACACAGAGAAAAGTAAAATTAGGCTTTGTTTGCATGCTGAAAACAGGAATTAAGAGAGTGGTCGAAAGCGAAATCGTTGAGGAAATTTTGGAGAAATGTGGAGGCAAAGCAAAAGACGTTATTAACTGGGAGGCAAAACTCGACCTTCGAGAATATCGAAAACTCGAACCAGAGATTCAAGAAATTTTCAATTCTTGTCTGGTTGAAGAACCAACAAAACCAAGTTTCGAAATCACTCAAATTGAAAATTAAAATTATGTCAATTCCATACACTACCACAGCGTCAATGCCTCTTTCATCGGGCGTAAAAGTCCTCGTTTATTCAAATGCTGGAATCGGCAAAACAATGCTCTGCGCAACCGCTCCCTGCCCTCTCATCATATCGGCAGAGTCAGGTCTTCTGTCACTGACTCCCAAAAATATCGAAAGAGTATTTGGAGCGAATACGCCTGGCATTTGTTACGATATCCCTGTGGCTCCGATTTCATCAATTAGAGATCTTGAGGAGGTTTACAACATGCTCAAGGCTGGAACTCAAATCAAAACAGCATGTTTGGATTCTCTCAGCGAAATTGCAGAGGTTTGTCTGAGAAATGCAATGGCGACAAATAACGATGGGCGAGCAGCCTATGGCGACATGTCAACCGAGATCATTTCATGGTGTAAAAAGTTTCGAGACTTGCCGAACATTCATTGCTATTTTTCTTCCAAACAAGGATTCTCGGAGGATTCGCGAAAAAACGGACCGTCACTACCTGGCAGAGTCCTCGACAGAGAGCTGCCTTATTTGTTCGATGAAGTTCTTCAACTCGATCTTTATGAACAAGAAGGAAGCTTACCACAAAGATTTTTGAGGACTTCGCCGGACCTTAAAAACTACGCGAAAGACCGTTCTGGCGCACTCGACCCGAACGGCGAGCGAGCAAATTTAACATATTTGTTTGACAAAATCTCAAACCCGAATTAATTCTCCAACGTCAACAAGACGACAACCAAAAACCAAAACCAAAACTAAAAAATATGAATTCACTTCAAAATTTTAATCCTGCGGAGATCACTCCGACAGTCATGGACCTAATCCCGAACGGGTGGTATGATTGCGAAATTGTGGAAGTAAACCTCAAGCCGACAAAAGGACCAGGCGACAACGAGCGCCTGTCCTTCCGTTTTAAAATCATCGGCGAGCAGTTCACGAACCGACAATTTTATTCCGGCCTGAACGTCAAAAATTCCAACGCTCAGGCGCAGGAATATGCGCAGAAGGATTTATCGGCGATCTGCCACGCGACTGGCGTAATGTCATTCGCAAATGCAGGAGTTGAGCAGTTTGTCGGCAAAAATTTGCAGGTTCTCGTTGGGACTGGGAAAACATCAAAAGCATATCCCGATCCTCAAAATGAGGGCAAAGGTTACAAGGCGATTAAAGGCGCTGGGGTTGCAGTGGTTCCTCCTGCATTTGCCGCTCCTGCTCCTGTGGTAGCCGCTCCTGCGACTCCTGTGGCGGCTCCTGTGGCTCCTCCTGTTGTTACGGCTAGCCCTATCGACTCAGCAATTGCTGATGGATGGCTGGCTCACCCGCAATCACCTGGTTATTTTTACAAAGGTTCGGATGTTATTTTAGAGGCTGATCTTGTGGCTCGTTATCCTGCGGTTCCTGCGGTTCCTGTTGCTCCTGCCGCTCCAGAAGTCCCTGTTGTTCCACCTGCGCCACCTGCTCCAGAAGTCCCTGTTGTTCCAGCAGAGACGACAGGAGCCAAACCACCTTGGGTCAATCCATAAGTTTTTATCGCTACTGCTAAACAGTTGATAAAACAAGCCTGTCCTTTGAAAAGAGGACGGGCTTTCTGGGCGTAACCACTTAAAATTATGGAAAACATGAACACAATCCACATACCAACAATCGAAGGCGAAACTGAGCAAGAGCAACGCCGTCGCGCTGCTCTTGCCATCACGCACGCTTTGGCCGAAAATGAAAATCTTCGCTGCGAAGTTGCTGCGCTCCTTGGCGTTGAGTCAGACAGGCTTATGTGGCGCAATCAATCAGCCCCTCAGACGATCCAATGCTTCACTGCACTCTAGAGATGAGCGATCAGAAAAAGAAAGATGCCTTGCTAATCATTGAAACGCTCAAAAGAGCTGAGATCGCAGGCATATCAACTCTTTCTCAAATGACAGTTCTCTCATGGATCGCTGCGAAGGGAGGCTTGAGGAATAAAGAGCTTTTGAGATGCACAGGTATTAAAAAGCAATCGATTTCCACAATCTGCGACAGGTTGGCAATGTTGGGTTTGATATCATCAGACAAAATTTACAGCCACAAAAGATTTGAGATGTTTTTAAATCTCACGCCAGCAGGCAGAGAGGCTACTGAAAGAATTTGTTTATGAATCCTAAAGAACAACGAATTGCGATTGCTGACGCTTGTGGTTGGAAAGGACCAGAACACAAGGAAGTCAAAAAGCATGTCGCTACTTGGACCAAGCCTGAAATTTGGTTCATGCACCCTAATGGGTTATTGAAATGGATAAACGACATCCCCGACTACCTCAACGACCTCAACGCCATGCACGAAGCGGAGAAGCTGCTGCGTAAAGTGATTTATCCAACTGACACGGACACCATCATCGGTGACAGGATGCACAATTACGTGGAACTACTAAACTACGAGTTAGACGCAACCGCCGCCCGACGCGCCGAGGCATTCCTTAAAACTTTGAACCTCTGGAAAGAATGATTGCCATAAAAACACTTCAAGCTATCGACGAAGCAATCCAGGATCAAACTGATACCGAACATCGTGGGCATCTCGGCGCGTCTGGCATCGGTGAAGAATGTAAAAGAAAAACTTGGTACCAATGGCGCTGGGCAAAGAAACAATCATTTTGTTCACGCATGCTGCGCCTTTTCTCCCGTGGACATTATGAGGAACCTCGATTTGTGGAATATCTCAAAATGATCGGTTGCGAGTATTGGGACACTGACCCAGCGACAGGGAAGCAATGGAAAATCTCAGGTCACAAAGGCCACTTTGGTGGAAGCTGCGACGGCATCGGAGTGGGACTTCCCGAACTCCCGCCAGGTGAGAAATTCTTAGGTGAGTTCAAAACGAAATCATATAAATACTGGAAAGGACTTTTAGAGAATGGGATGGTCAGCGAGGAACCCAAGCACTATGCACAGATGCAAGTTTACATGGGTAAGCTTGGTTTGAAATACGGGCTTTATATGGTTGTGAATAAAAACACAGATGCTCTCTATGCTGAGATAGTGCAATTTGACGAAAGGGAATTTGATAAGCAAATTGAAACATCAATTGAAATTATCGATTCAAAGTTGCCTCCACAAAGAATTTCAATTCGACCTTCACGAATGAAATGTGGCCCCAAATGGTGTGCCTATCGAGACGTTTGCCACTTTGAAGCAATCCCAGACAAGAACTGTCGAACTTGCGAACACTCAAAACCGATTGATGGCGGGATCTGGTTGTGTGAAAAATACAATTATCAATTGGCAAAAGAAGAGCAGTTAAAAGGCTGTGCAAGTTATGAGATGAAGAAAGGATTTAACGAATGAACAATAAAGAAAAATTTGAACCATGGCTGATGCAAGGTGATTGCATTGAAAAGATGAAAGAGATTCCTGATGGATTGGTTGATATGGTTTTGACTGATCCACCCTATGGAACGACTGCTTGCAAGTGGGATAGTGTGATTCCTTTCGAGCCTATGTGGGAGCAGCTTAAGCGGGTGATAAAGCCTAACGGGGCTATTGTTATGACTGCTTCTCAGCCGTTTACTTCAGCTCTTGTTATGTCAAATGTGAAGCAGTTTAGGTATTGCTGGGTTTGGGAGAAAAACAAGGCCACGGGACACTTAAACGCAAAGAAGAGGCCAATGGTCGCGCATGAAGATATTGTTGTGTTTTGCGAAATACCAGCAACATATTACCCGCAGGGGCTTGTTAAGAAAAAACAGCCTACAATCTCAAAAGGCGGCAGGGGAAAAAAGGGGCTCGGAAGTAGCGGGGATGTTTATGGGCTTGCGGTAAAGGACGCGATACAGACTCATTCTGGATACCCAAGATCAGTGATTAACATTGGTGTTGATATGAAGGCTGAATATCACCCAACACAAAAGCCAGTCGCCCTAATGGAGTATCTAATCAAGACCTACACCAACGAAGGTGAGATAGTCTTAGATTTCACAATGGGATCTGGGACTACTGGCGTTGCTTGTAAGAATCTCTCAAGAAAATTCATAGGTATCGAAAGAGATGAAACCTATTTCAAACTCGCATCTGATAGAATCAACGAATGACCCCAAGAGACTATCAGATCGAAGCAATTGATTCTCTTTTTTCCTACTGGGCAGAGCATACGGGAAACCCTGTCATCTGTCAGCCCACAGGCACCGGGAAAAGTATTGTGATCGCTGGCTTCTGCTGTAAGGCCTTGAAGCAGTTCCCATTCACAAGAATTCTTGTGCTTACTCATGTGAAGGAATTGATTCAGCAGAATTATGAAAAACTCCTGGCAATGTGGCCACAAGCGCCAGCAGGGATCTATTCGGCAGGGTTGAAACGTAAAGACATTGGGAAAAATATCATCTTCGGCGGTATCGGTTCAGTCTGCAATAACGAGCAAAATTTTGGTCATGTCGATCTCATTCTTATTGATGAATGCCACACAGTCAGCCCGAAACAGCAAACGCAATATCGAAAGACAATTGCAAGACTCACAGAAGTGAATCCTTCTTTGAAAGTCGCAGGTCTAACAGCAACCCCTTATCGACTAGGCCAAGGTATGATTATTGAAGAGGACGGGATTTTCACAGACATCTGTTGTGAGCAAACAAGCCTCGAAAGATTCAATGAGTTTTTTGATGAGGGATATCTATGTCCACTTATCCCTCGCGCAACTGAAACCCAAATTGATACCTCAAAAGTCAAATTGACGGCAGGCGATTTTAATAAAAAGCAACTTGTTGAAGCTGTCGATAAGGAATCAATCACCCGTGCAGCAGTTGAAGAAATGATCAAATCTGGGAGAGATAGAAACAGTTGGTTGATCTTTGCGGCAGGTATTGAGCATACCGAACACATTGCAGAAATGTTGAATGAAAGCGGAATTGATGCTGTGGCAGTTCATTCAAAGAGCGGCGATGCTGTTAGGGATGAAGCAACGGCAGCTTTCAAAGCAGGCGATATTCGCGCACTTGTAAACAACGGAGTTTTCACAACAGGTTTCGATCATCCTGGCCTTGATTTGATAGGAGTTCTAAGGCCAACTCAATCGCCTGGTTTATGGGTTCAAATCTTAGGAAGAGGAACCCGCACCGATTACGCTCAAGGATTCGATCTATCAACAAAAGAAGGAAGACTAAGCGCGATTGCTGCCAGTCCAAAAAAGAATTGCTTAGTTCTCGATTTCGCAGGCAACACAAAACGACTTGGGCCAATTAATGACCCGCAGAAGCCGAAAAAAAGAGGGAAAGGACCACCAGGTGAGATGCCTGCAAAACTTTGCGAATGCGGAACTTTTAACTATTGCTCTGCTAGAGTTTGTGTCGCTTGCGGTAAGGCTTTTGAGATCTCTGTGAAGTTTGGCTCACAAGCTGGCAGCGATGCTTTGATCGCCAAGCTGGGAGCATCTGAAACAGAGGATCAACCTGTGACAGAATGGTTTGATGTTGAAAATACAACCTATTCAAAATTCACTCCTTGGAATAGAAGGCCAACTCTCAGAGGATTAAAAGCTTCCAATCTTAGAGTGGCATATAATTGCGGCTTACGATCATTTTCCGAACACATTCGGCTTGAGCAAGACAAGTGCAAACCTTTCGCTAGAAGATGGTGGAATGATTCTTGCGAGGATGAAACGCCTTTGCCTGAGACAGTTGATGAAGCCTGCGCCTATTCTCCGAAACTGAAAGAAGTAAAAAGAATAAAGGTTTGGATCAATCGGAAACACCCAGAAATTTTACACAGAGAATTTAAAGAATGAAAAAAGATTACACAGTCCGACAGATTACCCGGGCAGATTGTGAGCGATTCATCCTCCACATCCACTACGCGAAGCGATGGCCCAGTATCAGCTACGCTTATGGACTCTTCCATTGTGAAGACCTTGTTGGGTGCATCACCTATGGGTCTCCTGCAAGCCCTCCGGCACGCACTGGACTTGCAGGGCCAGAGATGGCAAAACACGTCTTGGAACTCAACAGGCTTTGCCTTGGGGCAAACCTCAAAAATGAAGCAAGTTTCCTCATCTCCAAAAGTCTGAAACTTCTCCCACCAGAAAGAATTATTCTGAGCTTCGCGGATAAATCCAAGGGGCACACCGGCACATTCTACCAAGCGGCAAATTTTCTCTACCTTGGCCTATCCGCTAAACGGACTGATTGGGCTATCAAAGGGAAAGAACACCTCCACGGTATCACAATCGCGGATGAGTTCCGAGGAGTCCCAAACCGTGCTGCCGCCGTTCGTGAGAAATATGGAGATGACTTCTATCTGAAACCGAGACCCAGAAAACACCGATACATTTATCTTGTGGGTTCTAAAAAATGGAAGCGCGACACAAAGAAGCTTATCAGATACAAAGAAGAGAAATATCCAAAAACAAACAAAATGAAAAAAACACTTACAGAAGAACAACTAGAAAGCCTTGAGAACGTATTCCAAACAACTTTATCTTTGGCGATTGAGAAGATGGGCTTGAACAGATCTTGCCTTTCCTGCGCCAATTTTGACGAAGGAAAAGAGCTTTGCGACCTTGCAAACAAAAGGCCTCCAGCTCGCACCATCGTTGAAGGATGTGATTCATTCACGACCAACGAGCCTTTTTAATTTGACCTATGGCAACATATATGAAAGAAATCACCTGACATGAAAAAGGAAAAAGAACGAAAGCTTAAGAATGGTGTTTTGCATCCTGCTGAAAAATCTATCTCTGGCGAGCTATGGCTCGTCGCTGACAAGCTCAAGAAACGTCTGCGCAGGAATCCTGCGAGATTTGAATTCAGGGCAGCAGTTGCGAAAGAGAAAAGAGATTTCAACCATGAGAGCGTTTCTTATCAATGGTTTTTATGGAGGAAATTTCACGGCATTATAGGCCACTCTTCAAATAGATATCCGAAAAGGGGAACCTTTAAACCATCTGCCAAAACTGTCGAAAGACTTAAGACAAAAAAGAAATAACTTTTTCCCGCTTGTGAAAGTTGACTCAGGCCTGGCAGCTTGAGAAGAGAACCCAACCGAATCAAGCGGGATTTTTTACGATGAAAAACATAATCAAATTTTTTGAATTGCAAATGAAGCAAGGCCTCTTTTGGGAGATGCCCGATATTTCAAAAAACGGGAAAACAAAACCACCTGATCCCGTATGGCTCGCTTCTGACTACCTGCCAGGACTTGAGGCAGCGAAAGCGTTTAACGTGCCTTTGATGTCCGACGATGAGATATTAAAAGCAGCAGCTAACAAAGAAGAGCTTGTCTGTGATATCGAAATTTATGGGAATTATTTTCTCTGTGCTTTCATGTCGATGGAAACTGGCAAGAGTGCATTTGTGGAAATGATCGGTGAAGCGCCGATGAGTGAGAGCGATTTGCAAAAACTCAATTGGATTCTTGGGAACTTCAAAATTATCACTTTTAACGGCATCAACTTCGATCTTCCCATCTTATCTCTTGCCGTGAAAAAAAGAGGTTGTCGGGAATTGAAACATGCTTGTGACATGATTATTCAGCAAGAGATCAAACCTAATCAGGTTTTAAAATCTCTCAAATGCGAGCTGTTGAAAATAGACCATATTGATCTTATACAAGTTGCGCCACTCGCAGGCTCATTGAAAATTTATGGGGGGCGCTTGCACGTTCCAAAAATGCAAGACCTTCCTTTTCCTCCAGAAATAGATCTTTCGCCAGATCAGATTTCAATCATGCGATTTTATTGCATCAACGATCTTACCACAACAGCATTTCTCAATGCTAATCTGAAAGATCAAATTGCAATCAGAGTTTCGATGTCGGCAAAATATGGCATTGATCTCAGATCAAAATCAGATGCGCAAATAGCCGAAGCAGTTATCAAAAACGAGATTAAGAATCTTACAGGGGTCGAACCGAAAAGACCTTCGATTCCAGAAGGAACTTCTTTTAGATATACAGCGCCCAGCTTTGTAAAATTTGAAATGCCTGTTTTGAAAGATCTATTGCAAAAGGTTCTTTGTGGTGATTTTGTGATATCTGAAAAAGGTTCCGTCATCACCCCCGCAACTTTGAGAGATGGCGATAAACCTTTGCATGTCAAAGTAGGAAAGATGTCGTACAAAGTAGGGATTGGCGGTCTGCACTCGACTGAAGAAGTCACTAGCCACAAAGTCACGCCAGATTTCAAACTGGCAGATCGTGACGTTGCTTCATATTACCCCATGGTAATTTTGAATCAGCAACTTTACCCCAAGCACCTTGGAACGCATTTCTTGCAGGTTTACGAAACACTTGTGAAGACACGTTTAGCTGCGAAAAGGAGAGCGCAAGAAATATCCGTTGAGATTGAATCTTTGAAAAAGCTTTTCAAAATGAACAAAGCTGAAATAGAACAGAAAATAAAAGATCTTGAGAAAGAGAGGCATCAATGTTCCGTTCTTGCAGATTCAAAAAAAATTGAAATCAACGGAAGCTTTGGAAAGCTGGGGTCAAAGTGGTCTTTTCTCTATGCTCCCGATCTGATGATTCAAGTAACTGTGACGGGTCAATTGGCGCTCTTGATGCTCATTGAACGTCTTGAGCTTGCAGGCGTTGAAGTAGTGAGCGCAAACACCGATGGGATCGTCTTCAAGCATCCTCGCATCATGCAAGATGTGATTGATCAAGTGGTCGCCCAATGGGAAGAAGATACAAGTTTTGAAACTGAAGAAACTGAATATTCTGCTTTGTATAGTCGCGACGTGAACAACTACATTGCAGTGAAACCCAACGGCAAGACCAAAACCAAAGGAGCGTATTCGAACCCCTGGAACGATCCTTACGCCGCAATTTTCCGATTCCACAAGAACCCTACAAATTCAATTTGCGTTGAAGCTGTGACCGAATATCTCACAAAAGGAATTCCGATATCTGACACAATCAACGCTTGCAGAGATCTTGCGAAATTCCTCACAGTGCGAGCTGTTAAAGGTGGCGCTGTAAAAGATGGAATCTTTTTGGGCAAAGCGATTCGTTGGTATTATTCGAAGAACGCAGGTGGAATTATCATTTACGCCAAGAGTGGAAACAAGGTTCCAAAATCCGATGATGCAAGACCTTGCATGGAAATGCCTGATTCCTTTCCTATAGATCTCGACTTTGATAGATATGAGATGGAATCGAGTGAGATTCTAAAAGACATCGGAGCAATTTAAGACAATGAACAAAAAAAATTGAAACCAATCCCCCTACCGAACTGAAAAGCGCGGTAATGGGCCGCGATAACTCCCGAAAGGGTTCTCCTGCATCGTCTTGTTCTCCTAAGATTATCCAAATCCTGATCGCGCCGAATGATGCTCTCTGGCAGGGTATGCTGATTGGGCTAGACGATGCCGGGGTAACTTACCACGCAGGGACAAAGAGCGTATGGGAACCACTAATATCACCTCTTAGTTTTCAGGCGAACGCCTAGTTCTCCCACCCTGAAAGGGTTGGCAGCAACGCCGTGTTCTGCTTTCCCTGCCCGCTAGAAAAAACTTACGAATAAATGAAAATAGGTGTTGACGGGAAACAAAATGAGGATATTTTGAACGTATGACCAACCAAGACCACCAAGTGAACGTAACGAAAACAACAAAAACTGAATTAACTACTATGAAATGGAAAACATATCCAATGGGAGCGGCGGCGGCTGAACGAATGGAAATTAGGGGCTTATCGGCTCATCTCGATCATGCGGTAAAAGAACCGTGTGACTTGCAATCAAAGGCGCTTTGCGGAGTTAAAACTTTTTCATTATGCCTGGATAGTTCTCTTGCAACCGAAGAAATGCCAGAATGTACTCGATGCCAGAAAATCATTAAAGCGAACGCATGAGCTGAGGCATCGCCCCGACAAGAAACCACCAACGAAACCGAGAAGTGAACGAACCAGAAATGACCATCGAAACACCAGAACATGAGGGCGATTGCTCTCCAGCGACTTGTTCGCTTTGTTTTGTCGTTCTCGCGTTTCGCTACGGAGGTCACATCAACACATTCCCGATTGGAGTATTCCCTACCCGTGAGGACGCAGAAGCCGCTGCCCGTGACCACCGATACTTTAGGGGCGGGAAATACGACCACCGAGTATATGAGTTTGAAGCGGGGAAAGCGAATGACGATGTAGGTCATGCCGCCAACAACCGTCCCTGTATTGAAGCGAACGTATGAAAACAAAAGACAAAATCGAAGCGAAAGACTCGCCGAAAACTGAAGATGTAGCCCTTGATGTGCCGCGACTTGTTTTACCTATCCCGGCTCCATCTTATCCGTGTATGAATTGCTCGGATGACTACTCATGGCCATCTGGAGATCTCTGGTGGTCAGACCGCGAAAAGAATTGGGTGTGCGCGATATGCTGGGACGAAAGAGATTGTTTTTATGATGATGACGGGGAACCTCTGGAATCTGAACCGAAGGGGATCAGCCTGGCAGAAGAAATAATCAGCCAGATTCCGTGTAAATGCGAGTGCGGAGAAGATTCAACTGGATGGGTAAATATCAACTGTTGCAACATCTGCGGGCTTCCGCATGAGGATGAAAAATTGAACTGGAAGTTTCAACACAAGAATTTTTCCCGGTAGAACACCCCGATCAGTCGCCCGAAGGGTTGACTGCATCAGAATGTTCAATTTCCAAATCTAAAGCCCCACATATTTGCGATAAACAAGGAATTTGATATCCCAGATATCCATGTCTGTGGATGAATTAGCTGTTGAAACATTTATCGTTCCACCGTTGGCCAAGAATGTTGATCCTGTGAAGAATTCAGATGAAACTTCAACTGCTGTTTCAACGCTCGCACCTTTTGAAACTCCGACCGAGCGTCTGGAGATGTCGCCAATAGTGCCCCCGATGTTGATTGTGATATCGATCAGAGCTGAGCTTGCCCCGTCTTTTGCAAGAAATGAAAGACGATAATCAAACATGTCCCCTTCGTTAATTCCAACAAGTTTGTTTGTGCTTGTGTTCCAGACTTCTGTAACTCCTGTTGGCCATTGCGCAGTGGTGGAGCCTGTTGCCAGACCATCAATTGTAATCTGAGCAGTATAAGAATTTCCAGAATCGAGCTGAAGAGGCGATCCCGAAGTGTAAACACTGTCGGCGTAATTCGCCCAGCCGACTCCTGAAACAACTCTTGCAAGGTCTGCTGTCCCGTAAGTCGATGAGGCTGTCGGTTGCTCTCCTCCTGATGGCGCTCCATCAGGAATGATGAATTTTCCTGTCGTTAATGGCATGGTATTTAATAGATAAGTTTGTTTCCTGAGTTGGTCAAATCGTTGGAAGCATCGTCAATGAGATCAGTTTGGGTTCCTTCGATGAAGTATTCGGTTGTGGTCAGAATCTCATCTGTCCAAACGTCAATTTCAGCAACGTGCCAATACACTGAAGGCGTGTTTCCTCTGCTGTTTTTATCAATTTGAATGTAAAGCTCTGGCTCAGTTCCTTGGTAAAATAAGTATGCTGGCGCAGGTGTGAATGATTCATTGTTTTTCCACAATCTGAAGTATTTGTGATCTGCTTCAATTGCCGGACTCCATGAAAGATACCATGTTTCATATCCTGTGCCAAATGCCCCGCCGGAGTCTGAGTCATCAAATTGGATTGCTCCCGCTGATACAATTTGAGGGATTGGATTGCTTGCCGCTAGAGCTGTGGGAGTTTCGCTGTTCCCAATATCATTGCATGCCACAACATCAAAAGTGAAATCCCGATCATCAGCACCGTCAGAGTTTGCATCCTCTGCGTTGTAAATATAAGTCAGAGCGGATGTTGTGATTTCGCGAAGTGGCGCAATGACTTGAGGGATTGCAATATCGGAAGTTCTATAAATTTTGACTTTGTATTCGGTTGCTGATGCAACTGCATTCCAAGAAAAATCAAGATATGATCCGATGAATGGATCAACAAGAGCGAGGTTTTGCACATTGCCTGGAGGAGAAGTCGCAGCTCCCACAGTGCCTGACCAAGATACAAAAGGACCAATGCCGATATTAACGGCAGCGACTCGCACATAGAGAGTGCCAGGAACCACTGGCAGAGTGTAATTTGTCCTTGTGACGTTATCAACTTGTGACCAGATAACGCCGTCTGTCGATTGCTCCAATATATAAGAGAGAGCGCCATAGGCAGGTTCCCACAAGACCGAAACAAATTCTGTGATATTTGGAATTGGGAAAACTTCGATTGAAGAGACTACGGGCGCATCAGGTATA
>Ga0208643_1000170_pt1 | contig 42751 bp, 22 predicted proteins | sample VirMetDEL_Nov_12_FD_184516 | JGI IMG/M metagenome (GOLD analysis project Ga0208643, IMG submission 184516) | Aqueous microbial communities from the Delaware River and Bay under freshwater to marine salinity gradient to study organic matter... | ecosystem: Environmental > Aquatic > Marine >...
CGTACATCTACTAATGAACCAGGTAAGAAAGCACGGATGTTGCTAACTTCAACTGTGAAACCACCTTTAACTTTACCGTTGATAACACCGATAATAGTTTCTTTTTCTTCATATGCTTTTTCAAGCACTTGCCAAGCTTCATGGCGTTTTGCGTCATCACGAGAAAGAATAGTTTCACCGAAACCATCATCTGTAGCTTTAAGTGACACATCAACTTCATCGCCAACAGCAACTTCTACTTCACCTGTTAGACTTTTGAACTGGTCAATTGAAATAACAGATTCAGATTTTAAGCCAGCGTCAACTAAAACGTTGTCTTTAGTGATGGCAACTACAGTCCCTTTAATGATTGAACCAGGGCGTGTTTCGATTGTTTTTAAACTTTCTTCAAAAAGTTGTGCAAAATTTTCAGTCATAATTTGTCTATGAACTCAGAGTTAATCCAATCGACATACATGTCTCATGGGGTTGTTAATAAGACCTAACGCATCCTTACCTTAGGTTATTTTGAAGCATTATTACTTCGTTTACATTAATTTATCATTACAAAATGACAAGATTTTACTAACCACTTCATCAATAGAAAGTTCAGTAGAATCAATGATTAATGCTCCTTCTGCAGGAACAAGCGGCGCCACCTTACGGTTTTGATCTCGCTCATCTCTTTGACGTATGTCATCCAAAAGGCGCCCGATTTTAACATCAAAGCCTTTTTCATTCAACTGATTAAATCTTCTTTGTGCTCTTTCTTCAGCGCTTGCGGTTAAGAATACTTTTACCGGCGCTTGAGTAAAAACTACTGTGCCCATATCACGGCCATCGGCAACTAAACCAGGAGCAACTTTAAAAGCACGTTGACGTCTTAACAACGCTTCACGAACACGAGGAAATGCGGCAACCTTTGATGCTAGTGCACCAATTTCTTCAGTACGAATTGCATTCGAAACATCTTCGCCTTCTAGAATGACTTTACCTTCACCTTCACTACAAATTTGAAACTGTACGTCTAAATGCGCTGCTACTGGTAATAAAGAATCTTCATCATCAACACCAATATTATGATGCTGCGCTGCAACCGCGAGTACACGATAAATTGCACCACTATCTAATAAGTGCCAACCTAATTGCTCAGCGACAATACGCGCAACTGTTCCTTTACCTGCGCCACTAGGCCCATCAATAGTAATGACTGGAATGCTTTCCTGCATATATTTATCTCCTAAAGTCGAAAATCGGCAGAATTATACGGGATTTACCAGACAAAATCGCGTAAAAAATCATTCTGTAACAACTTTAGTAAGATACTTGCGCTAACTTATCAAAATAGTCAGGAAATGTTTTAGCCGTACATTTTGGATCATTAATCGTCACGGGTGTATCACTTAATGCCACAAGTGAAAAACACATAGCGACTCGGTGATCATTATACGTGTCAATTTCTGCATGCTTTAAAGTCTCCGGTGGCGTTATCGAGATATAATCTTCGCCCTCCACAACGGTTGCACCAACCTTTCTTAGCTCAGTTGCCATCGCCGTTAACCGATCAGTTTCTTTTACTCGCCAATTATAGATATTTCGAATCGTTGTTGTGCCTTGGGCAAACAGTGCTGTTGTTGCTATCGTCATGGCCGCATCAGGTATATGGTTCATATCCATATCTACCGCGGTCAATGGCTTACCAATAACGGTGATTGATTCATCATGCCATATAACTTCCGCACCCATTTTTTCAAGCACATCAGCAAAGTGCTTATCGCCCTGAACGCTTAACTTACCCACACCATGAACAGTAACTTCTCCACCTTTTATAGCACCAGCAGCTAAAAAATAGGATGCTGAAGAAGCATCACCTTCTACCATATATTTATCAACCGCTTGATAGCATTGCTTACCTTTTACGGTAAATGACTGATAAGCGTTGTTTTCGACCTTAACACCAAATCTCGCCATAATATCAAGGGTAATATCAATATACGGTTTAGAAACTAGTTCACCTTCAATCTCAATATTGGTATCCGTATTTAATAATGGAGCTACCATTAAAATAGCGGTTAAAAACTGGCTTGAAATAGAGCCATCAATCGTTACTGTCGTACCGGATAGTTGGTTACCATTAATTTTTACTGGCGGATAATCTTTGTTTTCCAAGTATTCAATATCAGCATTTAGCTGCGCTAATGCATCCACTAAATGACCAATGGGTCTTTCTTTCATTCTTGGCTCGCCAGTGAGAATAAACTCGCCTTCACTAGCAGCAAGTGCAGCACACAATGGACGCATTGCGGTACCGGCATTACCTAGATATAACTCTAAGCTTTCATTAGCACTAAAGAAACCGTCATTACCAACCACGATGCACTCTGTACCGCAATCACTTAAAGTATATTGAATCCCCAAAGTTTTTAATGCGTCTAACATATGGTTGATATCGTCACTGACCAGCAAATTAGTGATTTTGGTTTCCCCCTTAGCCAGTGCCGCTATTAACAAGGCGCGATTAGATAAACTCTTTGAGCCAGGTAAAAATATTTCGCCATTTATTTTACTAATGGGACTTAAGGTTAATTGTTCCATATTATTGAGCTCCCGCTGCAAATTTTTTCATAAAATCAACCAACGCTTGCACACCTGCTATTGGCATTGCGTTATAAATACTTGCTCGCATTCCGCCCACCATTCGATGACCTTTAAGTGCCGTTAAACCATGCTCTTGTGCTTGTATTAAAAAATCAGCAGAGTAAGTGTCATCAATTAACCAAAAAGGAATGTTCATTAAACTTCTATTTTCTTGAGTAATAGAGTTTTGATAAAAATCACTTTCATCAACAAAGTCGTAAAGTAACTGTGCTTTTTTTGCGTTAATATCCGCTATAGCACTAACGCCACCTTTAGCTAATAACCATTCGAATACTAACCCAGCCAGATACCAGGCATAAGTCGGGGGGGTATTATACATAGAGCCATTATCAGCTAATATTTGGTAATTCATAATAGACGGCGTATCGATATGAGCGTTACCTAATAAGTCTTCGCGCACAATAACTAACGTTAGTCCCGATGGACCAATGTTTTTTTGTGCTCCGGCATAAATAAGTCCGAATTTACTGACGTCAAATTCACGCGACAAAATAGTTGATGACATATCAGCGACGAGGGGAATATCGCCGATATTGGGTACTTGAAAAATTTCTATGCCATCAACAGTCTCATTCGGACAATAATGCACATAAGCTGCATCTTTACTTATTGTCCACTCGTTACTTGGTTTCACCCTTTGAATGCCGTCAGTATTATCGATGACATTGATGACATTAATATTACCGTAATGACTAGCTTCTTCAGCAGCTGATTTAGACCAAGCACCGGTAACGATATAATCAGCTTTTTTATTTTCACCTAATAAGTTTAACGCGACAGCAGAAAATTGACCGCGGCCACCACCGTGACAAAATAATACTTTATAGTTTTCAGGTATAGCCATTAGGTTACGTAAATCAGCTTCCGCTTTTTCTGCAACAGTAATAAACTCTTTGCTTCTATGACTGAGTTCCATCACAGAGCTACCGGTATTGGCAAAATTCAAAAAATCACTTTGCGCTTTTTTCATAACATCTACAGGTAACATTGCAGGACCTGCGCAAAAATTGTAAACACTAGACATTTAACACTATACCCTTCTTTAATTCGCTATTTTTACCAATTTTAACTCAATATCAATCAAAATTAGTCGCTGACTTTCGTTCGTTTAACACATACATAATAGAACTTTTTTATTATTATATTTGCAGTTTACAACCATTAAAGGTTGGCTATCACTAGCATACCGTTTTAGTTTAAAGCATCAATTCTTAAATGCTCTTTGATATAACTTTTAGCAAAAAAATAAATTTTTCCCATAAAAAAAGGCGGTAAAAACCGCCTTCTTTCAAATTAACAACGGTTACTCGGGAGTATCATCATCGTTGAGCGCTGAATCATCGCCCTCAACATCAGTTTCTGGCGCATCAGTTTGCTCGCCTACTACTGCTTGAGTTGGAGTTTCCACACCATTTTCGTCTTCTTCAAAGACTTCTGGCTCTTCAATTTCATCTATACGTTGTAAAGCAACGACATGTTCGCCTTCAACGGTACGAATAATTCGAACACCTTGGGTATTACGACCAATAACGCTTACCTCGCCAACACGTGTACGTACTAACGTACCGTTATCAGTGATCAGCATAATTTCGTCTTGCTCTTCAACTTGTACTGCGCCAACAACCGGACCATTACGTTCACTAACTTTAATAGAAACAACACCTTTAGTCGCTCGACTCTTAGCAGGATACTCATCAAGCGCAGTGCGTTTACCGTAACCGTTTTCAGTAATCGTTAATATAGGACCGTCATTTTTAGGCACAATTAAAGAAACAACTTTTTGATCGCCTTCTAACTTGATACCACGAACACCCGTACCCGTACGACCAATAGGTTTTAATGCCCATTGTTGTTCGCCAGTTTCCGGATCAACTTTTATTTCGCCAGTTTCGCTATCACGTTTTTTCTCGTTAAAACGTACTACTTTACCTGCATCAGAGAACAACATAATGTCGTTATCACCATCAGTAATATCAACACCAATTAGCGTATCGTCATCACGTAAGTTCAAAGCAATAATGCCGTTTGCACGTTGATTTTTATAAGCGGTTAACGCGGTTTTCTTCACGGTACCAGAAGCTGTTGCCATGATAATGAATTTATCTTCTTCATATTCACGCACCGGTAAAATTGCGGTAATACGTTCACCTTCTTCAAGCGGCAGTATGTTAACAATTGGGCGACCACGAGCCGTACGACTCGCTAACGGTAATTGGAACACTTTTAACCAGTACAATTTACCGCGATCAGAGAAACATAAAATCGTATCATGAGTATTGGCAATCAATAGACGTTCGATGAAATCTTCTTCTTTCATCTTAGTTGCTGCTTTACCTTTACCGCCACGACGCTGCGCTTGATAGTCACTTAAGATTTGATATTTAACATAACCTTCGTGAGAAAGCGTTACCACAACATCTTCTTCAGTGATCAAATCTTCCATCGATAAGTCATGTGATGCATTAGTGATTTCGGTACGACGTTCATCACCAAACTCATCGCGTATTGCTTCAAGTTCTTCACGAATAACTTCCATTAAACGTGAAGGCGTTGCTAAAATATGTAGCAATTCAGCAATAATTTCTAATAACGCTTTATATTCACTTAAAATTTTCTCGTGCTCTAGACCCGTTAATTTATGTAAACGTAAATCTAGAATAGCTTGTGCTTGTGGCGGCGTTAAGAAATATTGACCGTCACGAATACCAAACTCTTCTTCAACCCATTCAGGGCGAGCTGCGTCATCACCAGCTGCAGCTAGCATGTCAGAAACTAAACCTAAGTCCCAACCACGTGCTAACAATTGCTCTTTCGCTTCACTCGGTGTTGGTGAATTTTTAATTAACGCGATGATAGGGTCTATATTAGAAAGTGCTATCGACAAACCTTCAAGTAAATGTGCGCGTTCACGTGCTTTGCGCAATTCAAAGATGGTTCTACGGGTGACAACTTCACGACGGTGTAAAATAAAGGCGTCAAGCATTTCTCTTAAGTTGAATAATTTAGGTTGACCGTTGGTCAATGCCACCATATTCAAACCGAATGAAACCTGCATTTGTGTCAGCTTATATAAGTTATTTAAAATAACTTCGCCCACTTCACCACGTTTAACTTCGATAACCATACGCATGCCGTCTTTATCAGACTCATCACGTAGTGCAGAAATACCTTCAAGGCGTTTCTCTTTTACCAAATCAGCCATTTTTTCAATCAAACGGGCTTTGTTAACCTGGTAAGGTAATTCGTGAACAACAATAGTCTCTTTGCCAGATTTGTCATCAACTTCAATTGATGCACGGGCACGAATTTTAATTTTTCCGCGACCGGTTAGGTAAGCTTCTTGAATACCCGCACGACCACTGATAATACCCGCCGTTGGGAAATCAGGACCTGGTATAAACTCTAACAACTCTTCAAAACTAATATCGCTGTTATCGATAACCGCTAAACAGCCATTAATAACTTCGGTTAGGTTATGTGGCGGAATGTTCGTCGCCATACCAACAGCAATACCTGACGTACCATTCACCAAAAGGTTAGGGATACGGGTTGGCATAACGGCAGGTATCATTTCCGTGCCATCATAGTTGGCAACGTAATCAACCGTTTCTTTATCTAAATCGGCTAAAATTGAATGCGCGATTTTCGACATTCTAATTTCGGTATAACGCATCGCAGCCGCGGAATCACCATCAACAGAACCAAAGTTACCTTGGCCGTCCACAAGCATATAGCGTAATGAAAATGGCTGTGCCATACGAACAATTGTGTCATAAACAGCAGTATCACCATGCGGGTGATATTTACCGATAACATCACCAACAACACGTGCTGATTTTTTATACGGCTTATTATAGTCGTTACCTAAAACATTCATCGCAAAAAGTACGCGACGATGCACTGGTTTTAAGCCATCACGTACATCTGGTAATGCACGACCTACAATTACACTCATCGCATAATCTAAATAGGAGCTTTTTAGCTCATCCTCAATATTGACAGGAGCAATATTATTCGCTAAATCGGTCATAAATTGATGGTATCCCTTAAGGTAAATCTAATTCAAAAAAATTCGAAATTATTATTTTTAATTAACACGGCATACTAACATAAATATTTGTCATGCCCTATCGCTTTATATTACTTCATTTTGCCGTTAAAAAGGCAAAGTTTCAAGTACCTGTTACTATTTACCTAATTGTTAGCTATACATCTGTTTTTATAAGCATTTATCCTACTATAACAGGTGAAAAATATATTCATAAAAAGTCATTGTTCGCATTTTAAACACATATCAGTGCCAAGCGTTTATTTTATCGGCATTATTTTGTATAAAAACACCGTATAGCGACATTAAAGCACTGCTTATATAAGCAAAGCGAAAAAGTTCACGGAAAATGCAGTAACATTGGCCATTTATTTAACTTCAATCAATTTTCACGCTAGGCTTGCTGTAAATATTGGTTTAGAATCGCCAATATAAACAAGACAAATAATGATAATGCCATGTCCAAGCCTTTAAATGTTAATCAAGACGAAATCGCAAAATTTGAACAAGTTGCCAGCCAATGGTGGGAACTTGATGGTGACTTTAAACCTTTACATCAAATTAACCCTTTACGTCGTCAATTCATTTGCCAACATGTCGGTGACATATTCGATAAAAAAATTATCGATGTTGGTTGTGGCGGCGGTATTTTAGCCGAAAGCTTAGCGCAATTGGGCGCACAGGTTACTGGTATTGATATGGGGCAAGAGCCTTTAAACGTCGCGAAACTACATGCTTTAGAAGCAGGCGTTAAGGTTGACTATCTTAAAATTACGGCCGAAGAACAAGCACAAAAACATCCAAAGCATTACGATGTCGTTACTTGTATGGAAATGCTTGAACATGTGCCAGACCCTGCTTCAATCGTTAATGCTTGTGCACAAATGGTAAAACCCGGTGGCTACGTGTTCTTCTCGACTTTAAATAAGTCGTTAAAAGCTTATTTACTAGCAATAGTGGCTGCCGAAAAAGTATTTAAACTTGTGCCAAATGGCACCCACGATCACAAAAGCTTTATTCGCCCTTCTACCCTTATTTCCTGGGCTGAATCATTTGATTTAAAATGTATTGATGCCGCTGGAATTCATTACAACCCAATTACTGAAAATCATAAGCTAACGTCTTCGCTTGATGTTAACTACATACTTTGTTGTCAACGGGTTTAAGCTAAGCACTTAAGCTAGGTATTTAAAACATGATATGCGTCGAGCCTTTATGAGCACATTTTCGACGCTCTCCGATATAAATAATAAAAACTAGAGCGATATTATGCCAACTATTAATCATTCGACTGATCACATTGCTGCGGTACTTTTCGATTTAGACGGTACCTTGCTAGATACTGCTGATGACTTAGGTGCGGCGTTAAATCACGTACTTAACAGCTATAAAAAACCAAACGTCGCGGCCAAAGATTATCGTCCAATCGCCTCCGACGGCGCGCTAGGGTTATTAAACTTAGGATTTGGCGACGACATTGCGCAATATAGCTATGAAAGCTTGCGCCAACAGTTTCTAGATTACTACGAGCAAAATATCGCAGAACATACTTGCCTTTATCCGGGGGTCGCTGAATTATTGCAACAATTAGAAGCCAATCATATTCCTTGGGGCATCATTACTAATAAGCCTGAAGGCTTAACCAAAACGCTAATGCCATATTACCCTGAGTTTGCAAACTGTGCGGTGATGGTTGGTGGCGACACCTTAGTAAAGCGCAAACCCGATCCTGAGCCAATCTTATATGCCTGTCAGCAAATCAATGTCAACAATCAACAGTGTTTCTACGTTGGTGATGCCTTACGGGATATTCAGGCCGGTAATAGCGCGCTAATGAAAACCTTTGTCGCTAATTGGGGCTATATTTTAGCTGATGAGGACTGCCAAACTTGGCAAGCCGATCATATTATCGAATCGCCAACCGATTTACTCGCCTTTATAAAGTAGATTTCCACGGCTAGCACGACGATATCTAAGTTACTTGGCTTTATACGATATTCGTTGTGCCAATTTACTCATAGAACAAGTCATCAGTTAGCAGTTTTTATTGGAAAGATAAGTAATTTATGCTGTGTTAACCGTCAGCATTAGACGTTCAGTTACCGCTCAATAACGACAGCCATTGAAAAGTGACGGTTAGCCATTCATAAAATCATTATATTTGTATGCCTACTCTAGTTAGGATCTCAATATGATCATTAAGCGTTGATAAAATAATCACTCGTCAATTTATCCGTACAAGATTTAACCAAAAACATAACATACTGATTTTAAAGGGTTAAATTTTTTATATTACCTTTAGTCATATCAAGAGCTGAAAATAACTAAAAATAATTTAGCACTGAAAAATAAATGAAAATAAGCGTTGCGTTTTATAAAAATCAAAATTAAAAAGCGCTACTAAGTTAGTTGTTACTAACAGAACTTTTACTCTAAAAAAAGCAACTAAAATTAGACACTTTTTATCACTTGCATTGTCATGCAAACCTCACTATCTTGTGTTTAGTTTTTCAAAAGCCCCAATATATAGTGCATTTTTCATTCAGTGCTTTTTTGAATGATATACGATTTAACTCGTATAATTACTGCATTGAGGGTATTACTAATATAAACACCTATGTTGGGTGATTAAAACAATAAATAGATTTACAGGTCTTTCATGAATAACAACCTTTTTGTTACAAAACGCAATGGCTCAAAAGAACCTATCGACTTAGAAAAAATCCATAAAGTAATTGCTTGGGCTGCTGAAGGTCTAGACAATGTTTCGGTATCTCAAGTCGAATTGAAATCACATATTCAGTTTTACGACGGTATTAAAACAGCTGATATTCATGAAACCATTATTAAGTCAGCCGCTGACTTAATTTCTGAAGAAACGCCTGACTATCAATATTTATCGGCTCGATTAGCTATTTTTCATCTTCGTAAAAAAGCCTACGGCCAATTTGAACCACCTAAACTTTACCCGCATGTGAAGAATTTAGTCGCCGCAGGTAAGTATGATCAACACCTACTAGCCGATTATACTGCTGAAGAATTTGAACAATTAGAAGGCTTCTTAGATCATAGCCGTGATTTAGATTTTAGCTACGCTGCAGTTAAGCAACTTGAAGGTAAATATTTGGTTCAAAACCGTGTTACCGGTGAAATCTATGAAAGCGCCCAGTTTCTTTATATTTTAGTCGCAGCATGCTTGTTTGCGAAATACCCTAAAGCAACCCGCTTAGATTATGTAAAAGGTTTCTATAACGCTATTTCAACCTTTAAGTTGTCATTGCCAACGCCTATTATGGCGGGTGTACGTACGCCGACACGTCAATTCTCTTCATGTGTATTAATTGAGTGTGGCGACAGCTTAGACTCTATCAATGCCACATCTAGCTCTATTGTTAAATATGTTTCTCAACGTGCAGGTATTGGCATTAATGCCGGTCGTATTCGTGCGTTGGGTAGTACTATTCGTAATGGCGAAGCATTTCATACCGGTTGTATTCCGTTTTACAAGCTATTCCAAACAGCGGTAAAAAGTTGTTCTCAAGGTGGAGTTCGTGGTGGCGCAGCTACCCTATTCTATCCACTATGGCACTTGGAAGTTGAAAGCTTATTAGTACTTAAAAATAACCGTGGTGTTGAAGAAAACCGCGTTCGCCATTTAGATTACGGCGTGCAGTTTAACAAAGTGATGTATCAACGTTTGATCAAAGGTCAATCTATCACCTTGTTTAGCCCAAGCGATGTGCCTGGTTTATATGATGCATTCTTTGAAGATCAAGACAAATTTGAAGAGCTGTACGTTAAATACGAAGCTGATGATTCAATTCGTAAAAAGCGTATTAAAGCCATTGAACTATTTACCTTGTTTGCTCAAGAACGTGCAAGTACTGGTCGTATCTATCTACAAAACGTCGACCACTGTAATACACATTCACCGTTTGACCCTAAGGTTGCGCCAATCCGTCAAAGTAATTTATGTTTAGAAATTGCCTTGCCGACTAAGCCAATGGAAGATGTTAATGATCCTAATGGTGAAATTGCCCTATGTACATTATCAGCCTTTAACTTAGGTGCAATTGATAGCCTTGACGAATTAGACAGCTTAGCTGATTTAGCCGTACGTGCTTTAGATAACTTATTAGATTATCAAGACTATCCAGTAACTGCTGCACATACCGCAACGATGGGTCGTCGTACTTTAGGTATAGGTGTTATTAACTACGCTTATTACTTAGCGAAAAATGGCGTGTACTATTCAAACGGTAGTGCTAATAACTTAACGCATCGTACCTTTGAAGCGATTCAATACTATTTGCTAAAAGCATCAAACCAATTAGCCATTGAACAAGGTGCTTGTCCTAAGTTTAATGAAACCCGCTTATCTCAAGGTATATTGCCTATCGATACTTACAAAAAAGAAATCGATAATATTACCGGTGAGCCGTTACATTTAGACTGGGAAGCGCTACGTGCCAGTATTAAAGAGCACGGTGTGAGAAACTCAACGGTTTCAGCATTAATGCCATCAGAAACTTCTTCACAAATTTCTAATGCCACCAATGGTATCGAGCCACCTCGTGGTTTGATCAGCATTAAAGCCAGTAAAGATGGGGTATTAAAGCAAGTAGTACCTGAATATCAACGTTTAAAAGATAACTACGAATTACTGTGGAATATTCCAAGTAATGAAGGCTACTTACAACTCGTCGGTATTATGCAAAAGTTTGTTGACCAAACTATTTCAGCCAACACAAATTATGACCCTGCTCGTTTTGATGGTGGAAAAGTGCCTATCAAACAAGTGTTAAAAGATATTTTAACGGCATATAAGTTAGGTGTTAAAACTATGTACTACCACAACACGCGTGATGGTGCAGCTGACAGCCAAATCGAAGTTGAAGACGATGATTGTGCAGGCGGCGCTTGTAAGATTTAGTGCACAACGGGGAGGAAAACACCTAGTTTTCCTCTTTTTTTGCCAGCTGATTTACATAGTAATACCCCTATAAAACTAGATTATTACCCATTAAGTGACGAAATATCACCATGACTCGGTACTATTTCAAGGAGAAATAAATGTCGTACACTACGTTTAACCAAACACCTAACAATGCCTTGTTAGAGCCAATGTTTTTGGGAAACAGTGTTAATGTTGCACGATACGATCAACAACGTTTTATGGCGTTTGAAAAGTTGATTGAAAAGCAATTATCGTTCTTTTGGCGTCCTGAAGAAATTGATGTCTCAAAAGATCGCGCGGATTGGCAGAGCTTAACAGACTCAGAAAAACACATTTTTATTTCTAATTTAAAATATCAAACGCTACTGGATTCAATGGCAGCACGTTCTGTAAATGCCGTTCTATTGCCACTTGTTTCACTACCTGAAGTCGAAACTTGGGTCGAAACATGGGCATTTAGTGAGACTATTCATTCGCGTTCATATACTCACATTTTGCGTAATCTATTTTCAGATCCAAGTGAAGTATTTGACGATATCATGGTTAATCCAGCGATATTAAAACGCGCATCAAGTATCGCTAAGTACTTTGATTCTGTCATTATCACCACACAATTGTTGCAATCTCAAGGTCCAGGCAGCTACGAGGTTGACGGTAACACCATTGAAGTGACTGAGCGTAAATTAAAAGAACGCTTATTCTTAGCTATTTGCTCGGTCAATGCCTTAGAAGCCATACGCTTTTATGTCAGTTTTGCTTGTTCTTTCGCCTTTGCTGAACGTGAATTACTGGAAGGTAATGCAAAAATAATCAAGCTTATTGCCCGTGATGAAGCATTGCATTTAACTGGTACTCAGCACATTCTTAACAACTGGATGTCAGGTAAAGACGATCCAGAAATGCAAGAAATTGCCACAGAATTACGTGAGCAAGGCAAACAAATTTTCATGGATGTGGTTGAGCAAGAAAAAGAATGGGCTGATTACTTATTTAAAGACGGTTCAATGATCGGTCTTAATGCGGCTATTTTAAAACAATACATTGAGTACACCAGTAATCAACGTATGGCGGCAATAGGCTTTGATGCACCATTTGATATCAAAAGTAACCCACTACCTTGGATGAATTCATACCTTGTCAGTGACAACGTACAAGTGGCACCACAAGAAACTGAGATCTCAAGCTATTTAGTTGGTCAAGTGGACTCGTCAGTGTCAAGTGACGACTTTGACGACTTCGATTTTTAGTACTATTTATGTCTTTTAGTATTACTGTCGAGGAACGTGATGTAGCGTTCCTCGATGACGATAAAAATATCCTTAATACCTTAGAACGCGAGAATATTGAATCACACTTTCATTGTCGAGACGGATTTTGTGGCGCTTGTCGTTGCAGGTTAAAAAAAGGCACAGTTGAATATAAACAATTTCCACTGGCTTTTATTGGTGATAATGAGATCCTCACCTGCTGTTCATACCCGACTTCCGATATTATTATTGAAATTGATATATATGCTTAAAAAGTAACACCTGATTATAGTCAGTAAACTTCTGAACTGCATTATTCGACGGTGATATGCTGAATATTTCAACACCCTTTAACGTACTTTGTGTAACTACCAAGTTTAAATAACATCTTTCAAACGGTCTTCGAATTCAATTATAAATCGATTCAAGGCCGTTTTCCGATTTCTTACCTGCATCCTCCACTTTTTCGATACTTGCTTAATCGCTACGTAGATAATTTGTTTAGCTGAATCATCATGTGGAAATAATTTACATTTTTTAATCGCTTTACGAATGACACATAGATATTTGCTAGTGGCATTAAAGGCAGTTTGAGTTTCCTGGACAGAATAGCATTTACTGGGGTTCCTCCCAGTATGAACTATCCAGCACAGGGACAAGCCCTCGAAATTTACGCCACGCTAGTTAAAATTTCAAAGTAGCTTAACTGAGTTGTATGAATTTAGCTGTTCATGCCAGAGCAAGCTTGCCCTTGAAAATAGATGAAAACTGAGCCATCTAAATAATTAGCTATTAAATCAGGTGGTTGTGGCCGACTTCTTACCAGTTATTATATTTATGTTAGTACACAATCTGTATTGTTTTTGTTAAGTTTCTTGACTTACACTATGGTTAGAGCGTATAAAACCTGTTCAGTATATGTTTAAACCAGAAACTAAAATATAGGCCATGTCTGTCACTTTTAGAATGTAAGTGCATTATTTTATTTAAAACACGGCTGGATTTGCTCGATATGCTAAAAAGCATACATACAATTAATTTTGAATGACACGTTCAAAAACCCTAAGCTAAGTTGCTGTTTTTTTTATATTTATTTTTCCTTATGACATGTTTTATTTTAGACTATACTCAGTATGAATTGTCTCACGCGTGAGGCAAAACAATATAGACCATCAACTGTGTTTACAAACTTTTGATAAAAACGAGAACGTTTTAATGTGAATTCTTTTACAAAGAATAATACGTCAAATTTTTTTTTGACAAGCGATACTTGGCCTCTGCCAAATATTGATGAGGTTGAATGCTTTGAATGCCAATTTGATGTGAATGCATATAATGATAGCCTATATGAATATGTTAACATTTTGCATCCAATACCCATACAAAGAGCGATTAATAAAAGAAAAGCAGAATTTCTAGCTGGGCGCTATGTAGCTCAACAGGCATTATCAAGCTTAGGCATGTTTGAACATAACATTAATATTGGAAATCATAGGAGCCCTACTTGGCCAGATAACTATATTGGCTCAATTACACACAGTAATGAAATTGCGATATGTGCGGTCGTAAGAAAGAATCACTATATCGCTTTAGGCATTGATATTGAAGAATGCCTAGAAATGTCTTTTATAAATGAAATAATTCATACCATAATAGACAGTGAAGAACAGCAATTACTCAAAAATTCTCCTATGAAGTTCATAGAGGCTGTGACTATAGCATTTTCAGGCAAAGAAAGTTTATTCAAAGCCTTATACCCATTGGTTGGCGAGTATTTTGACTTTAAAGCGGTAAAAATAATAAAAATTGCCCTTGAACTAGGGAAAATGACTTTTCAAATACAAGAGAAGCTTTCTGCGGAATTTACAGTAGGTGTTAATATTGAAGGACATTTTTTAATTAGAGCGGGGGCAAGTAAAACAATGATTTTTACTTATGTTGCTCTGCCTATAATTTAACCATAAGAATAAAGTTGAAAATAAATTAATTCTCTTGCATCCAAAATAGGCGTGTTATGTATCTAACTATATGTACTAAATAATGTAATTAAAATGAGGTGATTTATGGATGGTATTTATGTTCCTATTGTTGGATCAATATGTTTAGCAGTAATCTTTATTGTTTTCTCTTATTTAAGCAGTCGTACTCAAGCTGAAGTACACAAAACGATTAGAGCTACATTGGAAGCGGGTACTGTATTAACGCCAGATTTAGTTGAAAAATTAAATACGCGTTCTTCAGCACATATGGTTGATTTTCGTCGAGGTATAATTATTACTTCTATAGGATTATCAACTGCAGCAGCCGGAGTAATAACCGGAGCTGTGATGGAATTTGCCACTATAGCTGTATTTCCAATTTTTATGGGTATAGGTTTTCTGCTAGTTTGGAAGATGAATAAATCCAATAACTAAATCGCATTTAGCGATTTATATTATGAATAGGAGCAAGTAAGTCATGCAAATAAGCGATAACGAGTTAATAGCACAATTTTTAACTTACAAAGATCAAGCTGTATTTGCTGAACTGTTGAAACGCTATCAATCGCCCATTAGGCAGTTTCTGAGAAGATTAACCGCTGGCGACCATGCGACAGTTGACGATTTAGCTCAGGAAACGTTTATGAGGATGCTGTCGAGTTTGGATACATTCAGAGGTGATTCTAAGCTATCAACATGGTTACATAAGATAGCTTATCATTGCTTTTTGCGAAACCAAGAATCAAACTCAAAAATGCACTTTGCAGATGCATCATTGCTGACAAACTTGGTAGCTGAGCCATCGAATGATATGTCCGATATAATGCTTGAACAATTGATGGCGTATCTAAACATTGATGAACGATTAATGCTAACGTTATCTTTAGCAGCAGGCATGAGTCACTCAGAGATTGCGACGGTAACCGGAGCACCGCTTGGCACCATTAAATCGCATATTAATCGTGGAAAAGTAAAACTAACGAAACTCTTAAATTTGGAGGAGTCTGCCGCATGAAAAACAACGTAAGATCTTTCACAGCAGGAAATCAAAATGAATTATCCATTGAGCAAATGCTTAGTTATAAAAAGAACTTGGATGGTGACCTATTTTGCCAGCATGTATTAACTAAGATTGAGTTACAAAATAAACGAGGAAATTGGGTGCTAGCTGGCATGTTTTGCTTAGCTACTTTACTGTCACTTTTAATTAAGCCTACCGAGTTCAGGTCTATATCAATATCTAGTGACTTTTTTACAAGTGCCTCTGTGCTTGTAAGTAAATTACCCTTTGAAAATTTAACGGGCATATTAATACTCGTGATTCTGCTAATTGGTATGACTCATACCGTTGAGCATATTTAATTAAATAAAAAATAAACAAAAAGGTGTTTCAATGCAAAATTACCCTATTCGACTTACTAGTGTTTCCAAAGTTTACGACAGTGAACTTGTAGAAACTCATGCGCTGTCTGACATTAATCTTGAAATATGTGGGGGTGACTACATTTCAATATCTGGCCCTTCAGGCTGCGGAAAATCAACCTTACTATCAATTTTAGGCCTACTTGATCAACCCACATCAGGCCAATATTTCATTGATAATGTTGATGTCGCATCGCTAAATTTTAATGAAAGTGCTAAAATTAGAAATGAAAAAATTGGCTTTGTATTCCAGTCATTTAATTTGATCGATGAACTTAGTGTTTTTGATAATGTCGCACTTCCGCTGCGATATAGTGCTAAAAGCATGAGCAAAAATGAAATAGAAAAACGCGTAATGGCTAGTTTAGAAATGGTAGATATGTCTCATCGACAAGCGCATTTTCCTAATCAACTTTCTGGTGGGCAACAACAACGCATAGCCATTGCACGAGCAATTGTTCACCAACCTACCATTTTGTTAGTTGATGAGCCCACAGGAAACCTTGATAGTAAAAGTGGCGATATGGTGATGGCACTACTGAGTGAATTAAACCGTAAAGGGGTTACCATTTGTATGGTAACCCATGATGCTAGATACGCTGATGCCGCTGCGATAAAATTAAAGCTACAAGATGGTGTCATGATCCGAGAAGTAGAATTGGATAAAGCCGTATGAAAAACGTACTTTATTTAATGAAATTTGCATTACGCAATATTACTCGTAAATATACTTACTCTATATCGGTAATAACCAGTGTAGGTGTTAGCGTTGGCGCACTCTTATGTATATTAACGCTGAGTCACTTATTATTAGTGCAACCCTTAAGTTATAAAGATTCAGATCAACTGTATGTGGTAACCAATCAGTTCCTTGACGCGAATGAAAAAGTTAAGGGTGAAGCTTATACGTATCCAGGTTTGTTGTTCCTTAAAGATCAACAAGAAACCTTTAGTGCCTCTTCTTCGCTTTTTTATTCTGAAGACGTAATTGCATCAGAAGCGCATCAACCTACAGTCAACAATACCTATGCAAGTTCAGATTGGTTTAGTTTGTTGGACATACCCATGCACTTAGGCCGCCAATTTAATGAGCAAGAAAAATTAGGAACATTTAATCCTAATGCCATCATTAGTTATCAAGCCTGGGGAGAGCATTTTAATTTTGATAAAGACATTCTGGATCGAAACATTGATATTAATGGCCAAACGTACAGCGTAATTGGTGTAACCAGTAGTGTGTTTTCTGAACCACAGTTATCCGAGCGAGGTCGTAATACAGCCGTTTGGTTGCCTTGGGATTTTAATCCGACTGGCGAAGAAAAGCGGAACAATTGGAGTAGCATTAATGGCTCTATATTTTGGGTAGGTCGTATAAATAGCGGCTATACGCAAACCCAAGCCCAGCAAATTCTTTCCCCATTAATTAATACAAGATGGCAGCAAGAAGTTAGTGGCAAAAAGTTTTTTAGCGGCTGGTCAATCAATGCAAATGTAGTTCCAATGAAAGAATACATCACAGGTGATAGTAAAGACTTAGTTATACTGCTGCTAGTTGGTGTACTTGGTTTAGTTATCATTACTTGTGTCAATATTGCTTGTTTAATCATGTCTCGTGCGGCTGAACAAAAAAAGAATATGGCGATTCAAGCCTCTGTTGGAGTTAAAAGACATCAGCTTTTATTAGAAAAATTTGTAGAAGTCGGTTTATTAATGCTGTTTTCCACCATTTTAGCCTTTGTTATTGCTGTTATAGGATTTAATTTATTACAAGATCAAATGTCAGGTGTGCTACCTAGAGTTGATGAATTGAGACTCAATGCTGTTACCACCATCAGTGCTGTTAGTATCGGTTTAATGTTGTCATTGATTTTTTCATATTTAAGTATTGGCGCAATTAACTACAATGCATTAGCAAGTATGTTACAAAGTGGCGGTAAAGGTTCAGGTTTACAGTTATCAAATAGAAAGCAAAAAGTGCTTATCGCAACACAAATTGCTGTGGCATCTTTTCTTATCTTCTGCAACATGGCTTTATTTATAGACTCAAAACGTATTATTGATACTGATACTGGTTTTGATGTTGAAAATGTTGCACGAATATACGTAGACGAAAACAATAAAAGTGATTTATCTGATGCTGAAATTCAATCGACTATGACTGAAATGAGAATAGCGTTAGAGGCAATGCCTGGAGTGATAGGTGTTAGTCAGTCTGGTTCACCATTATCACGCTTTTCTAAAATGGCCTTAACGGCAGTAGATACAGACGAATCCTACACACCTTTAAGGAAAAAAGTTGATCATAACTATTTTAGTATTATCAATCAGACCATTGTTCAAGGAAGAAACTTTACATTAGAAGATATTAGAAATAATGCCAGAGTGATGGTGGTAAATGACACTATGTCTAATGGATTTGAGGATGGATTAGTCAATAAAAGATTTTCCACTGGAGACGGTGAACCATATACCATTATTGGTGTAGTTAAAGGCATTTCATTGCCCAATAGCGAGCCGAATATTTCACGGGTTTATACTCCTAACTCTTTAGCAGCTAATTATTTTTTAGTGAAACTTGATCCCGTCATGACACTGTCACGAGAAATGATAGTTTCACAAATCAAAGCACTATCACCTAACTACTTGCTCAGTGACTATAGTGAACTAGAAGATACTTATCGTTTAACCCTGTTTAAACAGATAACTACCTTGACTATTTCTGCGGTACTAACACTTCTGGTCATATCGTTAGCGAGCTTAGGGATTTACGGTATTGTTAATAATACCGTGCAGCAAAGAAGGTTTGAGCTAGGTACGCGGGTAGCCATTGGCGCCAAGAAAGGTCAATTAGTTAATTTGATTATTCAGCATAATTTATCACCCATAGTGATAGGCGTAATCATTCAAATAATCGTACTGAGTGGTTTATATGTCTTTATGAATGAGGAAGTCATGCCGTTTATCAATATGCAATTGCTTGGCGTGTTTTTAGCAAACATCACGATCATAATAATCATTGCATTTGTGGCGTGTTACCTCCCAATGCGACAGCTTTTTTCTAAGCCACCTGCATTTATTTTACGAAACTAACATCAACCTAAATCTTAAGAGTTGATATCCAATTCACTCGGCTATATTGGTCGAGTGAATTACTCTAGTATTAAGGGATATAATGAAGAATATAATTACGAATTCGATATTAGCCGATGATTTAACATCATTTATTAGCACTTTGCCAAGCAGTGTTAATTATGGAGATACCATATTACCATTTAAAATTATCGCCAATGAGACTAAAACTGATTTATGTCTTTGGGTAGCAGAGCATAAAGAGCAGTTAAACCAAATACTTCATCGCTTTGGTGGGGTTTTGTTCAAAGGTTTTAATATTGATAATGCAGAAAAACTAAACCAGTTGGCAACAGCGCATGCTGATGAAGGATTATTAGACTACATAGAGCGCGGTGCACCTCGAATTAAATTGGCCAACAATATTTTCACTTCAACGGAATATGCTAAAGAAGAAGTTATTCCCATGCATCATGAAATGTCATATTCCCATAATTGGCCGGTGAAATTGTACTTTTGTAGTGAAGTGGTTGCCCAAAAAGATGGCTATACCCCGTTAGCGGACGATCGCAAGGTTATTGAGTTAATTCCAGATGAAATAAAGCAAAAATTCATCGACAAAAAAGTCATGTATGTGAGAAATTATGGTTTAGGCATAGATATGAGTTGGCAAGATGCCTTTCAAACCACTAGCAAAGCCGAAGTAGAAGAATACCTTACTAAAAGCAAAACTAGTTTTGAATGGCTAGATGATGACGTACTCAGAACTAAAGCAGTTAGACAGGCCATTGCTACTCACCCTATTACCAATGATACCGTCTGGTTTAATCATGCTCACCTTTTCCACAGTTCAAATTTACCCGCCGATATACGCGAAATTTTTGAAGAAGAGTTTGGCAGTGAAGGTATGCCCCGTAACGCATATTATGGTGACGGCACTGTGATTGAAGACTCGGTTGTGTCCTTAATTCGCGATCTTTACGATGAGCATGCGGTGCGATTTGATTGGGAACAAGGAGACGCTTTGTTTGTTGATAACTTTTTATTGACTCATGGGCGATCGTCTTTTGAAGGTGAACGCAAAGTATGTGTTGCTATGTCTGATCTTTATACGAATAAAGCGTTATAAGTTAATTAAGAAGGTAATATTAAAATGTTTAAAATTGAACATGAAGCCATACAGCTTACCTATGGAGAATTATCAATATTCAATGAGTCACAAATACTACCGCTTGTTATTCAACCTAAAAAGGATGGCTCTAATAACGTGCTTAACTTAGCCGAAGATAGAGTACAGATAGAAAAACTAGTGAGCCAATATGGCGCCATTTTATTTCGTGGATATGAGGTGGGTTGCAAAGAAGTCTTTAATAATTTTATCGACCAAGTATCAGAGGGAGCGATCCAATACAATGAACGTTCTTCGCCTAGGCACTCAGTCTTTAAGAATATCTTCACATCAACAGATCACCCTGAAGATCAAGAGATTATTCAGCACTCAGAGCAGTCATATAATAAACAATTTCCCCAGAAGATATTCTTTTATTGTGAACAACCCTCTGAGGTTGGTGGTAATACGCCATTAGCAGATGCTCGCAAAATATATCAGCGTATTCCTAAAGAAATTCGAGATGTGTTTGAAGAAAAAAATTACCGCTACTCACGCTGTTTTTGGCAAATAATGGGGACAACTTGGCAGACGGCTTTTCAAACAGAAAGCAAAGAAGCTGTAGCTCACTATTGTGACAATAACGATATTCATTTTGAATGGCAAAGCGACGATGCGCTAAAAACCTATCAAATAAGACCAACCACAGCTTACCATCCAAGTACGAATGAAGCTTGCTGGTTTAATCACTGTACATTTTTCAATGTTTATTCGCTCGATGATGACATTCAAGAAATTTTATTAGATTCATTCGAACCCGATGAACTACCTAATCAAACATTTTATGGTGACGGTGAACAAATAGAATTTGAGGTGATTCAACAGCTTAAGCAAGCGTATATTGATGAAAAAGTGGATTTTGATTGGCAAAAAGGCGATGTCCTCATGATAGATAATATGTTAGTCACTCATGGCAGACAAAGTTACAAAGGACACCGAAAATTGTTAGTTGGTATGAGTACTATAACTCAATGGTCTGATGTACAGACGAAGCAACTTTAGCAAGGAGCACACTAAACTCGCGTTAGCGTGCGACCTTCAATAGGCTCAATTATGCCTAAAAACAGGAATACTTTATGCAACATATTCAGACTAATTATTCTTTATGGGGGATTTTTAAGCGTTTTTCTCTGCCTATATTTGGTACATTTACATTGGTGGTTATCGAAAACTTAGTCTTTATTTCACAACCCTATTTAATAGGTAAAACGGTTGATGGGCTAATTGCGAGCCAGTTTGATGATTTATATTTGTATATCATTATCATGGTAGCCTTTATTACTATTGCGACCTTTAGGCGAATCTATGACACTCGCACTTACGCTTCAATTCGAGCAAAATTATCAATTGAAACAGTTTATCATCAACAAAAAGCTGATGCATCATTATCCGAAATATCAGAAAGAACAGCCCTGTGTGATGAAATATTAGGTTTTTTCGAAGCTGGACTTTTTGTGATTGTGAAATCATTTGTCGAGATAGTGGGCTCAATTGCAATGCTGTATTACATTGATGAGCGTCTATGTCTATCAGCACTCATTGCTATGATATTAATTAATTTCATTTGGTTGTGTACTCGCTCACGGGTCAGAGCATTATTTACATTACGCAATAATCAAAGGGAACAAAAAGTAGCCGAGATCCAATCAAAGAGTAAGGAACGTATCGCTTCTCATTTCAACAAGATTGCAGCACTAAAAATTAAACTTTCTAATTATGAAGCGTTAAGCTTTGGTGTATTTGAAATATTAGGAATTTCCGTATTTATATATGCTGCAGTTATTTCTACGGGCATCGAAGCAATTACAGCTGGTTTACTTTATACATGTTTAAATTATGTGACCTCCTTAAATAATGCTATTATTCGGCTACCTAATGTATTTCATTCTATTGTCGGTGTTAATGAAATTAGCGCACGTCTTGCCTTGTTATCGCCTAGTAAGAAAGACACTGAAGCATTCAAGGAAACAAATGATATCGTTGACAAGAATGAAGTAAAAGTATAAAGCAAAATGTATTGATTGCTAACATTCCCCACTCAATATCACGCTCACAGTAACACTGCAACGTTTCTTATACTAACTGAAATTGGTATAACAAATAAAAAGTGAGAATAAAGTATTAAAGATAATATAAATCTTTCAATCCTTATAGCTGACTTATAGGATTGAAAGTAACTCATAGCTTTAAATTTCCTGTCAGGTATAGTAAAAAAATCTAGTCTGAGCGAATTCAAATCTGTATTAATTAAATGGCCTCATTGATAATGATTAACTATGAGGCCCTCTCTTTTTAAATTACACAAGGTAAAAGACGTCAAACATTTACGCTCTTAACCTAACGAAATTACTTGATAGAAACCTCAACTTCATTTTTGATCACTGAGTGCAGCCATTGCGCTACTTTAGTTACATTAACTGCATCCATAATATTGTAGTGATCACATTCAATGTTACTTTGTTGGACATTAGTTATACGATTCCAATTGTAGCGCTCTGGCTTTGATAGGCGTTGAGTTGCCGCTATAAGTTTTATCTCACCTTGATATTGCTTCCCTCTGTATTGGTTAAATGCAGCAAGGTTACTTTCATAGATATAAAAGCGATTAGATAATGTGTGCTGCGTGAGCGTTGCGGGTACTAATCCTAATTCAATGCCGCGGCTATGTAACACACGTAAGGCTTCCTCTATTCCATGCTGTTGGTAAAAAGAATAGACCTCTCTATTCAATTCTTCACTTTTATTGCCTAGTTCGGTTAATAACTGTGCCAATGCTTCGAGTTTCTCATCAAAAGGGGTCGATGACGGTTCTACTATTGTCGAATCGATTAAGGCAACCGATGCTATTTCTTCTCCTAGATTAGTGAGTTGTATTGCTATTTCATAAGCAATAGTTCCACCGAGTGAGTAACCTGCAATATGATAAGGCCCACTTGGCTGTACTCGCCTCAATTCTTTTATGTATAACTGAGTCATTTGTGTCAGTGACATCTGGTGCATTTCAGTTACTTGCAGGCCATAAACGTGCCACTGGTGATCCAATAAGGGTAACAAGTTGCGATAACATAAAAGGTCTCCTCCTATCGGGTGAATCAGAAAAATATTCATAGCATCAGGTGTTTTCGATTGTTGTAATTCAACCAGTATTTTCTCTTGCGTTAAACCTGATATATTCACAGGTCCTAAAGCGATATCCATCAAGGCTTTAATTGTCGGGTATTTTAATAAATCAATCATAGATAGCTGCACGCTAAATCGTAGGTTAATCGCATTCATTACCTGAATCGCTAGTATTGATTTCCCCCCTACTGAGAAAAAGTTATCTGTGATCCCTATTTGCTTTTTATTAAGCAGCTGCTGCCACAGCTCTACCACTATTTGTTCCGCTGCTGTTCGAGCGGGTAGATAACTTGACTGCACTTGTGCGTGTTCCAACATACCCTGACTCAAATATTCGCTTCGTAACGCTTTTCTATCTACTTTACCGTTGCTGTTTAACGGCATGGATGAAATAGCAATAAAGCGTGTGGGTTGCATATAAACAGGCAATTTAGTTTGCAAGTGCTGCAATAAAACGTCTTGTTCAATAGTTTGATTCTTGTTTACCGGCTCGACAAAAGCAACTAAACGATGAAGTTCTCCCTGAGCTTGCATAAGCACGGCGCCAGTTTTTACCGTCGCAAAGTCACAGATAGCGGTTTCTATTTCTCCTAATTCGATACGAAAGCCATTCAGTTTCACTTGTTGGTCTAATCGGCCCACAAACTCAAGTTTTCCGTGAATATTGTATCGCACCAAATCGCCTGTTCCGTATAACTGTTTTTCAACAAGACCAAGGCTGCTACCTGAAATGAATTTATCTGCGGTGAGTGTTGGCTTATTAAGGTAGCCTCGTGATAATCCAGTCCCTGTAATATATAACTCGCCAATAACACCTTGGGGCACAATTTGTTTACGTTGATCAAGTATATAAACTTTACTTCCGGGTAAAGGTAGGCCTATATCAGGGGCTGCTTGGCTATGTTTTGGACAGAGAGAATAAGTAGAATAAGTAGTATCCTCAGAGGGCCCATATAAATTATAGACCGCTTTAATATGAGAATTTTCATACACATTATCAACTATATGTTTTAACAACGCCTCTCCAGCTAAATTAACCACTTGAACCGTAACAGGGAGCACTTTGGCTTCGAGTAATTGAACAATTGCTGAGGGCACGGTATTAATAAGTGTGACATCTTTTATATTTGAACAGGCTAAGGATTGCACATCTAAAATGTGTTTGGTAATAATGCTGGTTCCCCCACAACTCAAAGGTGCAAACAATTCGAAGACAGATAAATCAAAGCATATAGACGTTGAAGCAAGTACCCCTGTCAACTGCTCTTTGGTATAGGTTGAAAGAGCCCAATCTAACATGGCAACCGTATTACGATGCTCGATCATAACGCCTTTGGGATCACCTGTTGTACCCGAGGTATAGATGATATAAGCCAAGTTTTTATCACAAGTCTCTGTAATTGGATCTAAATCAGAATATTCTGCAAATGTTTCAAGGTGTTCAATATTAATAAAATTAATGGTAGTCTGTGCTAAGCATTGCTGTTCATTGGGGTTAGTGATAACGAATTGAAGTTGAGCATCGTCAATAATATAATGTAAACGTTCAGCAGGATATTCAGGGTCTAAAGGAACATAAGCTGCGCCACTTTTCAGTATTGCTAATATTGCCATCACTTGTTCAATGGAACGTGGTAAGCACAACCCGATTAAATTGTCGGGTTTCGCGCCTTTTTCAATGAGAAAATGGGCAATTTTATTTGCCCTTTGATTAAGCTGTTCATAGGTTATAGCACTATTTTCATAAGTCAGAGCAATCGCACTTGGCGTAAGCTGCACTTGCCGTTCAAATAAATTGTAAATACAACTTTTACTCAGGTTTTTGTCAAACAAAGTAGTAGATAGATTGGTTATCTGACTTTGGCTTGCTAATGTTATTTGGCTAAGTTTGTTTGTCTGGTTAAGAGATAATTGCTGATAAATACAGCTTAAGTCATTTGCCATTTGTTCAATTAGACCACGTGAAAATAACGCTTTTTTAAAATTCACATTAAACTCTAGTTGTTCACCCCTATTTGATACATGCACCGACATATCAAATTTTTCTAATGTCTCGCCAATGAAGCCTTCCTGCAATGACGGTTGAGCATTGTCTGGTGATAGTTCACTCGCCCCTGGTTTTATCCCTTTATCTACACTGTCCATAGTTAGCATAATTTGAAACAGTGGGGTGAAATATTCACTTCGTTGAGGATTTATCAGTTCTACTATTTGCTCAAACGGAATGGCTTGATGGGCTAAAGCATCTAAATTTGTTTGCTTGATCGCCTGCAGGTAATCTCCAATAACTTGCTCGGGATAACACTCGCTTTTTAACACTAAAGTATTAGTGAATAGGCCGATTAATAACTCGGACTCTATCGTAGAACGGTTGGCACAGGGTGTTCCAACCGTCACATACTTTTCAGTACTATAACGAGAAATAAGTAAACTCAGACCCGCATGCATTAGCATAAACTGGCTAAGTCCATACTCTACAGACAACTGCTTTAGTGCCTGACTCAAATCAACAGGTAAAGACCAGTAATAGCTTTCTGCCGCTAAACTGCTTGATTGCAATCCTTCATCTAATATGGGTAATCCATGGCGATTAGGCAGTGATCTCAGTTGTTCTTGCCAATAAACTTGGCTATTTTTTGCGGCTTCACTCTGTAAAAATTCATGTTGCCAAGCAGTGTAATCTATATAACGTAGGGGTAAGGCAATTTCAACCGAACTAGTAGCTGGGTGCGCTATCCTGTCGTAAGCCTTTTGATAATCCTGACAAAATATATTTTTTGACCAACCGTCAAATGCAATATGGTGGATATTAAAAACAATCAATCCTTGTTGGACACCATGTTCTAAATGAATTGCTTGTAATAAAATATCTTGGCTTAAGTCAAATTGATGGCTGGACTGCGTTTCAAGGCAAGCCTTTACGACACTTTTTTTCTGTTTGTCACTATGATTTCGACAATCCACGTATTGAAGTCTGAACTTAATATCCGCTAGCGGGAGTACTTTTTGATGTAATACCCCGTCTACATTAGTAAACACGGTTCGTAACGGCTGATGACGCGCAATGACCTGCTCGATTGCCTTTTCCGCAATATCTCGATCAAAATCATAAGCCGTTGGTAGAATGAAAGGGACATTATAATGAGCACTTCCCAACATCATTTGATCCACTAACCATAAACTTCTTTGTGCCGGTGACGCCTGAAATAAGGAGATGTCATCGGATAGCTTAGGAATAAGGTATTGAGAAGCGGATTTTTCATCTAGGTTTATTAATACTGCCATTTCACTTAGCACTGGGGTATTAAATAACTGCGCTATGGAAGGTGATTCTCCTGCACGCGCTTTAAGGTGTGATGTCAATTTCAATATCAATAATGAATGCCCACCCAACTCAAAAAAGTGGCTATGGCGAGATAATAAGGATAATTCTACCTCTAAAAGATCAGACCAAATCTCTGCCAGTAAGGTTTCACGGCTTGTATTAGGCGCTTGATGATCGTTAAGACTCGGTGTGATAGTTGCATTAGCCAATACTTTCCGGTTAATTTTACCATTTGACGTTAATGAGAACTTATCATGCACACAGTAGTTCACAGGACACATATAATGCGGTAATAATTGCGTTAATTTATGATGGACTTTATTTACCCAAATTTTTTCGCTTTCACCAAGCGCATTGGCTTTTTGCGTTAATTCTATATGACACTCTAGTTGAGGATCTCCGTGTTTATTCTCATTGACTAACACGATAACATCACAGACAAAGCCGATATGACGGATATGATGCTCTATTTCACCTACCTCAATTCTATGCCCACGAATTTTAACTTGCGTGTCTTTTCGGCCCAGATACATTAGTTCCCCATGAGCATTTAACTTAACTCTGTCACCTGTTCTGTAGATTTTCTCTGAGCTTGCTGTTATCGGATTTGCAATAAAGTATTCATGGCTTTTTTCAGGTAAATTCAAGTAACCCATCCCAACGCCTTTTCCGCCAATAAATAACTCACCTTCGCAACCCCATGGTACTAGTTGCTGTTGCTCATCTAAAACATACGCAGCATTGCCATTGATAGGTTTTCCAATAGGAACTTGATGAGCATTTTCAAGTACTAATTCAGCAGTCGTCGCTATAACACTTGTTTCGGTTGGGCCGTAAAAATTATAAAGCCTGCAGTGTTTATGTTGATTATTGAAAGCATAAACCGCATCTGGCGATGCCTGCTCCCCTCCAATGCCTACTTGTTTGAATAAGGTAAATAGCTCAGGTTTTTGAGTCATGACCATGTTAAAGAGCGCTGTGGTAAATAAACCGGTATTTACTGAATATTGAGATGAGACTTGCTGCCAATAATCAAAATTGACGACACTTTCAGGCGGTATCATCACAATACCTTTACCATTTAACAGTGCTGTAAATAAATCAAAAACACTCCCATCAAAAGCAGGATTAGAGGTCGAAAGTAAAACTTTAACCTCAGATAACTGATAAATACGCTTGTTACGGCAAGTATTAAGAATAGATTGCCTTGTAATCATTACACCTTTGGGTATTCCCGTAGAGCCTGATGTATAAATAATGTAAGCCGTATCTGCGGGGAGTTTGGCCATGAGGGTGATTTTTGGCAGCTCATATAAAGACACTGCCAGACTACCGATTTGACCTGCATATAGATTATTGCACGCTTTTTCAGGCCATAATCCATGCAGTACTGCTGATTTTTTTACTTGTGTTGATGCAATCAACTTACTCGCGCCCGAATCTTTTACTATATGCTCAAGACGTGATTGAGGGGTTTTAATATCCAGCGGCAAATAAATGGCTTTCGCCTTTAAAATGGCATAAAAGACAATAACTAGCTCAACGGAGCGAGGTAAGCTAACCGCAATCACTTCACCTGATGTTATCGGGCCTACTTTCTGTAAAAATAACTCAGCCGCATCTTCTAGCTGTACATAGGTTAAACACTGTTCATCACAAGCGACAGCAAGTTTTTGAGCATTCTCTGCCAGCTGTTGGCTAAGTAACTGGGCGATATCATCCTGACTGTCTTGCTCAAGGTTAGCTTCCATTTCATGGGCAAGTCTAAAGAGCTGTAAACGTTCAGCCTTACTAATATAGGTTAACTGCTTAATGGCTTGATCAGGTTGAATAAGCGTATCAGTTAATAAGGTGGTTAATTGACTAGATAAAGTACTAATGCTCGCTTGATTAAAAAGTGCTTTACAATAATTCAGCTGAAATACTAAGCCCTGCTCTGTTTCAACTGCATGTAGCCCTAGATCAAATTTAGCTGTTTTATTAGTAACAAAATAACCTAAATCCTCCCCATTAAAGCCAAAGTCATTATCTTGCTCTAAAGTTATGACAATTTGTACTAGAGGGTTATAAGCCGTATCACGGACAGGATTAATCATCTCAACGAGATAATCAAAAGGAATATCTTGGTTTTCTAATGCATCTATATTGGTTTTTTTGATCCCTTGTAAATATTCGGTAAAAGCTAGCTCTGGATCAATCTTAGTTCTGAGCACAATAGTATTGGCAAAAAAACCAATAAGCTGGGACGTTTCACTTAGGTCACGGTTAGCAACAGGCGAACCAATGACAATATCGGATTTATTACTACGTTTAGCCAAAAGTAACGAAAAAAACGCTTGTAGTAACATAAAGAGCGTGACATTTTGCGAATTAGCAAACTGAGTCAATGCCTTAGTCGTTGATAAAGGCAGTCGCCATAAAAAACTTTCCCCGGCAAAGCTTTGTACTTGAGGTCGAGGAAAATCAGGCTCAAGTGCATGCAATAAGGGCATATCCTTTAATTGAGCTTGCCAATAGTTAAGTTTGTTATTCCACTGCCCATTGCTTAATTGTTCGTGTTGCCATATGGCATAATCAGCAAATTGAATAGGGAGCGGGTCTAACGTGAGTGCTTGGTTATTTTTCAGCGCATTATATTCTTGTTCGAATTCTTGCCAAAAAAGTTTAATTGACCAACCATCAGCCACTATATGATGAACACAAAGCAGAAGTAGGCTGGATTTTTCACGCTGAGAAAAGTAAACCCTTATCGGTAATTCATTACTCAGGTCAAACCCCTTTTTACCTAAAGAGAGAATAACTTGTTTAATGTCTTCTTTTGACATCAAGGTTACATCACCTTCAGGTATCAGGGCTTGCAATGTAAACTGAGCAATAGGCTGAATTTTTTGTACAACTTCTCCACCTTCTACACCAAAGCTTGTTCGCAACGCTGAATGACGTGCAATAATGTTCGCAATGGCTTGCTCTACTCGCTCAGGCTGTAAAGCTGTTGTAAAATTTCGCGGTATCGCAATATTATAATTTCCTGATTGTTCCACCAGTTGCTCTACATACCATAAGCTTCTTTGCGTATAAGACGCAGGTATGCTGCGATGAGTTAAATCGTTTGCTTTAATGACTTGAGTTACAGCCTTTCCTCTATTTTGCTCAATGCGGGCAGCTAAGCTCTCAATGGTGGGAAATTCAAATAACTCCCTCACACCAATATTGCTATCAAACGCTAAATTAATATCATTTGCTAATTTAGCGGCTAATAATGAATGTCCTCCCGCTTCAAAAAAGTTGCTCTCTTTCCCTATATTTTTTGATTCAATCGGCAATACCGTCGACCATAGCGCACCTAGTTTCTTTTCTGTGGTTGTGTTTAACGCATTTAAACTAGTGGGAGATATTGACAAAATTTCATGTTGCAGTATGAGATTTTTATCAATTTTACCATTGGCTGTTAAGGGGATTTTATTCAGCAGAATATAGCCGGATGGTCGCATGTAATAGGGCAAATGGGCTTTTACACTGGTAAAAACTTGTCTTATGATTTGCTCGGAATTGAATGTGGCTTCAGGGGCAAGCGTCAAAGCGGCGACTAAGCGTTCGTTTTTTTCATCAAACAGTACCAAAGCAGAAGTTAATTGGCTGTTCTTTAATATTTGCTCTTCTATTTCACCTATAGTAATTCTAAATCCAGATATTTTAATCTGATCATCGCTACGACCAATGTATTCGATATTGTTTTCATGATTTAGTCGAACTAAATCTCCAGTACGATAACAGCATCTATCTTGCTGTTGGGCTGGTAGCTGTCCCAAAACATCTGCTAACATTGAAAATGCTAGTTTAGATTGTTCAGGTTTATTTAAATAGCCTTGTGAGACTAATGCGCCAGTCACATATAATTCACCTACAGCCCCTGGTAATGCCAATCCTCCTTGAGGATCTTTGATAATACATTGACTGTGCCTGATCGCCTGACCTATAGGCACCTCGCCAGTAGACACATCGTGATTTGTGGCGTCATATATTGACGCTATAACAGTCGTTTCTGTTGGTCCATAGGTATTAAGTAACTTAGTGTTGCCCCTAACAGGAGACTTTTGCCATAACTTCAACATGGCTAATGATAACTTTTCTCCACCTAAGATCATCAAACGTAGCGGCAATTTTGGCATATGATCTTGTTGCTCTAATTCAGAACAAAGTAAGTGCCAATAAGCTGTAGGCAAGGATGCCACAGTAACATTTAATGCCGTGAGTTCTTGCCAAAACTGCATACTGCTATAAGTTTTTTTATCTTTGAGTACAAGCGCTGCACCTGATAGTAATGAGATAGCCAGTTCTTCGATAAAAATATCAAAGGATGGTGAAGCAAATTGTAAAACCCTATCAGTTGCCTTAATTTGATATGAGTCTTGGGCCGACGCATAATAATTTAACACATTATTATGGCTAACCATGACGCCTTTAGGTTGCCCTGTAGAGCCTGAGGTGTAGATCACATAAGCAAGATCATTACCTTGAGTATTATGCTTTTCCTGCGCTATTTTCTGCCCTAAAGACTGGGAATACTCTTGAGTATCGACTTGATGACAAAATAATACATTGCGACTTAATTGATTAGCCACGTTTTGCTCAGATTGTTGAGCGATAATAATTCCTGCTTGGCAATCATTTATCATATATTGTAAGCGTTTTAGCGGATAATCAGGGTCAAGAGGAACATACACAGCGCCTAATTTAAAAATAGCCAAAGTAGCAAAAATCAGTTCTGGCGATGACGTCAGATACACACCCACCATATCACCCGCTTTCACTTGGTGTTTGACTAGAGCCTGTTGCCAACATGCAACTTCTTGCATTAGCGCTTGATAAGTATAGCTTCGCTTCTCTGTGCTTAAAGCAATATGGTTTTGATGGGCGAGGGCTGTATCTTCAAATGCGTCATAAAAGCTCTTCTCTTTTGATAGCGCAGTTAACCCTTGATCTTCATCAGTTGTTAATAATTGTAAACTCGTGGCAAGCGGCAAGAATGAAAGTTGCTTAATAGGTGCTTGAGGCTTTTCAACTATGACTGTGAGTAAAGTTAAAAAATAACTATCTAAGCGTTCAATTGTCTTCTTATCAAATATATCAGTCGCAAAACGCCAAATTAAATCAATACCTGCGTCTGTTTCGTTTGCATCAAGGGATAGATCAAATTTGCTGGTATTGTTTTGTTGCACAATGGGCTTAAAGCTTACATCCGAAAATGCAAAGGATGACCTTTCATTATTATGCAAGACAAACATCAACTGAAACAATGGATTATATTGAAGACTGCGACTTGGATTGAGCTCTTCAACTAGGTATTCAAACGGTACGTGCTGATTATGGTAGGCTTTTAATACTTGCTCGTGGCACTGTTGTAATAAGGTTTCAAACGGAATGTTAGCATCAATTTTAGCCCTCAATACCAAGGTGTTTACAAAACAGCCTATGAGGGATTCTACTTCATGATTAACTCGCCCAGCGATAGGCGTGCCAATAACGATATCATCTTCACCACTGTATTTTGCCAGTAAGAGACTTAAGGCTGAATACAAGGTAATAAACAAGGTTGAGCCATTGCTTTGCCCCATCTGAATAACTTTGTCTGCCACCACTTTGGGTATATGTGAGCTGACAATGTCACCACTATGAGTTTGTTGTGCCGGACGAGGCTTGTCTAACGGTATATTATGGCTTTGGGGTAAATCTTTTAAATACGTCAGCCAAAATTCTCTACCTACTATGTGCTCTGAGTCTAAGTAATGTTCATTTTGCCAATTAGCATAATCAATATATTGTATTTCAAGCTTAGGTAAGGCTGGGCGTTCATTTCGTTTAAAGGCATCATAAAAATAATTAAGCTCTCTAATAAATATAGATAATGACCATCCATCAGAAGCAATATGGTGTAAATAAATCATCAACCTAGCTTCAGTTACCGAAAAACTGACTACCCCAACACGCAACATTAGATCTTGACTAAGATCGAAGTTTCTAGAGGAAAACTCATGACTGATATCACGCCATTTCTGCTCTCTATCCTCACTTGATTCGATGTGAAACTTTTCCACCGTAAAATCATGCGTATCAATTATTTTTTGTGTCGATATGCCATTTTCTTCGCTATATACAGTACGTAAAACAGAATGTCTTTTAATGATTTCGTTAAGGGAGCATTCAAGTGCTCCCATGTCTAACGCCCCGGCAACCGAAAAGCTAGTACCTATATTATATAAGCTACTATTTTCTAATTGTCCTAAAAACCACAGTCTTTTTTGCGCAAAGGACAATGGTGCCCCTTGAGCAATAGCATCTTGACTTAGCACTTGGAACTTGGGCATATCCGCAGTCGATAATACCTCAAGTAACTGTGCTTTGTGCTCCGTCAGTAACAGCTTTATTTCCGAGGTAAGAGCGCCCTCAGGCGCTGATACTTTGAGTTTACCTTGGCTTGCCTTAACGTCTATTTTATGTTTTTTACATAAGAGTAATAAGTCTGCTAGCTTCATAATTCAATCTCTTCTAAACGTTCTTCATCATCCTTTATGGGCAAATCAATAGCGGCTCTTAGTAAATCAACTAAATTGGCTTGCTCTTCAATACTAGGTAATTCAAATAAGCTCTTTAAGCTAAAGTTCACTTCAAACTGTCGACGTATTTGACTGGCTAATCGTGTCGCTAACAACGAGTGCCCTCCCATTTGGAAGAAGTTTTCCGTTACCCCAACCTCTTCTATTTTTAATAACGCGGTCCAAATACCATGTAAGGCTAACTCAGTTGCATTCGAAGGTGCACGTGAGGCCTGTACCTTGTCTTGCCCGCGCACTAATCCTCCTCGGTCAACTTTGCCGTTCGCCGTTAACGGCCAAGCTTCTACTTTGTCGTAACCATTGGGTAACAAGTAACCCGGTAACTGCTCTGATAAAGCATCCTCTACTTGCGCTAAATCTCCTGAGCTTAGTGAGACAAACGCCCAAATACTGTCTTCATAGGTGGTCACTACCGCACCCGTTACGCCTTCACAACGCAGCAGTCCCGCTTCTATTTCACCCAACTCAATGCGATAACCCCGTACTTTGACTTGCTTGTCTTGGCGACCGATAAACACTAATTCGCCATTATCATTCCAACGAACTCTGTCTCCTGTGCGATATAAGGCTAGCTTGGGGCCATCCCCTAATGCCAAGGTGACAAAGCGCTCATCACTTTGTTCTTTCTGTTGCCAATAACCACTCGCTAAGCTACTGCCTCCTATGTATAACTCGCCAATGGCTCCTTGTGGTAGCAGTTGCCCTGCACCATCCAGTACCCAATAACTGACATTCGCTAAAGGTTGACCAATAGGCACGACTGACTCTTTTCCTGTCACCCGATAACTACTACTGGTAATGCATATCTCTGTCGGTCCATACGAGTTATACAAGGCGATGTTCGCTCGCTCGCTACAATGCCATGATTGCTGTAGTTCGTTGTCAAAGACATCTCCACCACTGATAACAATACGCAGGGCACTTTCTGACCATCCCCCAAGGTGAACAAGTTGTTTCAGGTAAGCCGGTACAATATGCATAACACTTACGTGTTGCGCTTGCAGGTACGCCATTAAATCTTCTGGCTCAGTGATGTCATCTGGGCGAATAACCACGCGAGCGCCCACACTCAGTGGCATTAACAGTTGACTTAACGAGGCGTCAAAACTCATAGAGGCAAACAGTAAACCGACATCTGTGCTGTCTAAACCATAATGCTGACTGAGTCCGGCAATTTTATCGGCTAAGGCGCCGTGATTCACACACACACCTTTAGGTTGGCCGGTAGAGCCTGAGGTATAAATAATGTAGGCCGCACTTTCTCGGGTGATTTCACACGCCACTGGCGCTGTTGACACTGCATCAAGGGCTGACATTAAGATGATTTTTTGTGTGGCTAGGGGCAATTGGTCTGCCAAGTAGGCTTCACTGACAACAAACTGTACTTGCGCATCATTTAATAGGTAACGTAAGCGTTCATCTGGGTAGCTAGGGTCAAGGGGAACGTAAACACCTCCCGCTTTCATAATACCTAACATGGCTACCGTCATGGCGACTGAGCGGTCTAAGCAAAGTCCTACTCTATCACCCTGTGTTAAACCATCTTGTTGTAATTGTCTGGCTACTTGATTGGCTTTTGCATCAAGCCCACTAAAACTTACTTGCGCGTCTTCACACACAATAGCAACACGTTCACCATGACACTGCCCTTGCGCTGTGAGCATAGTGGGTATCAAAGGAGCGACTAAAGATTGAGTGTTGCTTGATAGGGTATTTAGCTCATGTAACTCCTGAGCAGAAAATACGCAAATATCGTTTAAAAACGTATTACTAGGATCCACCAATGCTTTGATAATATTATTTAGGTGGGTAAAAACTCTTCCCATCGTTTCTGCACTAAATTTAGCTGTGTCGTATATCAGGGTAAACTGTAATTTTTTATGGGGATAAACACCTAAAACGAGTGGGTAGTGAGTATCTTCATACCCTAAGCCTCCTCTCATATTTTCTTTGCGCATCAATTCTGCAGCTTCTTCAATAGGTTGGTTGTGAAACCCCAGAACACTATTAAAGAGTTGCTCATCTTCTTGTAAGGATAATTGCCCTAACATGGCAGTTAGAGATACAAAGCTATAATGCTCTCGTTTAGCTTGCACGGCATGCAGCTCTTGTAACCAATCGGTAATAGCTTGCTCAGGTGTTATGGTTAAACGCGCAGGTACGGTATTTATCATCATACCCACCATAGACTCTATGCCTTTAATTTCACCCGTACGACCAGAAACACTTACGCCCGTAAGGGTTTTATTGCTACCTTTATATCGGCACAATAAATATCCCCATGCCGCTTGGATCAAGGTGTTGATAGTGATGGCATGTTGAGCAGCAAAAGCTTTTATTGCATGATAATCTTGCTCGTCCCACTCTTGTCTCAGTGCGCGTGAACCCACACTAGTACCATTGACATTGGGCTCTTCAATACCTATTTTGTCACTAAACTCTATCTCAGCTAATTCCTGTTGCCAAAACTGATGTGAAGCTTCATTATTTTGCTTTTCTATCCATTCAATATAATTTTTAAAGGGCAATACTTGAGGTAATTTTATATCACGATTTTCTGATTGCGCTTTATATAGTTGCAATACTTCATCGTAGATAACACCTAGACTCCACCCATCTAAGATAGTATGTGAACAAGTCCAAACGAAACTAAAACGACCACCACCTAAGTTAAAGGTAGTGAAACGATATAAAGGACCCAACGTATAATCGATTGCCTGTTGTTTGTCCTGTTTCAAATAATCATTGAGTCTTGATTCTTGTTCATCAGTTGCCGTCATTGATAGATCGATTTCGTTCCAATTCATCGGCATATTTCGCAAGACTAGCTGTAAGCTTTGCTCTCTTTCTGTACCGACAAAAAGTGTGCGAAGTACCGCATGACGCGTTATCACTTGTTGCCAAACTTGCTTAAATGCTATGGGATCGAACCCTTGCTCAAAATGCAAGATGTTTTGAGTTAAGTAGTTTGACTCACTTTCTAATTGGCTATGAAAATACAGCCCCATTTGAATATCAGACGCAGGGTATAAATCTTCAATCTCGCCAAATTCAGCTTGATATTGGTTTAGTTCCGCTTGGCTAATATTGCACAATGCAAAGTCTGAAGGGGAACAAGACGCAATAGGTTGCGCTTCACAATTTCTAATTAATGTTTGTAGTGCTGACTCAAACTCTTTCGCTAATTGATCAACATCTACTTTTTCAAAAAGGTGTTGATTAAAATCTATGTCAAAACTTAATTCGCCGTTAGCTATAGAACCATTGAAGCCTAAGGTATATTCACGCTCACGGCTGCGGTCTACATCAAAGCCAGTATATTCCTCAGCTTTAGCAAATAACATTTTCTTAGAAAATTGCTGATCAAATTGACCGAGATAATTAAAAACAATATCCATGTCTGATGTTAAGTTACTGGCGTTTGAGGTGAGATATTTCGACGCTAAATAACCTAAGCCTTTTTGAGGAATATGACGGAGTTGTTCTTTCGTGTGTAATATGGTTGAACCCAATGTAGATTTATTTTCAAGCAACACAGGATAAAGACTCGTAAACCAGCCAACACACTTAGTTAAGTCTGTGTTATCAAATAACTCGTCTTCTCTTCCATGACCTTCCATAAATACACTGTACGATTGAACGTTGCGCCATTTATTTAACGCAAGCATTAATGCAGAAAGTAGCAGGTCATTAATTTGAGTACGATAGGCTTGATGACAGTTTTGCAGTAAAGCTTGCGTATCATGCGGACTTAATTTCGCTGTCACATATTGAGTCGTAGCGAGCGAATTATCTTCTCCCCCGCTCACCTCTTTTTGCACAAGACTTTCGTTTTGCTGGTGCTTATTATTCCAATAGTTCATTTCCTCAATCGCAGCGTCGCTATTTGTCCAGTCAGCTAATTTGACACTCCAATCATGAAAACGTGTGGCTTTTGGCGCCAAACGAATTTTATTCTGCGCTATGTACTGTTGATAGGCACTTTTGATCTCATTTAAAATGATCCGCCAACTCACACCATCAATCAGTAAATGATGAAACACTATTAATAAACGGCTTTGGGCCGCACAATCAGCCTCGAAATATATAAACTTAAATAAATGACCATTAGTTAACGAAATCGTTGATTTGTAATCATCCCCCAAAGCTGCCAGTTTATTCACACGCTCCTCTTCATTGAGACCTTTTAACGACTCAACAGATAAAATATCCTTGATATCTATGCTTGTTATGGGTTCAAAATGAGCAGAAGGCAGTTCACTGGTTAAATTGGAAAAGCGTACGCGCAGTAAATCTTGTTGAGCCAGAAGTGCGGAAATATATTGGCTAAAAAAGTCCTCACCAATCGCTTCAGGGACATGCAGCAACGCAGATTGTAGGTAACGAGAATTGTTTGTATTTTTCATCCCAAAAAAACGTTGCTGGATGGGGCTAAGCGCTAATTCCCCACTGCTATCGTCTTGCGTAAATATGGCCTGACATGCTTTGCTTTCAGTCAGCAATTCCGCAATTTTTTCTACGGTAGGACAATTAAAGAACTGGCTTGACGTTAATTGGTAGCCGTAATGATTGATGCGCGACACAGCTTGTATAGATAATATTGAATCGCCACCTAACGCAAAGAAATTATCTTGAATGCCCACTTGTTCAACTTTTAATAAGTCTTCTAGTATGGAACAAATCAGACGTTGAAGATCGTTCTCTGGTGCAACATAGCAAGTTCTCACGAGATCGGATTCCGTCGCTTTAGGCAAGCTTGCCAAATCGACTTTTCCATGTATCGTTAATGGTAGTTCATTGACAGGAACAAAAGCAGTAGGAACCATATAGCTAGGTAGTCTTTGACTGATAAAGTGTTTTACCGAATCGCGACTCACAAGCTGTACATTTTTATTGCTAGGGATGAAATAGACAACTAATTGAGTACGTCCGTTTTCTAAGTATTCAGCTTTTACCGCGCAACCTGAAACCTCTGGGTGGCTGGCTAAGGTATTTTCAATTTCCCCTAATTCCACCCTAAAACCACGAATTTGAACTTGATTATCTCTTCGTCCCACAAATTCCAACTCAAAACTAGGTAACCATCTGACTAAGTCACCACTTCGATAAAATCGTTCTTTATTGCCTGAAGAAAGCGTTAGTTCAATGAATTTATCCTGTGTTAACTCAGCATTATTTAAATAACCTTGTGCCAGTCCGACTCCACCAAGATAAAGCTCTCCCGTAACCCCTACTGGTACACATACCCCCTTTTCATCTAAGACAATACATTTATGGTTACGAATGGGTCTGCCTATGTGAACAAGTCCATCCTTGTATAAACCAATAGACGCGCACACTGTAGTTTCTGTTGGCCCGTAGGCATTAAAAAACTGACAATGCTGACTCCATTTTTCTGCTTCAGATTGGCTAACGGCCTCACCAGCAACAATCAGGTGTGTCAGTGTAGGTAGTTGATCAGGTTGAAATAAAGATAAATAGGCTGGCGGTAAAGTTGCATGCGTAATATGGTGATTAGCAATCAATTTTTCCATGTTTTTGGGCGTATGCTTATCTTCAATAGTAGGAATGACTAAACAAGCCCCATTACACAGGCTCATGAGTATTTCCCATGTAGCCGCATCAAAACTGACGGAGGCAAATTGTAAAATTTTAGTCTTGTTTTCTGGGCTGATTGAAAACCTTTGTTTTTGCTCCATCACCAAATTGGTAGCGCCACCATGACGTAACAGCGTTCCTTTGGGTTGGCCGGTAGAGCCTGAGGTATAAATCACATAAGCTAAATCGTCTGCCGTTATTTGAATATTCACAGAATCAATATTGGAATGCGCTAAAGCTAATCTTGATATTTCTTTCAAATCAAGATTGTAGGGAGATAATAATTCGGCCGTGCCTTCTACTAACCATAATGTTGCACCACTATCTTTGACAATATGATCAATACGCTCAGCCGGATAATCGGGATCAAGCGGTAAATAAGCCCCACCCGCTTTTAATATGCCTAAAACAGCCACCGGAAAAGCAATGGATTGATGTGTACAAATACCAACAAGGTCTCCTTTTTTTATGCCGCAGGACAATAAACTATGTGCAATGCTATTGGCTTGCTCATTAAGTTGTTGATAGCTTAGTTCGACCTCATTGTGGATCAAAGCCACTGAATCAGGGTGGTGAGCCGCTTGCTGTTCAACTAAATGATGAATGGCGAGAGATGATTCGATCGGACAAATTGCTCCCGTGCCAGCTTGCAGTACTGTTTCTTTTTCCGATGGAGAAATGAAATTTAATTCAGATAAAAGTGAATCAGGGCTTTGTGCGATGCTTTGCAATAATAAGGTAAAGTTATCAGCAAAACGTTGAATGCTTGCAATATCAAATAAGTCCTCGGCATATTCCCAAGCAAAAGCCAACCCTTGCTCTGCGGTTCGAGCAATTAGCGTCAAATCGAATTTACTGCCCGTATTATTCCTGGTAAGACTATATGGCTGTAATTTATTTACTTGTGCACTTGAGTTAGACACTGATTGGTCATGATTTTCAAACACCAGCATCATTTGAAACAAAGGGTTATGGCTGGATTTACGTTGCAGTTTTAGTTCATCAATTAACATTTCCATAGGCATACTTTGATGAGAAAAGTCATTCAAAATATTGGCCTGAACTTGCTGCAAAAGTTGTTCGAAGGTGTGTGATGAATTAATGCTGGTTCTTATGGCTAAAGTGTTAGAAAAATAACCTATCATTTGCTGAACATCAGGGATTTCCCGATTAGCTGTCGGTGTACCAAGAACAACATCATTACTGCCACTGTACCTAGCAATAAATACAGAAAATGCAGCTTGTACCAATGAAAATAACGTCGCGCCATTTGCTAAGGCAAATGCTTGTAGTGTTGCACTGGTGTTACTATCTAATTCAAATCGTAAACGATCTCCCTTATAACTCGGCTCGGCTGGACGAACTCTGTCTGTAGGAAAGTGATGTAATTCAGGTAATTCAGCTAATCTTTGCGTCCAATATTGACGTAATAACTGTAACGATTCTCCTTGAAGTTTTTCATGTTCCCAAGCGGCAAAATCAGAGAATTGGAATTGTAACGAATTCAGGTTAGGTGTTTTGTCACTTACCAAGGCCTCATACGCAATATTAAGTTCTCTGAGTAAAATATCGATTGACCAACCATCAATAGCAATATGATGAAGGGTGATAAAGATAACTGACCCATGCTCTTGTTCTAATGTGCTGACACGGATCATGAAGTCTGAGCTTAAATCAAATGGCTGAGCCGTTTGTGCATTAGCTAACGTTTCAATCGTTTTACCACTTTTAAATTCTCTATGGCTTTCGATAGTAAAATCTTCAACATTAAGCACTTGTTGCGTAGCCACCCCATGCTCATTTTTAATCACGGTTCTTAATATTTCATGACGTTGAATAAGAAGTTGAATGCTAGCTAACAATGCGGATTGATTTAGCAAAGCTTCACACTTAAGAGTAACAGGAACGTTATATATGGCACTCTGCTCGTTATATTGTTGCTGAAACCATAAACGTTGCTGACTATATGATAGTGTGCGCTCTCGCTGACTAGATAAAGCATTGTCTTTAGGTGCCCCTGCACTAAGAAGCTCTATCATTTCTTGTTTATGTTTTTTTAATAAGCCTTTGACTGACTCTGGTATATCTTCATTTTCACTGGTTACTCGTAAATTGCCATTCTTAACCGTAATATTTATGCCGCTGTTTTTACATAACTTATAGACTTCAACAATATTCATTTATCCAATCCTTTTTTCTTTTAATTTTGGTCACATTGATAGAAAGCGGCTCTACCTAAGAGCTCTCTCGCCGTCTAAAACAATGCTTCCCGTACTATTTCAATTGAGTAAGCATGTTTAAGGGAAATAGTCGTTTCGTGCGCGAGATAATTTAAGCAAGTCTTTGTCATACTCATTTGTCATATCATGGAAAAACTCTTCTTTGAAATCAGTTAACTTGCGTATGACAGTTAAACTTCTTTGGGTGAACTTATGGGGTTCAAGAAAGGTTAATAATTCTGCTTGATGAGATTCCAACATAGGCTTTATTTCAGCAAAAACTTGGTCAAGATCTTCTTTATGATCTTTTTCACTACTTGTGGTGTTATGGAACGCCATGATTCCACCGTCGCCTTTGATGCTATTAAAAGTTTCATCGTAAAAGCGCTTTTTATTGCCAAAATCATTCCACGCAAAGTCAATTGGCTGACGTTCTTCCGGTACTAATTGAACATAATCAGTGACTCGACAACCACTGTGTAATTGAAAATACTTGTCTAGTTGTAACTCGGTAATCAACCTTGATAATTTCTGTACATAGAGATCTTCTTTAGGCAAGACTTCAAAGGTATATAACCTTGGCTTGTATGATTTAGTATAAAAAGATGGGATCGGAATTATAGGCTCTTGTCCGTATATTTCTTGCGTGGTTTCATCGAGTAACCAATCATCTGCAACTAAAGAAAGGCGCGAGCTGTCTGTGAGTGCTTTATAATGCTTAATCGCGCGTTTTTTGAGAATTTTTTGATTGAGTTTGAAATCATCTTCATTATCTTTAAGAGCCTGCAAGATATACGGAGTCGTATAGCCACTACCAAACTCAACCACGGTTTGCGGTTTTAACATTCGAATTAACGAATAAAGTAGCGGTGCAACATGCTCTGTTCCAGATAAATGTTGGAACGGTGTAATTTCTTCAATGACTTTACTTACAAATTTTTCTGAGAATCCCATTTTCATTTTTTTTGCCTTCTTTTTATTTTTATTTTTATCAGGCTAACGCCTGAATTTTTGAGCGATTTCTTCAGCCGATTCATTAAATAATAATTTCTTGACTGACCTTAGTTTGTGTTTCTGGATCTTGTTGAGTATTGCTATGGCAATGATGCACAGCTATGTCTAACCATTGTGCTAAAAGCCTTATCGTTGGATAAGCAAATACCACTTTAATTGGTACTTGCATCTGCATTTGCTGCGCTAATCTTGACGCTAATCTGGTCACTAATAATGAATGCCCTCCTAGCGCAAAGAAATTAGCCGTTACACTCACGTGCTCAAGACCCAATAGCTCACACCAAAGCGAGGCAAGTTGTTGTTCGATTTCTGTTTCAGCTTCAACATACTCAGC
>Ga0208643_1000172_pt1 | contig 42503 bp, 65 predicted proteins | sample VirMetDEL_Nov_12_FD_184516 | JGI IMG/M metagenome (GOLD analysis project Ga0208643, IMG submission 184516) | Aqueous microbial communities from the Delaware River and Bay under freshwater to marine salinity gradient to study organic matter... | ecosystem: Environmental > Aquatic > Marine >...
TCTACAATTAACGCACAACTAGAAAGTGAAAGAACCAAGAGGTACAGTAATTTCTGTTGTATTGCCTTCTTCATCTGTAATTATTAATGTTACCTTATCGTCTTCTACTCTGTATTCTATGGTGTTTCCTTCTAATTCTAAAGTACCAAAGTCAGAAGCAGTCTCACCAAACAGGCTATCTACTAATTGTCTTGAAAGCTGGGCATAGATGCGTGATTCCAAATTCCTGATGAACCGGGCCAATGTAGTATTTTCAGCCTCTCTCTCAAGGTCTTCTGTGTATGCTCTAAGTTCTTCTCGTATTGCTTCTTTTCTGTTGAACTCTTGATTTTCTATAGTCAGATAGTGACTAGATGTGCCAACACCAGAAAAGCTTGGGTTCTTAAACTTGTGTGTCATTTCATCTGCTTGTACAGATAAAACCACAAACATGACAATAATCATGGAAGCTATCAGCAGTATTTCATCAGGTCTTTTTAGATTTTTCATCTTGTTCCTTCACCTCAATAACTGTGTTCACTTTACTCTGTAGTCTAATCATATCTTGATCGAGTAGTCTAAGCTGATCTGTCAAACGTATGATTGTGCTTTTCATGTCTTGTACAGCTGGGTCGATCTTGTTGGTAATCGTTTGCCATACAAAGTAAACAAAGTAACCCAGTCCAACTACCATGACTACTGGAAAACCAAATTCTGATATTATCTTTACTATATCCATTAATCTCTTCTGGCATCTATCTTGCCATCCTCTACAAAGTTCTCAGCTCTAGCTATTCTGTCTAAGTCTGGTGGTAGATTAAGAGCACTAGAAACACTTGTATCTATACGAATCATATCATTATTCATAATAGAAGCTCTGGTGATGAGCATTTTGGTAATTCCTTGGACAGTTTTGATTTCGCTAATCAAACCATCCATAAGTTGTTTCATAACTAAAAATATAAAGTAAGCCATGATTAAAGCACCAGCTATGGGCAAACCTAATTCAGCGATCAGATTGAACGCTTCCAAGACTAATCCTCGCCTTTAAACTTTTTGCTTTGTCCTGATGTACCAGCATAAATGCCAAATACTGCCGCCATTGCACCTACAACAACTGACACTAAAGCAGATTGTTCTAAGTTGGGTTCAGGTATAGTCATAAACCAAGTAACTACTTTGTATAGTAGTAGGATGTAGACGCTGACAAAAACTCTAGGAAAAATTCGCCAAGCGTCTACGGTTTTAGCTAGGTGTATCCATTTATGAAATGGATTGACTGATAGATAGTTGGGTGAAACTTCTATGTCTAGTTCTAGCTTCTTTTTTATAGCTGGTTCGATTTTGACTTCTTCTTCCATCTATAAAAACTTTGTGAGAACGATAGCTCCTACCATAAACGGGTAAACACCCCAGAGCATATTCTCTAATTTTTTAAACTTTTCAGATCCTTCATCAAGACGCTTTTCTATATTTTGATAACGTATAGCACACTCTTTTTCGTGTGAACTAATTTGATGAAGTGCGTCTTTTGCTGTTGCCATTATTTTTTTTCTACTTCTACGGTAGTGTAGGCTTCGTTTACGTCAGGAGTAGACTTGTCATCTGCAACAAACTTACCGTCTTCTGTCCTGGCTCTAACTGTTTTTTCTTCAACGCCTCTAACTTTTTGCCACATTTTTTTTAACCAGTTCATTACTTCTCTCCGATCTTCTTAGTAATTGATTCAACTTGGGCTTCTTCTTGTTGAGAAGCTTCTGCCATTTCTTTAATCTGTTCCATAGTTTGTTTTCTAACCGCAGCTATGGCTTCTATTTCAGCACCTTTCCAAGCACCTCTTTCTGTTGCTACGTCTAATATTTGTAGCACGTTTACAAAGTATTGTTGTTCCATAATTTTATCCTAATGTTTTAGTGACTAATGTTGGTGTAATTTTTTCTGCTATCTGTGCATCTAATTCTGTTTTTAAAGCTGCAACAGTATCAGCAGTCAAAGCAGTTTCTACCCAACCTTGTACTTTAGCAGCATCAAGGCTAGACCAGTTTGTAAAACTAGATAGATCAGAGGTATCTAAACTTTGGCTTCCGATAGCTCTAGCTGTTTGTGGAATGCCCTCTGAATCATTATTAGAATTATCAGTTGCAGTTAGTTTCCAATGCACTTCATGCACAACATTAGATTTACTGCTTTTTGTTGGGTATACATCACAAGTATTTACATCCCAAGTATAGTTTATTGCCATATTCTTATCCTTCTAAAGTTTCAATTCTAGTTTTTAAGTCTTCTATTATTGTTTGTTGTTCTTGCATAGCTTTTACAAGTAATGGAGTAATTCTTCCGTAATCCATAGTTTGTGCGTTTACTGTTCCATCATCTTTTACAGCATCTTTTTCACCTGTAACTGCATCAGAAAAAACTTCTTGTACTTCGTGTGCTATAAAACCTTCACTTGATATGCCATGATCTTTCCAATCAAATTTAACTGGTTTTAAATTATTAAGTCTGTCTAAACCATTTTCTATAGGTCTTACATTTTCTTTTAATCTGTAATCTGATGTGGTGTTAAATGCTGTATTTACATTAGTACAATGTATTTCTCCAATTAAACCTCCTCCTTGATCCTCTGATTTAAAAAACTTTGCGGGTTGATAATTGTGATTACCATTAGCTTGTGCATGATAGCCTACTCCATTTGAAGAAAGATTTGATATTCTAAGACCCGTAGTAGTCGTGTGACCTATATCAATAAAATAACCAGGATTAGTTTGTCCTATTCCTATTTTTCCATTCCCTACTACTCTTGCTAACTCTGTACCTGCATTTATCCATCTTTGTACTGTAGTTCCAGTAGTGCTTGTTTCTACATCAAGTCCTCTATCAGTACTAGCTGAACCCGCAGTATTGTGAAATGTTACTAATGTTCCTGAATGAGAACCATCAACGTGAAGTTGGCTGTCGGGATCAGTTGTTCCTATGCCTACTTGTCCATCACCTCTAATAGACAGCCTTTCGTCAGCAACCGCATCCCCCGCAACAGAACCTAAGAAGAAACCCATTCTTCTGTCGGCTAGTGTATTATCATTAAAAGACATGATGTACATATCTTGTTGATTACCAGAAAACTTAATTGCGTTATAAACACCATCACCTGAACCTGAATTACCTAAAACTAAAGTTTCATTATTATTAGCTAGAGTTACATTTGTCTCAGTATGAGCCATTTGTATTGCAAATCTACCTGATGGAGTCGCAGTTCCTATGCCTACAGCATTACCACCAGCATTAACAAAAATCATATTAGCTTCGTCATTCGATTCAACTCTAAAGTCTACATCTACTGAACCTTCATTAAATACTGTGGCTGCTGGAAGTACAGACATCCTGTTTACTAATGTTCCAGCTACCATAGAGTTTATGTGTAATATTCCGTCTTCTGTGCCATCAGAAGCATCATCTATATATCCAGCTATTGTTGCAAAGTTGGTAACATTTGCACCATCATCATTAGCGTTAAAACTAATTTGTCCTATAGCATCATTATCTGCTGGAGAACCAGAAGCTCTCCATAAAGTAAGTTGTGGTCCTACATTAGAATCTGCATCTGTAGATTTAAGCACTAAATTTTCTGAGTTATCAGCAACAGTAATTGTCGCTCCAGCAGAAGAAGTTATAGCACCATCTACTTGTAACGTAGAAGCCATATCAACCGCACCATCTATATCTACTATATCTAAGTTAGATGTACCATCCACGTCAATATCACCTGATATATCAAGAGAAGTAGCTGTTAAAACACCTGTAACACCTAAAGTACCGCCTATAGTTGCATCATCTGTAACTGTTAGATCGTCTTGTACTTTAAGGTCTACTACAGAAAGACTAGCAAAAGCATCAACTACCGCAGCTCCACTACCAGCTCCATCTAGGTAAACTGCTTTAGTATCACCCGGTGGTATTGTTATATTGGCTCCAGAGCCTTGTGAGATTATGATGTTTTGTGAACCACTTGTACCATTTTCGATAAAGTGCATCCTATTGAGTGTATTAGGTGCGATTGTAATTGTGCAAGCTGAGTCTAATGTACCTGTGTATTCAATGTACATCGCTCTACCGGGGTCAGTTGCTCCATCTGCTACTGTTGTGGTGTGAGTATCTGCGTTAGTAGTAATACCTTCTGTGCCATAACCTAGAGCTTCTCCAATCAGCTCAAGATTCAAATTCGTCACAACGCCCCAATTTCCCGACTCATCTCCAGTCGCCATCTCATTTAGTCTGAGATCATTTACATATGTACTTGCCATTTATTATTCCTCTGTAAATCGTGTGTTCATTTAAGCAGCGTCACGACCACCTGTTATTGTAGTATATGTTGGAGTTTGACTTGTAGCAACATCTGAGTAATTCGGTGTTTGACTTGTATCAAGCTGTCCATATACAAATATTATGCCTACGCTAGCTGTAGCACTTTGTCCTTCTGGTACTACATTCGCTTTTGCTACTGTAGAAACTGCACCAACACTGGCTGTCAAACCAAAACCAGTCAGTTCTATAACTTCGTTTTCATGGATGATAACAGTACCTAAAGCACTGGTCGCTGCTATGCCTGTTATAGCTACGTTGGCTTCTGCATCTACTGCGAGTGCACCGACTGAACCTGTAGCTGCTAGTCCTGTAGGCGAAACATTACAGTCAGGTTGTATGACTGGTGTTCCAAGTGAACAAGTTGATGAAACGCCTGTAAGCGTTACGTTAGCTTCTGCATCTACTAATGCTGTGCCTAAAGAAGCTGTAGCTGCTATGCCTGTAAGCGATACTTCTACTGAGGTAGCACCCCAATAGTCTTGACCATAACCAGCACGACCCCAACCGACTGCCACTAACTTATTCCTTCAAGTTTGGCTTTAACGACTTCGAGATCTTCTTTTACTGGTGTGGTAATCCACTTGTAAGCCAGCATGTAGTCAATCTTATCTATGCAGAATTGTATGTCTTCATTCATAATCGGCCTCTTCTAGCTCAATAAATATATCATCATTGTAAGTTTGTGCATTTTCCTGTAAACTCTGCGGTATGGAAACAACGTATTTTTCTTGGGAAAGATCAGCGGCTGTCATAGTCGGCAGTGAAGATAATCGCTTTGGATTCTTTTTACCTGTGCTTAAAGAAGAAGGTGGCTGGAGAGAAGCTACACCTGACCAAGTAAAAGACTTTTTCATTGACGGCTCTAGGTTGTCAAAGTCTGAGTTTGAAAACATGTTTGGTGTTATTGGCGACAATCTTCCTGATCTTCCAGCATTAACATAGCCACCTCTGTTAAACCTTTCTATAATATCTTCATAGAATTTAGGATCTATTAATTTTCCTTTGGGTTCGAAGATATCTTTCATTCGTTTTTCTAATCTAAAACCTTCTTTTTCAATGGCTGCTACACTGGAACCAGACGGCAAACCAAAGTTAGTTTTTCTAAAAGCTTCATAAATATCGTGTGCTTCGTGTGCACCATCTAGCATAGGCCTAGTGATAATACCTATTTCGCCTATGATGTTTTCGCCGTTTGCACCTGTAAATTGTACGTTTAGCTTTCGATCTAAATAACCAGATTTTTTCATCAAGACTCTTTCACCGTCCACTGTTGGAAAAAGTTTGGCAATGCGTTCAGCAATTAATTTTTCTTGTTGTGGTGTTTCTACAACAATTCTAGTTCTAATTGGGTCTGTGATCTGTGAAAAATCACCTTCGTATTTTTGATTTACTTTTTCAATCATTCTGGGCATGAGCTTAACTTCACCTACAGGAAAACCTGTGAGCTCATCAATTTCGCCTGTGGCTTTGCCACCTACAGGATTAAAGCCTTGGTCTACACCTAAATCATCAGCTACTTTAGCGACTTGTTTCTGAAACTCTGGATTAAGTCTTTTGGCCCTTTCAAACATTTGTGGTGCACTAGCAATGCCTTCTTGGTGTTTGTTAAAGTTAAATTTAAACTGTTGTTCTGTTTTGTTGCCGAACTGTCTGACGGGTCCTTCGAAGGTAGGATTGCCTTTGGTTGGCAACAACTTGTTTGCATCGTTCTGTCTTGTAACGTTCTTGTTGTTTTTTCTTATGAAGTCGTAAGTGTTGTAATCTTGTGCATTGTCAAAGATTTTTACAGGTATGCGCTTTACTCCACTGAGTTCAAGAGCTTCTAAAGTAGACTTACCGCCCAGCTGTGTAAAAGTGCCGTCTGTGTTTTTAAGCACTTCTATGGGTTGACGTTTATTTTGCTGAACCCCTTTGTAAGCGCTGCCTGATGCTGATTTGTTTAGGAGCTCTGTTGCCTGATCTACTCGTTTTTTTTCTGATTTTACAACATTGCCTTCAAGATCTTTAGGTCTGTTGATGTTTTTTATATCAACCACTTCATCGGCTTTTGTTAAATCTATACCTTTAAGCAATCCCTTTGGACCTCGCGCTAGTTCTCCAAACAAAGGTATAGCACCTAATACAGACAAACCAGCAATACCGCCATATAGTGCGCCTTTGCCGTATTCACCTTCTGCTATATTCCTGACTGCATCGCGTCCGTACTTACCAGCTGCTACTAAGTCCATGGCCATGCCCGGTGGGGTAAAGCCAGCTGCTATCTGGCCAACTAAAGGTACGTTCTCTTCGTAACCCTCAACAGCACGGTCCAGAATATCTTTCTCTGGTGCAAAGATGTTTACGTTGTCTGATAAACCTTGAGCCATAATTTAAGATTATAGACCAAAGTTAGGATTTTGCTACTTAATGGTGAGTCTCGTATTTGTTGTCTTGCTCGTCCAATAGACCTTGGAACTTTCTGTTTAAGATCTTAGCGACCTTGTGATAAGGGAAGTCTTCGTAACCTTCGTGCAAGCTGCCCACTTGTCTGGCAATCTTTCTAGGACCTAGACCTCTTTGTCTAAGTTTGTAGATGGTTTTAAGAACCGCTTGTTCTTCGGGTATTGGTATCAATTTGGTGTGTCGTCTGGACCCGTGGTCCTCGTACTCTTTTCTGTAACCAAAAGGCACATGGCCACCAATCGAGTAACCTTTCTCGGCCCAAGCTATCTTGCCTCCTGACAGTCTGGTCTTAATCATTTCACGCTCGAACTCTGCGAACTGAGCTAGTGTTGCGACCAGCTGTCTATTGTTAATTCTTACCATGTCCATCTTAGCTGCCAAACCTGTCTCTTGTTTCTCTTTGGGTAACACAACAGGTGTGTCGCCAAACATTTCACAGAAGTACAGGGTTATGCCTGTGTCTTCTAGCGTAGGTATCATGTTGACCATCTCGGTAAACGACCTAGCCAATCGATCCAACTTTGTGGTTACTATCACATCATGTTGGTCCATCACGTCTGTGAGGCCACGCGATCCCGGTCTTTCGATAAGATCCTTCATGCCACTCACACCAGCGTCTACAAAGAATTCGTCTACAGGTCTGTTGAACTTGTTTTGCACAAAAGCCTCTATGGTCTTCTTCTGCTCATCAAGAGAGCTGCCGTCCGAGACTTGTTGCTCGGACGAAACTCTGATGTAACCGTAGATGTTATTGATCTGCTTGATTGGTGTAATCATGCTGCCTCCTTACAGTTGCATTTTAAATAAACAGTTTTTTTAATCTCGTTAGTTGCTGGATTAATGAAATTAATCTCTCTCTTACCAGTCCCTTTACAATCCTCACAAAACTCAAGGGTTTTAATGGTGGTTATAGAAACCAACTTATCCTCAACATTGATATGAACAGCCATTACGCCACCTCCAACATAGATAGTGGCACTCTGTAGCTACCGTTAGGTAATTCAACAACCGCCTTAGTTCTGTTGATCTTAGTAACAGTACCCAAAGTCTTTTTAGTCTTTTGAACCACATAAACTTCCATGCCGACAGCGATTTCACTGAGGACCAAAGATTCTGCTCTAAGCTTTATGAAAGAAACTAGATCGTCAAGCTCTGCTTTTGATGTAATTTCGTTTATTAGTGATTTAATATTTGTCATTTTTTCTCCTTTTTTGTTATTAATTAAATATCTCACACATGTATATTACAGGAAAAAGCAAATATGTACAACTATATATACAAATAAATATTAATCTTTTTTAAGGTCGTCATCTCTTCCAAAAGCGAGCTGATGGATGACTCTCTGCAAGCTGTCGAGCTCTTTCTTTTCTGCTACGTTTATCTTCTTCTTCTGTAGCTCTCGGCCCCTCTCTCCCATCAGCTTGATGAGTATGCTCTTGTCGTATTCGGTCAGTAGTAATCGCATGTCTTTGTTCCTTAAATTTGTCGATCAGTTTATTGTAAAGTTCTGTGTCTATGTCGCGCATAGTATGAATGGCGCTTATGTTGGTTTTGTAAAATTTTTCTAAACTATAGTTTGTGTCTATTCCAGATAGAAAACCAGTGATTAATGTGTAGATGCCTTCTGCAAATTCTTGGTCGGAGTTCACCTAGTCTAATCCTAGTTTCTTTTTTAAGGCAGCTGCTTTCTTCTCTCTGTACTTTCGCCTAAGAAACATTTTGTGTTGAGTCCTGTACTCTCTGTAACTCAGTACATCTTTTTCTCTGTTACGAGATTTTTCTTTTTTGTACTTGGCATACATAGATTCACAAAACTTATCGAAGGCAGATCTATTATCATTCAGGCTTATATCTATATCGGACATAGGTTTTTCTCCTTTAACTTTCTCTCGTTCTCTTTTCTGATTTCGTAACGCTTGAGCATGGCCTGTTTTTTTCTACTGGCTATTTTTCTGTTCATAACATCTCCAATGCTTTTACAGCTGTCGGTTCATCTTTTTCATATCTTAATCGGTTTTCTCGCCATTGCTCAATAACATAATCGGCTCCGCCCACAATATCGTGCTGGCGGTCCAGATGTTTTTTCATAATTCTTTTGAGGGCCGCTGGTCCAGCTTGTTGGTAATTAGAGTTGAACAGTGCGTCCAAGGTGCTTGCGTAATTTTCAAATGCCATACTAAGCTCCTAGTTGCCATAAAAAGAAAAACAAGAAACCACACATTACAATGCAGTAAGCTGCTTGCGATGCGTAGGCCTTGAGAATCGTGCGTTTGGTTTTTATCATAACGCGATCTCCTTTAAAGCAGTTAATGGCAACGCCAACTCTCCTCTTGCTGTTTTAGTAAAATCTTTTGAGTCAACACACTTTAGTTGTGCGTAGTCTTCTCCATCAATTTTTCTAAACCCAAGCACAACAAAATGGCCAGCCACTTTGCCTTTTACAATTTGATTAATTTTCATATCTTCTCCTGTTAATCCCAATATTGATGACCGGCCCACCTGTAACCATTAGCACCTGATTTGACCCAGCTGCCGTTGTAAGGTTGTGGTTTTGGATATGCTTCTTTATCGAACTGCATTTCTGGAAGATCCCTAGACCAATCGTTGGCCGCTACATACGGTATTTCAAGTTTGTCCTCGAAGACCTTTTTGTGGCCAAAACATTCAAATGTGTATTTCATTTTTTCTCCTTTGTTGATTTCACAATATGCACCTTACATGAAAAAGTTTATATGTGCAACTATTTATAACATACAAATATAAATGTATTTATTGTTGCATATAAGTACAGATAGTGTACTATGTATATGTGAGATATAAAAAAAAGGAGAATGAAATGACCGAAGTAACTATTAAAATCAGAAAACCGCAGATTGTGATTCCAACTGAAAAGACAATCAAATTCACAGCTGGGAATGATGAACCGGCCTTTGGAGATATCGAAATGGTTTTTGAAACCTTTAAAGGTTATGAGCCTGACGCAGACTTTCCAAATGCGTCTTTAGGTGAATATGGAGAAGTGAAATGTTATGACTATGGCTACTACTGGGAAATGGGAGACATAGTTAAAAAGTGGAAAGATAAAATAAGGGAGGCAGCATGATTATAGAAGTTAAACCAAATTGGACAGGAAGGGTATTCAAGTTCAAGATTTCTGATGTTGACTTTGGATATAACAAACCAGTTTATGCTTGGCACGAAAAAGGTGAATGGCAAGAAGTGGTAAACGGCAGCCATCATTATCATCTTTTGGTGAGTGAGCTTGAGTATGACCCAAAAGCAAAAAGATGTTTTCACTGTAGAGAGTGTGAAGTGACAAACTACCAAGATGATGTTGAGTTGCTTTACGAGGACATTGGTAACAAATTACCTGTCAGAAGAAACGCTTGTACTGACCATGCTGATTTCTACTACATGGAAAAAAGAGCAAAGGATGTGATATGAAATGGCATGAAAAATTTACAGGGCCCGTAACCTTCGGATTCAGCTCCGACAAATACGGTGAGGTCGAATGGTCTTACAAAGATCAGGAGAAGCAGTGGCATCAGACTGCCTTAGTCAAACGCAATGACATAGTGGTCCTGACCAAACTATCAGCTGCTGATGAAAAAGAAGTCGTTGACGAAATGATGGTGGAGCTCGAAGAAGCTAACCAGCTGGTCAAAGATAGATCCAACGCGCTGGCCAGAAAGAGAAGGTCGGCTCAAGATTAGTTAGGGGTTTGCTGTAGATGAAATTGGGAAGTACCCAAATTCATTTACATCGTTTGCATCCCATATCAAGTCTTTAACTTTAACTTTTTGGCTTATAACTTCTCCAGCTTCGTCTCCTCGACTGCCATAGCCACTTAATCCATGTAGCTCTGCATATTTAGGGGAGAGAGTAACAAAATCTCCTTCATTAATATTTTTTATACCTTTAGGTACTGCTCTATAGATTGTTACTTCTGCCTCTGGGTTGCCCCTTGCTTTTGTAATTGCGTTATAACTTTCTGTGTTTGCTAATCCATATTCATCATCTGCAAATCTTTTTCCCGGTGCATATATTCTTTGCCCTTGAGAAGAATAAAAATCATCAGGATAGCCAGCCTGATTTCCAGATATGTCTTTTGTTAAATCATCCAACCTAATGGCATCTGGCTCTAATCCTCTTGCTTGATGTTGCATTCTATAAGATGTATCTGGCTTGAGTGCAGCTATACCTTTGTCTGCATCTATAACATTTACTTGGCTTGGGTTGTTGGTCTTGGGTAGGTTATCAGCTCCGTAGTATTCGATGTCGTTATAAAGTTTTATCTCGTTCCCACCTTCATTAATAGTTCTAAAGCTGTTGGGGTTGTCTAATTTAACCAGAACATCGTTGTCCACAATAGAGGCCTTGCCGTTTATTATTGATTTGACACCGTAACCCTGTGGATCAACAAAAACATTTTGTTTCATTGGATTAAAACCAAGCGTTAAGTCTGGTTCAAATATGTCCAAGTCATCGTAGATACCACGCACAGAGGCCATTGGAAACTTAGGCTTGGTTTTGCTGGCAATAGAGTCTCTGGCCTTTTGATTAACCTTGAGCTCTATTGGTACGCCATTAGACTTGACCGTAACGGCTGGGTCATAGCTCAACGCTGTGCCTGTACCGATATTTGATTCTGAGTCGCTGATCTTTCCGCTCTTTAAGGTTTTTACATCATGTATGGTTTGAGCTTTGAATTTTGCTAAATCAGGGTCATCAAAAGAACTATTGAGGTTTTTGCGTACATCTATAATCTTGCCCTTTTCTACATTCGTGGGAGTAACCATTTTTTGTGTAGCTTCTTGGGTACCCGCTGTTGCTTTGCCTTGATTGATAAGATCTTGTGCTTTTTGTACTTTAAGTGAAGTAATGCCACCCTTACCAGCACTAGATATTGTTTTTGCTACGGCAGCCATCGCTGCTGGAAATTTTAACAAACTCCCTATCGTTGGTCCCGCAGCTGCGCCTATGAATGGTGCTGCATAAGTTGCATCTCCAAGAACTCCTAGTGCTTGTGCTCCAGCCATACCGTAACCGCCGAGGCCTCCGCTTTCGATGTTCTCAAGAATAGAAAGATTTGGTGGATTAGAAAAAGCTTCACTAAACGGTTGGTCTTTGGGTCCCATAGATGAATACTGACCTTTCGCATCTAAGAGAGCAGCTCCGGGAGCAAACATACCAGAAAAGTTTGCCATTTGTCCCGCGCTTGGAGTGTACTCCATAGAAAGATCTTGAGTTCGCCTAGCGCGATCTGTGTTTTCTCTTACTGCTTGTTCTATGAGATCTCTTAAAGACATCGTGCAAGTTTATCACCTAAAGCAAGGACCCGTAAACCAAACAGAGAATGTATCGCTAAGAGAAAATATCTATATCGTTTACTGCACCACCAGTGGCAAATTTTTTGCCAAACTCAATTCTGTACTCTGGACTGCCTTGAGAATCAAATCGCGCTCCAGCATCAACAAACGTATCCCTTTGCGGCTGGTATCGTACCCCTAAGTCGCCAGTGGCTCTGCCACGCTCGTCTATGTTAGCTCCCATCCTAAAATTAGTATTATTAGCTATGGGCATGTCTGGGATGCTGTAATTCAAGTTGGCCCGCGATTGTGGTCCTAGACTGGCATCGAAACCAAGTCTACCGCTGTCTCCTAGCGGCATCGATCTTGAAATATTGTACTCAGGTGCTTCGCCTCTTAACAAAGTTTGTTTGAGGGCGTTGGGTATTCTTAATTGTTCTAGGATCTTGGGCAAGGTGAAATTCATTGCTACTTCTTCTGTCGGAAGGTTATTTTTGATGTCGTTTTGTATACCTACGTCTAAACCAGACAGCTCAAGTGCTTTGTCTGTGCCTAGTCTTTTGATAGCGTCAAGTAGCGGCATGCCTTGCAATAGGTTGCTTTGGAAGCCAGAGTAGTCTGACTCTTGCTCTGTAAATTTCAACTCACCCAAAATATTGGACTTTCTTGGTATGTTTAGATCTTCAATTCCAGCCATCTTCTTCTTTCTGTTTATAAATACTCCAGTTCGACTTTATCACATTTAACCAGTCGTCCATAGACATGATGGCCATTTTTTGATTGTCTACCTCCCATTCGGGATTTACTGCGTGTAAGGGTATGGCCACTCTTGTAGGAACGCGATTGAACTTAAAAATCAGGACGGGTATGGTACCTTCGTTGTCTGCCGAATCGCACACTTGCCTCCACCATTCTGGCTTGAGCCAGTTGCCCTCTTTGTAGTGCTTACACTCGACAGAGTGAAACGGGATGTTGATGTCGGACTGCCCAGCGGTTTGGTACTGATCTAGGTTGCGCTTACAAGTTACATCAAAATTATTTTGCAAAAAAAATTCGTTCAGGATTCCTACGACCTTTCTCTCGTAACTTGCCCCCTTGGTTCGCGAATTAATCGGCATCGTCAGGAAATTTCCAATCCAACTTTTTTTGTATACATGTGCAAACTATACCAGATGAAAAGGGCGATGAGTTTTTTTCGTTATCGAGTGTGGCTAACTTAGTTATATTTACCTCGGCCACGGCCAAACCAATATATGGGTGTATGGGGTCAAAAAAAAGGCTCCAGCTGGGCAAAAACTGAGCTCTAGGGACTCCAATGTTACTGTTGTGAGCACACCGTATTCTTTAGTGTACATATCTGCATGTTAATATACACGCGTAAGTCATTGATTTCATTAGCTTTTTTGCTAATTTCTGAATTTTTCTGTTTTTTTCAGGGCCCACCGGGGAAGAGGCCTAAAACTAAGTTACCTACCTTATTTATCTGTAGGTGAGTAGTCGTCCACCTCTGCTCCTAAAAGCTTGGACAATCGTTCTTTGATGTCGTCCTTGCTCATCTGATCTACAGACGCATTGATGTTAATGTTCTGGGATCTATTGATGGATAAACCAGCTAATTGATTGAGCTCTTTGATGGCTGACACAGCTGCATTGAGCTGTCCATTCTCATACGCTTGCTCTGTTATCTTCCACAGCATACTGCCAGTCTTGGCTGGCGTGATGGCATACTTCTCCCTCAGTTCGTCTTGCTTAATCCTTATAGCCTTAACCACATTCGGATAGTCCTTACCATTCAGGAACTTGTTGGCAGCTTGTGCTGGGAACTCGAAGCCAGCCTTTCGTGCTGCTTCTGTCTGGCCACACGCACCTTCGGTGTAATGCCACACGAATGATGACTGCATCTCAGTCAGTCCATGCTCGTCATCCTTCTCGAATTGTGTAGGTGTATTAACCAACTTCTCTTTAGGTTTTCTTGGTCTTCCTTTCGTTGCCATGTTATTCCTCTATGAATGCCATATACTTTCCATCGTCTATTTTTATTATGGCTATTACGTTTTGTTGCTTCAACTTTCTTATCACACCTGAGTAGTTCTTAACCGATAATATAACAGCTTTGATGTCATATCTTTCATCGCTGGTTTGTATTGTAATCGATTCTAGTTTACTCATCGTTATCCTCATACAGTGTAAGGGGGCAGTGTATAGCACTCAAACTCTTTCTTATGGTGTTCTCTCCCATTTGTACTGTAACCATGATTAATAGTTATATATATAATATAGATACACTAATACACTAATAGTAGTAATAGCCTTATAAATAAAGGAAAGTTCGACAGGGTAGCATTTTTCTACTATACCCTGTTCAGTGTACTCACCCCACCCTACTCTACTCATATACATACATTGCTCCACATTACCACACACACGCTCTCTCTCAACACCTCGCCACACAGGGTAGGCTACCCTACTTCCGCCTTATTCTTACACTCAGGCTGGCTCTGATTCCATGGTCATTCAAGACCTGTTTCAGCTCCGCTAATGCTAAATCACCCTCTCGTCTGACGACCTCACCAGCCTGTACAGTAAGAACGTGCATGTAGTCTTTGTTCTGATTATCAGGCAACGACACCATGACCTCTGACTCACACCCCGGACAATGTAAGTTCGTGTCCATGACGTAACCGTCATCATCACTGTCGTGATCTCCACGCCATATTAATTTCTCACTGCAATGCCAACACCTCATATCATCTCCTCTTATCTCTTAGTAACCACCAATCTTGTAGTGCAACTATCATTTTGTGCACCGCGAGTAATGGCATAAGGACCGCGACTGTGACTAGGCCTACGCCCATCATTGTTATGAACAACCACACAGTCATAAATTCTTTTATTGTTTTAATCATCTCCAAACCGCGCATTGAAACCGCCTGACTCTTCGACAGCGGTATAGTTAATATCATAGACGTTCTTGCCATTGGTCCTTCGCTTCTCTACACCGCGTTCATGTAAGACCCTAGCAGCTTCTTTAAAGTCTGGCATCCTCGGTGCTTTGATGCCCATGTCTCTTAATAGCTTAGTCATCTGTACAGGCTTAGTGAACTCACTATCGAAGTCCACATGCTCCAGCAGTAGATCTTCTACACTGGATTGTGTGCGGTACATTTCATTCGATTCGTTCAGTAGCTCACGCTCATCTGGTGATAGAAACCAATTCATCTGACCCTGTACATACATGGTTTCTTTCACTTCGGCCCACAGCTGTTGCATGTTCACATTATGGTTCACATCTATATCTTTCACAGCGAGTACCCAAAACCTTCGGTTGCCAGACGTGTCCGTCAAGAACTCTCTAGCGTTGACACTGGCGTAGAAAGCCGTGCGTCTTTGGTAAGTAGTAAATGCTCTGTCATACGGCAGTCTAAGTTCGTCCGTCTTCGCCGTGACAAAAGCTTTCAGCTGATCTATGTCTGACTTCTTAAACGTGCTTTCTATCTCGCCCAACTCCACTATCCAGTGGCTAACAGCTCGCTTCACGCTGTCCTTATCACTCGGATTCAACGTAGCGCCTTCCAGCAGCCAACCCTTCTCATAATCGCAGAGTCGCTTGAACCACAGCGTCTTACCTAATCCTTGAGCGCCTTGCAAGACCAGTATGCCCTCTGTCGAGACACCTCTTACTTCGTAAGCAGCGGCCACACAGCTTATCAGCCACTTCTTCATCAGCATTTCTTTGAGGCTGGCACTGTCGTGTGTGACGATGCTATCCAAGAACCTTTGCATACGGCTCTCGCCGTCCCAAGGGATGCTGTCTATCCATTCCTTTACTGGGTTGTATTCTCTAGCGAGGATCTTCAAGTAATCTCTGACCTTAGTATGAGGGATGCCCATATTGATACACCGATCTTCGATCTCAATTAGACTGGCCTCTTCCTTCATATCAGCGATGAACGTCATGTTAGGTATCTCTATCTCCATTCGTTTCTTAATGACGTTGTAATTCACGTCTACGCCGTGTGTTTTGAGTACGCCACCTATGTTGTCCTTAGTATTCAAGAAGCGTCCACTGGCGTTGCGCTGGAACTCATATTCAACGGGTAGGTCTAACTTATCCAATGCGGGCAAGAACTCTCCTTGTAGAGCTTCTGTGTCGTTCTTATGGTCATTGTAGTCACCCTGAGTCTGTGGCATGAGTACCTCGGCCCGACCATTGTTCTTGGTTATGATCTGACAGGCTTTAGTTGCTTCCTTTTCACCCGTTTTACTATCATCATTGTCAGCTATGAATACATGCTTGCGGTCATGGAAAAACTCGAACATCGTCTCTGCGACAGGCGAAAGATTGTAAGCATCAAATGACACGATGACTGGCTGTGAGAAGTCAGCGTAAATACTCGCTGCGGTTGCATAGCCTTCGGCATAATTAATTATGGTGCTGGTTTTGAGTATCTCTTGTCCCAAGATAAAAAAGCTACCGCTTTTTTTAGAACCAGTAAGAAACAGTTTTTTGCCATCTTCATCTATGTATTGCAGTCCGACAATCGCCATGCTTTTGTCATACAAAGGGATGACTAACTGACCGTGTTGGTTGACCCTCAATCCATAAGGTAAGACTTTCTTTCTTTCTAAGTACGGATGTTTTTCACACGGTGTGGCTTTGTCCCAAAGATCCTTGGCCTTCTTAGCTGTCTCCAGATGTTTCTTGGTGAGCTTCTTGACGGCCTCTTTTCTCAGCTCTTCGATCTCAGCTCTCTCTTCTTTAGATATGGTTTGTTTCTTCTTATTCTCTGGCTTCCAATGATGCGTGGGAACATCAGCCGAGGTTCGATAGTCACCCAATCTGCCGTAAGGGACAGACTGATCTAACCACAGCTGATACCACCCTGATAGCTTACGCTTACCACCAACATTGATGTACGCTCGACCTATTGAGCCATCGGTAAGTAAGCCTTTGCTGGGTTCTGGTTCCAACCCGTGTTCAGCTAGAAAATCGCTAAATTCGTGTTGGTAATTAATAGAGAGGGGTTGTTCAAAATTCTTTTTCTTAGGTCGGTTTAGTTTCAGTGACATCAATCATCCTTTTTTTACATTTGCTTAATTTGTATTATTGTGTAAGATACTACATAAATTAATTCAAATAAGCAAACAATATAGGAGACAATTATGAGCTTAACATTAAAACAAGGTGACAACGATTTTCAAAAATTAGAGAAGGGTATATATCATGCTACCTGTTTCAGAATGGTTGATCTCGGTACACAAGACAACACCTATAAGGGTGAAACCAATAAAAAAATGAAAGTGCAAATCGACTTTGAGATTACAGAAGCTTTAGATCCAGACAATAGTGAAGTCAAAATGGCAGACGGTAGACCATTCGGTGTAGGTAAAGAATACACAGCTTCTCTGTTTGAATCTGCAAACCTAAGAAAAGACTTAGAGTCTTGGAGAGGCAAGAGCTTCACACAAGAAGAGCTAGATAGCTTAGAGCTGACTGACTTCTTAGGATGCACGGTAAAAATAGAAGTTGGTTTAACAGGACCAAGACCTGACGGATCTGGTGGTGGTAATCCAAAAATTATAAGGCTATCCGAACCACGCAACGGCACAGAACAAGTAGCTACTGTAAACCCACAGGTTGCATTTGATATGAGTGTTTACTGTGATGAGTTTAATGGCAACAGCAACGCAAACTCTAAAGCCATGTGTGATGTGTTTGATGAAGTACCAGCCTACTTACAAAAGAAAGTAGAAGAGAGTTACGAATACAGAGCAGCTGTAGAGAAAGGTGCTAGAGCATCAACAGTAGAAGTAGAAGCACCAGCAGAGTCATTAGCAGACCTAGCGTCTAGCAGTGATGATGATGATAAGTTACCATTCTAAATAGTTTTCCGTGGGCAGTCCCTACTATCCTTTTTGATCTCACACTCAAACAGGTACTGCCCACACCTTTCACAATATGAAAACAGAAACAGACATGGTTAATCAACCACCACATTACCAAGGTGATATAGAGTGCATTGATTACATACAACAACAGTTGGGTGACAATTTTAGATACTACCTAGAAGGTACAGCCATTAAATACTTACACCGTTTCAAATATAAAGATAAAGAAATAGAGGACCTACAGAAGAACCAATGGTATGTCAGTAAGTTAATAGAAGAATTAGAAAGATTAGAAACAAAGTTCAAACAAGAACTAATGACAGAAGCGAGGAAGTTCATTGAGTAGTTTAGAGTACGACATATACAATTTGCCATCAGCAATAATGATGGAGCACCAGCTGTCACAAGAAGTGATACAAACATTAAATAATTACCTAGATAACAAACTTAAAGATCCATTTAGAAAATCTTTGAGTGGTGATTTGGTAGGACAGATACACCAAGGTGAACAGCTGTCTATGAATTATGAAACAGAAGAACTGCAAGAATTTAGAGTCATAGTCGAGAACTTAGGCATAGCCTATCTCAGACGTTTTGTAGAACAGACGGGCACTATGATAAGGCCCAAGCAAGTAGTCACAGATAAGCTTTGGTCGGTTCACTCTTATGAAGGTGACTACAATCCAATCCACGATCACCTCACAGCAACACCTATGGGCATTAGCTTTACCACTTGGACCAAGGTACCGAAACAAATAGGCAAGACTGCGGAAGGTAAAGAGATAGAGGATTACAGTTTATACAACTCATCTGGAGCTATCGATGGGTTTATTAATTTCACGTATGGTCTTAATCAGACAGCGGATCCAGAAAGATTAAGACCTTCACAGTCTCGATATGTGAAACCAGAGGAGGGTAAGTTACTGTTGTTTCCATCTTGGATGCAGCATGTGGTTTATCCTTTCTTCGGTAAAGGTGAGAGGCGCACAGTGGCGGGCAATATGAATTGCTTTGATGTAACAGAAGAACAAATGAAAGAGGTAGAAGATGGAGTTTAAAGTAGGGGTATACGAAGATATACCATTTGAAGATTATAACGAGATACCAGCTTACAGAGCATCGGATCTAAAAGATGCAGCTAAGTGCATGTACACTTGGAAGAACAGAAAAGGTTTTGTGAGCTCACCAGCTCTATTAGAAGGTAGCGTTCAACACAATGTCTTCTTGGAGTTTCACAACTTCGACAAAGACTTTGTTATTCAGCCACCCATAGACAGAAGAACCAAAGTTGGCAAAGCTGAGTATGAAGACTTCTTGGCCACCGCCGGGAACAGAACTGTTATCACTCAGGACCTGTACGATACTTGTATGGAGCGCAGAGAAACCGTAAAGCATCTAATTCCTAATGGCGAGAACGATAGGACAGAGCTGACAGTTTGCTTTGAATACCACGGCCAACCATTTAAATCTCGTTTGGATTGGTATGACGGCAAGAGGGTATGGGATCTTAAAACCTGTAGGGATGCTTCACCAAGAGGATTCAGGCAAGCGGTAAACAACTTCAACTATCACATGCAAGCTGCACTTTATGTCGATGCCTGTCGTCTTGTTGGTTTACCAGCAGAAGGATTCTCATTCTTAGCGCAAGAGAAAGCACATCCTTATCCTTATGTAATATATGAAATGTCAGATGAATCTATGTTGTATGCCAGATCAAAAAACGAACAGGCCTTGGCTGCAATATTGAACGCAAAAGAAAGTGACAACTATAGTCCATACAACCTAGATGGTGTACAGACTATAGAGCTGGGTGATTTGTATTAGGTTAGTCTACTTCGTCTTCATGTAAAATTTTTGTCGGCCTTGTGTAGAAACCAAACTTAATATCATCTTTAGAAGGATTTACTCTCGCAAAGAAAGATAACCTGTCACCTCTTTCACCGACATAGCCACCCCAAACCTTGAAACCCCTGTCGTCTTGGAACAAACATTTGGCGGTGTCGCCCCATTGTGTTTCTACTTTTTTTATACCTAGAACCACACCTTCGAATTTAATTCTTTCTTCTGTGATTGGCACTGGCTCTGCTTTTTCGTAAGCTTCTTTTTCTTTTCTAGCAGCCTCCTCTAACTCTTTGTCTCTCTGCTCTTTTTGTTCTAACCAAGCAGAGTTGTCATATTCTACTTTTCTGTTTGCTCCTGTGCCCCACTCATTTGTATCTTTTTCTCCGTTCAAGGTAAGTTTTGCATTACCTACAATCTCTTTTGCCTTTTGTACTGCTTGCTCATAATCAGTAGAAAGATTGTAGCAGTAGTTGGTTTTGACGTAAGGTTCTGCAATTCCGTCTATACCTTTTCTGTAGTCAACAAAAGAATATTTAAGAGTATACATAATGTTGTCTTCACCTGTATCAATCCAATAGTGCGCTTCAAATTCCATTACGCTACCTCCGTTCTATCGTAGTGATATATTGGCTCGACCTGTAAAACTTTGACCTCTATACCCAAGTGATATTTAGAAGCAAATGCAGCTATTTGTGCATACGCTTCGGCTAAAGAGTTAAATCTCATAAACCAATTTTCATCATCGTGGTCTACATAATCAATTTTTTCGATAGTTAAATCAAAAAAACTGCCTTCACCATCCAGATTAAATTGAGACTCTTGAATTTTATAAGTTATTGTTTCCATTATTTTACCTCCGTTACAATGTGTTTCCAGCTGGCGTAAGGTTCACAGAACAAACCAGCTGCTTTGAAGTTTGCGTCAAGCGTTTCTTCAAACCCATACCCTAAACCACTTTCACAAGGGTTTACTAAATCCCAACCTACTCCGCCATCACACATAAAGCAGTACGCTTCTTCATGGTCATACTCAGGAACAAAGAACCACTCTTCATTGCCGTATTTTTTTGCTAACTCTTTATTGACTAAATCTCTTACGACAATTTTACCTTCGTAAGCAGCGGCCTTATAAATGTTTTTGAAATAGTCGTTTATAGTCTTGACCAAGACCTTTTCGATTTTTGGTTTAAGATTTTTCATTTTTCTCCTTTTTTGTTAATCAATCTCACATAGACATAATACAGTATATGCACAAATATGCAACTATATATACATATAAATATTAATTAATTTTAAGGTAGGGTATGGTACAAATCTACGGTCCTTTGCTTGTCGCATAACCAAAACACCAACAGATACCTGTCTCCTGATTCTACAGGTAAGCCTTTGTGTAGGTTGATAAAGCTGGGGAACATCAGTGCATGACCTGTGGGTAAGGGCCCTATCTCTCCATAGTTATGAAAAGCAGTACCGCCACCTTTGTAAGAACCTGTATTGAGAGGAACCACCACGCTGATCTCAGCACTATCATCATGGTGCCAAGCGCCTTGCTTTTTATCCACAAGATTGTAGTTGGCTATTTGTATAGTGGTCGGATCCTTGCAGTCTCTTTGCCACAGCGCATTGAACATAGGATTTAAAACTGTTTGCACTACAAACCACATGTTGCGATACAGCTCTGGCACTTGCTCTTTCAAAACAATTTCTGGTATTTGTCGCAGCTCATCCTCTTCCTCATTGCCCACAAAATCTATTTCTTTTTTCATCATCTCTATCTCTTTAACCAATAGATTACAAAAGTGTCTGCGGAACAAAGGCACCTTGTAGATCTCTGGATAGATCTTCTTTACCACCTTATGCACAGGTGTTTTAGGTAAGTCTTGTTGGCCGTCACTGGCTTTATACTTTGCAATCAAAGGCAAAGTGTCTTGTACAGCTTTATAGGTAGGCTGGTTTATCATCCAATGAGACTGCATGCTGAGTAAATAGTTTTTAAGTTTGTACATAGTTTTGTAGTTTATCATATTTTTTTTTAGTATTATTTGTATATTCATACAATTTAATATAAAATCCCCCACATGGACGAAGATAAAAAAATTAGAAAAAGTTTAGCAGTCGACATAGAAACGTATGAGTTGTTACAAGCGGTGTGTAAGTCTGAGAACAGATCAAAGATTGACCAACTAAGAGAATTGATCGGTAACGAACACAAGCGCATACAACAACGCAACGCTGTTGAGGCATAATGTTTAAAAAACTTATGTCGAGTAACAAGGACGTGCCGCAAGCCTACAAACCAGTTATAGAAGCTCCAGAGGTCGTAGAGCTTTTTAGCCGTTTAACCTTGCATCATCAAACCGCATTACTCAGGCTTATATCAAGGAACCTAGAAATCGAAATCGATGGAGAATCCACAATGGGTTACGAAATGGATTACGAGGTGGTAGGTGCTATGATAAAAGCTACAGAAGCTACTGACTAAGCTTTAGATTTCCTCGCCGTTTTTGTTCTTGCAAAAGAGCGATTCTTACTTCTATGCACGGTCCTCAAGTTACTCTTCTTATTATTCAGCGGGTTGCCATCAACATGATGTATGTCCAGATTATCCCCTTTCTTGACCTTGCCCGAAGCTAACGCTTCTCTTCTAACTTTGTTACGAGAAGATCTCTTCTTTATTTGTGCGGGTTTGCTGTGATAGTTAGCGTACTCTTTGGCGTAGTTCCTAGCCATTAGGTCAAGCTTGCGATACCTTGTTGCCTCATAGCGATCTCTCTATCTCTCTCGTCAGGCAAGAGCGTAGGTGAGGCCGCCATAGCTGGGTCTGTCGCCCCAAAAGCGTTACCGCTTACATTTGGCATTTGAAAGTTGTCTATCGACTGTGCCAGCTGTGTATTTTCAGGCATAAGTTTGTCAGATACTTCTGCTGTAGAGACTTCTCTAAAGTTTAATTCATTCTCTAAAGGTCCAATTAAAGGTTGAGCGTTGCCACGAACAGAGGCTGACTGATGCGATTCTATTGGCTCAACCGTTTGCTCCCTCATGCCTTCCATGGTTGCTTGTATTTCTTCTCTTATGGCGGGATTAAGTTCGGCTATTTTGCCCAACCTTATAATATGCTGGCCCATAGACATAGGGTCAAACGCTTGTATTTCTACAGCTTTAGAAAGCCAATTAACATAACTAGAATTGGTCATTAATTTAGCGCCAAGATAAGGATATGCCAGTGTAGATAAACCAAAATCAAAAGCACCAGCACCAACCCCAATAGCTTGACCAAAACTTTCCATACCCGGCAAAACTTGTGCAGCTGTAAACAAAAAGGCATTTCTTTTTCCTGTTCCAGATGGGTTTGCTTGAGCTTTTATAGTTTTTGCTACTCTATCAGATACAGTTTTAAGATTGTTAAGAGCTGGTGCAAGGTCTTTATATTTACCACCAGCAAAAAAAGCTTCTATAGCTTCTTGAGATAGATTATTAAAGTTACGAGCAAAAACCTGTGGATCAAAGCCTTTCTCTGCTATAAATTGAGCAGCCTCCATACCTTCTTCAATGTCTGGCATACCAGCAACACTAGCATTAGGCAAGCCCATTTTACCTAGCTGATAACCAGCCAACACATCAAATTCTTCTGGTGTAAATTGATTTCTAAGTTTTCTTATTCTTTTTCCACTGTCTTTTGCACCAGAAAAAGCATAACGTAAAGCGGCCGATGTATCTGCTTCGCCTTTTTTCAAAACTTTATTAATGAAATCCATGTCACTGCCTATGGCATTGTTTTCTTTTACAATTTTGTTTATGACCTTGTAATCATCTAACAATTTAGGGTCACCCATTTTTACAGATGCGGCTTCTACCATGTCATATAAATCTTTTGTAAGATGACCTATTAATTTTTTTACATTAGCATCTTGAGGGCCTAAAGCACCCTGACTTTCAGCAGATCTTATGCCTTTCATCGTGTCACTTCTAAATTGTTTTAAACGTGTATATGTAAGTTTGCCGCTAGCTGCATCATCAGCTACTTTTTGTGCTTGAAACAAAGCTTTATTTAAGAAATCTTTACCTGTAGCTGTTTTTGATTCATCAATGTATTTGTTTATAAAATTAGAAGTGCTTTTGCCGTCAGAAACTATGTCGTTAGGTATTCTTGCTCCTATATCATTGTACATGCCACTAATTTTAGCGGTGTAATCATCTCTAACTCTTTGTGTAGACTTCAACAAAGAATCAGCCGTTTCATCAAAACTTCTTATACCACCATACTCCATTGCCAGTCTTCGATTTTCTTTTTCCATTTGGTCAATAACACCGTCAGTAGCTCTACGCATTGTGATAGTAGAAGTAGGCATCATTTCTAATCCGCCCTCCAAAAAATTAGCCACAGGATTTCCTGTAACCATTCCTACCGTGGGGTTGGCTACAGCTTCTGAGGCTGGATCACCTCCTTTAGCCACAGCGTTAAAAGCATCTAAAACTTCTTTATTGGTTTTATTTAAACCATCTTTTGGAATTCTAACCTTGCCCCCAACAAATTTAGCACCCCTCCACACGCCACTCAAAACAGGACCAGCAGCAGCGTTCATTGTTCCTGTGTAAGCCATATCAGCAGCAACTTCTAAACCAGTTCTTGAGTCCTCAGTCTCGCCAAAAAAATCCAAGGCTCTTATGTAAGCTTGCCTTGCTACAGTGCTACCGACACCTTCTCCAGCAACAAATCCAGCAGTGCCTCCAGCTACAGTGCCGATTCCGGGTAGCGCTAATGTACCAGCAGAAGCTCCGCCTATAGCACCAGCTATACCACCACCTATGGCTCCAACTGTTTCTGCTATTTCTGGGCCTATGTCTGCTGTTAAATCTGCTAAAGTAAGACCGAAGAATCTACCACCGCCGTCTTCATCAAATAAAGTTAATTGTCCCGTCTCTGGACTGGTGTAAACAAAATTACCGTCACCAAATTTGTTAGCTCCGTTTTCAGGATCAAAGATTTCTACAGGCATTGCATCTGGGTAAAATTGTTGCAAAGTGGTTAGTCTATCTTCTTCTCTTTGTGCTGCATTAACCTGTGCTCTGATTCCTATGGGTGCTCCTGTTTTTGTGTCTATAGAATCTGACTCATCGATTTTTGCTAAGTCGTATAGCAGAGCATCGTCATAACCAACTTTACTATCATTCTGTACAGTAGGAGTTGCAAACTCTAACAACTCGTCATCTGTTAAATCATCATAAATATTACTCATATTCTTTACTCATTTACCTATTTAAAATCTGGTGGCAACAATCCTTTTTCTATTGCTTTTTTCTTAAATTCTGCGTTTGCTCTGGCTCTTTCTTCAATTTTATCTTGTCTGTCTGAGTCTAAAATACCCTTATCAATGGCAACTTCTGCGGCCATTTCTTTGTAGGCATTACCTCCCGCTTCTCGCATGCCAATCAACAAAGATCTTCTGGCTTCTCTTTTTTCATCGACTTGTCTCTGTTCGTTACCCACCACTGGAAAATAAGTTATCAGAGCACTTACAATTTCTTCTGGTGGTATAGCAGCACCCGATACGTCTCTTAAATGTGCCATAACCCAAGCACGAGCAGCTTGGTCATAAGATTGCACATCCTCAGACACAAAATTTCTTAACCAAGGCATATCTGTACTTGCTTCTTTTATGTATTGTTCAAAATTACCAGTAATGCCAGTAAATTCACTGCTAAAAGTTGATAAGTCTGACTTATCCTCTATATCGTTTATTACACGATTGGCTTCATCCATTATTATCGAATAAGTGGCCTTTTTTAGTTCTGCTTCCGCAAATTGTGATTTTCCTGAATCCAATATAACATCGCCCACTTCTACGTTACTTGTTGGCTTATCATTTTCTTCAATAGATTCGTCAAATTGGTCAAAAATATTACTCATTTAAAGACCCTCTGGTAATGCACCATACTTTTCTATAAATGCACTTCTGTTTTCTTCTGTGTCATTCGTTTTTAAAAAATCTATAGCTTTTTGATTTGGTTTTTTTCTTTCGTATCTTTCAAAATCTATGGTAGATGTAGTAATAACAGGTACCACCGTACTACCACTTGTTTGATAAGAAGTTTTAGGAGCATTTATGATGTCTCTTGCTTGTTCATATTGAGGTAAAAAATCACCGTTGCTATCATACATCAAACTGTAATCTTTTTTGGAAGCCGCTATTTGTGCTTTTGTAATATAATTTCTAGCTTGGTTTTCAAGACCAGAACCAGCGAAATAATCACTTGATCCTCTAGCCTCTATTTCTGCCTCTAAAGCTTTAGTCGCCGCCAGTTGTCTATAATCAATACTCTTTTGTCTTTTATCTTGCAATTCACCGTAAGCTTTTAACACTAAACTTTGTTTCATTTGCTCTGCTTTATTACGTCTAGCTGCCTCTGCATCATTAAACATTTTAAATCCTTGAGCAAAACCGTAGCCAATAGAAGGTGCTTGGCCACTAGCAGCTTGTGCCGTCAAACCAGCAGATATGTTACTAGCCAAATCATAGATACTTGCTCTCCTAGTAGACGGAAACAAACCAGCAAGTTCTTCTGCTCTTTTTACAGCATCATTTATATCAACATTTGCCGTGCCTTGTTCCATTTTTGCAATATCAAGATAGGCTTGCTCGATATCTATATCGCTTGTAGGTAATGCCATTACTATCTTTGTCCTTGGTTCATAAAGTTACCGATAGCTCCAAATGCTCCTAAACCAGTTGCCAAGCCAGCCTGTAAAGCAGACGGCCTTGGTGAGAACTGGGTTTGTGTTGTGAACTGACCAGCTGGTGCCATGCTTACAAACGGCGCTAATGCTTGGTACTGAGCTAGTGGGGCCTGTTGTGCTTGTAATTGGTTTCTTCTTTGTGCATCCAACACAGCTTGATCTTGTTGTTGTTGCATACTACCTTGACCCATAAGTTGATTGTAGTCAAAAGCACCAGCCTGTTGTCTAGCAGCGCCTAAGTTTTGTAAGTTACTACCTAAACCAAACTGAGCATTGGCTAAACTTTGTCCATATTGCGATTCTAAGGCACCCATATTACTAAGAGCACCAGCACCAGTCTGAGCTGCTCCAAACCTTGTACCAGCTAAACCAGCTAATGTAGATCCTAAGTTTTGTTGTGCACCGAGTTGAGCTCCAGCCAAACCAGTCAGCTGACTGCCCAAGGCTTGTTGTGCACCCAGTCTTTGGCCTGATAAACCAGCTAAACCAGAGGAAGCGAGTCGTTCTGCTTGTCTTTGCCTTGCAAACTCACCTAAACCTGTCTGTTGAGCCTCTGAGAAGCCTCTTGACCTTATTCCACCCAGAGCCTCACCTAAACCCCTCCCCAATGCTTCACGTCTCTCTCCAGCGCTTAAACGAGCTCTTGAACCAAACGCTGATTCACCACCTGTTTGTATGTCTCTAGCTCTAGCGGCCATGTCCTGTTTTTCACCCGCTTCAAATACATCGTCAATGGTTTGTTGGACCACTCGATCTTCGTAAGGATTGTAGAACTGACTGGTTAAACCTTGGTCATAAGCACCTGTAGTGCCTCTTAATAAGCCTTCTGATTCTCCTATTCTTCTACCAAATCTGTCTGTAGCACCTATACCTCTACCAGCTATGCCACCTAGTTGTGTACCGAAGTTACCAGCAGCTCCTCTTGCTATACCTTCTACACCACCTAATTCACCTTGTAAGCCGCCAATACCACTCTGTAATGCCTGTAATCCCTGTTGTTGAAAGCCTCTACCTCTTTCTATGCCTTGGCCTATATCTGAGACACCTTGTTGAAAAGCACCTTCTGCGCCTGACAAGAAACGATCTTGTATGCCAACATTTCTTCTAGCTAGATCCATGCCAGCTGTCTGATCTCCTGTGAAACCAGCTCTTTGTTCTTCTACTACTCTGGGGGTGCCGTCTGGATTAAAGAAGGTTGTTTCTGCTGCTTGCATAGCGCCCGGTATGAATCCACCTTGCCCATCTAAACCAAATAATAGTTGTTTGCTTAAAGCGTCTAATCCTGTTTCGTTTCTAACCACACTCCCAATATAAGGTTGTTCACCAAAAGCATCATAGCCAGCACCTGTGTATGGAGCTAGTTGTTCAGCTGGAGGAGTTATTGTTCCCCCTTGTGTTGGGTCAAAACCAGCACCTACTGTATCTACTGGAGCTGGTGTTGTTACTGGTTCATCCCTATCGTCTATGCCATTGCCATTGCCATCTTGAAAGTCTGCTGTTCTAAATGATGGTGGAGCTACAAGAGAATTACCTGTACGCATCCGTTCTTGGTTTTCTGGACTATAAAAATCTAAAAAATTGCCCGTTCCATAAGGGTCTTCAGGTGTTCCTACAGGTACAGATGGTGTTGTTACATCTGGTGCAGAAACTGGTGTGGTTACAGGTAGTGGTGGTGGAGTGTAAACAGGATTGGTTGCACCAGTCACTCTTTCGTATGGGTTAAAGTCTCCAGTCACAGCATTATTACCATCGTTATACCCAGTGGTTATTGGAGCTGCTACAGGTGCAGATGGAGCTGCTACAGGTAGAGATGGAGTTGCTACAGGTAAAGATGGTGTTGGAGTAGCAACCTCTGGAATAATATTAGGTAAAGGTGTTTGTGGTGTTATACCAGCTGCTATTAAGTTAGCATTTATCTCTTCCATGTTAAGTTGTGGTATCTGTACTGTTTGACCACCCGGTAATGTAATGGTTTGCATAGGAACATTTGTATTAGGTATAGCACCAATGCCAGTGAGTTGTTTTACAGGCGTTACTTGTGGCAGAACACCCATTTGTGGTAAAGCTGGAGCGTCTCTGCCACTACTAACTCTGTCAAATAAATTATTAAAAAATGCCATATTACTTCTTTAAGCTGGTCCTGTACGACTGCTAAAAGCCTCCATTAGTTGATACATAGTTTCGGTACCAGCATCTCTGCTAGGCTTACCGCTTGGAGTGAGCGTCACTATGCCACTATCATTGGTCATTTTGTATGAACCAGCGCCTCTTACAGCCTGTCCTGTCATAACAAACTCACCGTCAGATAACATAGCGGGTATATCATCACTGGTTTCTGTACCTTCGCCGTTAATCTGTCCGTTCATTCTGTTGAAATCTTCCATGGCTACATTGCCGCCTTCGGCGTAAGCCATTGGCATAACATAACCACCCATGTTGTAACCCATTCTATCCACAACTTCTGGCGCTACTTTTCTTAGTGCTGCAATGCCGGGTCCACCTTCTTTAAAATTCTGTACAGTTCCGCCATACATCATCGGTTGTGGATCTTCATTGTTAAAAGCTTGAGATAGTCTTTGTCCACCGCTTAACTGTGGAAATGTATTGGCGGGTAATAAACCAAACTCGACAGGGTTTGGTGCTTGTTGGCCCATCTGCCTAGCTATTTCTGCTTGTAGGTTATATCTACCAGTAGCATCCATTGCGACTACAGGAGACAAAGATACACCTTTCTGATCTTTGGCTTCGTCATAAGCAAGCTTACCTAGCTTGCCAGCTATACCACCCGCTAAAGCCATGCCAGCTAAACCGCCAAGACCACCTATGCCACCACCTTGTCCACCTTGTCCACCAGTCATGCCACCATAAAAATCACTTAAACCACTTTGACCACCTAAACCTATTGCATCACCAATAGATTTGATACCTTGTGGTGTTTGTCCTCCAAAGAAACCACCCGCTGTAGGTTTTGGAGCGTAGCCAGAAAACTGCAAATCTTTCATAATGTCTGCATCAGACATTCCTTCTGCTCTTAATCTTTCTACTCTAGTAGCAGCACCCGGAACCGAATTTGCAATATCATCAACGCTTTGTTGTGGTTGTCCTCCACCCATACCAAAAGTTTGGCCAAGATTACCCAACAAACCTACCTCGTCTTGCCCCGGCAATAAATATTCTTTGGCACGACCAAAGATACTGCCACCAGACATTTCTCCAGTCTTTGGATTAAAGTCTGGTGCTTTAGTTATGTTGTCTAAAAAATTCATATTATCTGCACCTTTAGTAAAATATTCTTTTGTTCTGGCAAAAATATTACCAGATGGTTGTGTTCCCGCAGCTATACTGGCTTTAGCTCCAGCTGCTGCTTTATTAGCACCCGCCCATTGAGCTGCTGCTTGTATAGGACTGATATTGCCTTTGGCTACGTCATAAGCTGTGTAACCTTTTGTAGCTATGGTAGCTGGTATTTGCCAAGGGCCGGGTATAACCGAAGCTACCTGTGCTATAACCCTACCTTTCTTTTTAATTGATTTAGCCGTTTTCTTTAACCAACCGTGTTGTTCTTGGCCTGTAACTGGGTTTCTTAAATTTGCTATACCCTGACCGAATACAATAGTTTCTGGGTCTATACCCGATTTCATTGCTTCATCTTCGATTAAAGACTCTATTTGTGGAGTAACCAGTTCTCTTGATAAATTTATATCGCCCGTTCTGACGTGTGCGATCATGTCGTCTTCGCCACCAGTTAAAGCTAATTGATTCATCAAATCGTTATAAGGTGCTTGGCCTTGTATGATAGTTGATTGAATCGCCTCATCTATTTCTTCTAGCTCTTCTGGGTCGTTAGTGCCTTGCTTTTGCATCATTAAAGCATTTATTGCTGCATTGAGCTCTTCTGGTGACATGGTTTTTTCAACGGCCTGTCTGGCTACGTCTAATTCTGTGTTACCTTGCATGGGCATCATAGCTCTATTTAATTCACCTTCTGTAAATTGTGCGCCGGTTCTCGGCCTCATAAATTCACCGATTTCTTGTTCAGTGAGCATTGCCCCAGTTTGTCCACGCAAACCACCCATAGGTATCTCTGGATTAAGGCCTTGACTAAGCCTTTCGATTTCTTGTCTTAGCTCATCTTCTGATATAGCAGCACCTGAAACCTGTCTAAGATTTTGTAATGCTTGCGTTCTAATTTCTTCTGGTGGCATAGCTGCACCTGATACGTTACCTATAGCAGCCATTTCTCTAGGATTTACATAAGGATTTCCAGCTAAACCTTGTAAGGCCGCAGAAGCACCAGCACCTAAACCAGTAGTAGCTCCACTTAAAGTAGAACTCATATCTTTTAACATTTCTCTCATTCCCGCCATATTCTTAACCTATTGTGTTCATACTATCACTTCACTTATTGTAGCACCAAGTTCCGTAATGTCATGTATACCATTGCTCCAAATCCCAGCCATAGACTGGACCCGTTATGTTTACTGTAACATTGCCATCTAAGGTTACGGTTACAGCTCCTACAGAAGCTTTCGCTTCTAAACCAAATTGTGGACCTACTGTTAGATTTACCCACTCGTCACCATCATATACTTGCAACTCTTCTGTTGTGGTGTTCCATATAACGTCACCAGCAGTAAAAGAACTAGAATTACGTTCAACGTCTGTATATTGAGGAGTAGCAGTAGTGTCAAAACGACCTAGATTCAACTCCATGATACGAACCAAGCGATTGAATGTATCTATAGATACCATTTCGCCTTGAGCTATGGGCAGTCTGGTTTCTAGTAGCTTGCCCACTATCTACGACCTGAACTTTGTACGTCTAAACGTGTTGCCCCAAGCCTCCACCTGTAGTCTTTACGACTAGCAGTATTGTCATCATCTGACTCAAACCTAAGTACCAACTGCCTACTTCTGGTTCGCAGACTAGAGAAAGTAGATGTATTCGTTACTTGAGTAGTAGAGTCTGTAGTTAAGCTGTCACCATTAAAGTTTCTACTTTTAACTACTATATTCATGGCTGGTGATGGCGCTGTGCCTGACTGTGTATCAAACTTTATATCAGGTATAAGCTTTTTAACAAAAGCAAAGTTCTCGCCATCAGCTATGTCTATGTCTGCTGATTCTATAAAGACACCATCCATGGCATTGTCATCATCATTAAATCCTGTTTCATGTAAGAACAAACAACTTGTAGAAGAACTTGTGCCTGATGCTATAGGTTTGTTTTCAATACCAGCATCTAGCCAAGCATATCTAACTAAAGAACCTATGCTCCAAGAATTTTCTTCGTAGTTGTAAATAACATAACGTGAAATTTCATCAGTTCCATCTTCTAAGGATGGATAGAAAAACCACACTTCTGCAAATTCAGTATTAACAGCGACATGACATTTGTAAGCTTGAGATACGTTTAGATCAGAGAATACATAGTCTTGTACTGAACAAGGTAATTTTTGTACAGAACCATTGTAAAAATAGAAAGCATTTTTGGACATAAAGAATACACCTGTAGGTGAGTTACCAAATGCTTTAGGTCCTATCAAACCAGCACCTTCGTTAATTAAATTAACTGCAAATATAAGAGGTGGTCCTATAAAGGTCATGCTATACAAACTGGTATCTGTCCACACCAATACTTCTTGTCTTGATTTTAGACCGCCAACTATAAGAGAACCGCTAGACAATCTAACATCACCAGCACTATTTGTGCTCAATGGCTCAAACTCTAAAGCATTTTCAGAGTCACTAAAGGCTATAAGCATAGGATCTACAGCACCAGTCCTAGCACTACCGCTTATTGGGTCAGCTCCTAATACTATTAAATGTCGATCTGTTTCTGATGTAATGACCTGTAAACCTACAGTGGGTACTAAGTTAGCACCAGATGTACCTGACAAGCTGACAGCTCTTGTAGACAGGCCATCGTTCTCTACCCATCTGTAAATACTGCCACCTCTAGGATTTATAATTAAATCTTCACCAAAGTTATCATGTGTCCACAGTCTTAATTGTCCAGTATCAGACAAAGCATTTGTAGATCCAAATGTACTAGCAGACCATGCTCCAGAACCCCAACCAGCAGCTTGTACATAAACATCTAAGCCTGAGTTTATTTGGTAAACACCATCAACTCCAGAACCACCATTACCACTGTCACTACTGTTTGCAGTAACAGTATCTCCGCTAGTGTCTTTGGCTGTAAAAGTAAAGGTGTTGGCATTAGCCACACCTGTAATCTTATATTCTTGGTTTAAAACAGCAGCTGTTATCAGGCCACCTAGTGAAACAGAACCAGCTATAGTTACAAAGTCACCCACTACTGCTCCATGACTTGAATCAGTAGCTGTTATTAAAGATGAACCATCAGTAGCAGCGAAAGTTATGCCATTAGTGGTTGTAGCTCTTATAGGAGTAATATCGTTGTAACTACCACCATTATCTATGTAGTATTTAGATGTAGTGCCAAAACCAAGATAGCGTGAACCACCGAGTGAGATCCAACTGTGTAGTGCTCTGGCTGTGTCAAAAAATACGTTGGTGCTTTTTTTTGCCCAACCACCAACTTTTTCTACACCGCCTTTTCTGAAACGTACTAAATTACCATCGACCCAACCATTTTCATTAGAATAGTTAGTTTCTTCTTTGTTAATTCCCGGCTTAAAATTAAATTTTGTGAGTGGCATCTCTTAACTCTACCATTACTAAAATAAATTTAAGCTATTCTTATGATGGCAGCAGTCGCACTAGCTGCTGGAAAAACGACCGTGAAGTCTCCAGCTGTGCTTGTCTTGTCTCCTCCAAAATCAATAGTAGCCAAAGCTTTGTTTGAGTTTGTTGAGTTGTAAATTAGACAACCTCTAGCAGTCACTGTAGCTGTACCAAATGTCAGGTCAGCAAAATCTACAATAGCTGTAGTACCAGATATTGCTGGTGTCACGTTAGTCAACGCTGCTCCAGCTGCTGTGTAATTTGTACCAGACACTTCTTGTGCAGTTGAGTAGGCTGTCGTGCCAGCTCCCATAGTTGCTGATGATGTGTATAAAGCTAACTTGATAGAGTCAGCTCCGTTAGTGAGATTGTGTCCTTCAACAAGAATTTCTTGTTTAAAACTTGTGCATATTGCTGATGTAATTGCCATTTCTTAAAGCTCCTTTATTATCCTAGCCATGTCTTCATGGCCTTGTTGCCTTAATAAATTCACATATGTCACGTTTTTAGAATTTATTGCGTTCTTAATACTATGTAAGATTACAGTATAAACTTGATTTTGAAAAGCCATAGCCTGTTGTTTTACATGCTCTGGTGCATCCATAGAAATCTCACATATTTTCTTAGTCGCTTGTTCTGCCCAAAACTCAGGGTCGTGCCCTTTGTTCTGTGTGGTGTGAACATTAACTTTTCCTAATTGTATAAAACTATCTGTCATCCTTTATATGGTTCTGGTGGTTCTTCATCTTTATGTAAAACCAATCCATGTTCTGCTAATTTTTCGTCTATATCTTCAAATGGACCTATGATCCATTTACCTTCATGTGGCACTGCTACTAATGGTTTATCTAATCTATGGAAACCGTATAGCCTATCTGTTGCTACTACATTAGAGTCTAACACTGTAGATCTTGAACTAATACCTACCGTTATGTCTGCTTCCATACACTTGCATATCCAAAACTCTACACAAGCTCTGCCAGCTTCTGCAAAGTGCATGTTCTCTTTGTAAGAAAAATCTATGCCGTATAAGTCAATAGCGCCAACCTTGTTAAACAAAGCAAAAGCAATAGCATAAGCTACTGTATTGTTGAGATAAGCACAGCGGGTAGCATTACAAACATCTTCTATTGGGTAAACCACAGCACTAGGAACTCTGTCGTCAAGCTCACAGGTATAAATAGGATAATCTGCTTCGGGTAGTATTCTAGTCAAAGCACTGGTTTGTTTACCCGCATCGTTACTATCAAAAAAACGACTTGCTGGATCTAACATAAACATTCTGTCTGTTTTGTATACAGCAGCTGCTGAGTTTATGGTCCAAACTTCATCCCAAGTTTTACCATTCTCTAAACCCACAGCAAAATCTACTTGAGATATGCCAAGGCCTACTAGAGCAACTCTCTTGCCCTCTAATGATTCAATGGGTTGCACTAAGATATGCCAGTGCGTAACTGATCGTATCTATATTCATCGCGTGTGCCACGACCTTCTGATAGAGTTTTCATTCTGCCAACTGCCTCCTTAAATCTAGCCTCAAATTGGCCAATGACATCAGGGGGTTCTTTTAGAAAGATAGCTCCTTCTACTAAACTTCCGTACAACAAAGCATCTGGATAATCAGAACTTAACACTGTTGTACCGCTGTCACTACCACTCGTTAAAGAGGCTGGTTTATACAAATAATGTAATTCAATAGTATATGCGGAGTCTGGAACTGGGGCAAGTTCAAAAGAAGTATCATCAAACTGTGAATAATACTTGGGTTGTCCTGTAGCAGATGAAGAGGGTGCATACTCTTTAATAAAAGACGCATGCTTAAAATCTAAGTAATCGTATGTATTACTGCTAGTAATTGCCAAACTAAATGGCGCATAAAAATCTGTTGGTGTTGCTAGAAATCTATTACTAGCAGTTAGGGTAGCTGAAACATTTTTTCTTTGATACGGCAGCTGAACCATATTGAATATGCGATCTTCTGCTTCCTGTATAAATCTAGGCAGTTGTGTTGTAAAAGTAGTTTCTGAGACTTGTAAGTAGTCTTGTACTGCTGTTTTAAGTGTTGCTAGTGTAAAACTCATGTTGTTATCGTGACTGTTCCAAGGCTTGCTGTCAATTCAAAAGAGGTCAAGCTAGTGCCTAATTTTCCATCTCCAACATTAGTGTAAAGTGTAAAAAAGTTGTTGGTGTCTTTGTTTTCTGTCCTAGCATCTTTTATAGCTTGTGGATCTACAGGCGAAGGTTTTGGCATAAGCTGTGGATGTTTAGCATTCCATTGATCTTTACCAACCAATAAACCGTCCCACGTTTTCCTTAGATCTTTATGTTTGTAGCGAAAGCCAGTGATGTCACAAATTCCATAAGCATTTTTGTTGGATGCAAAAGCCATTATGCGTTGTTGTAGCTTCTTAGGTTAGGAGATATGTTGAAAGAACTTCTGTCTTCATCGGTAGACAGAGCTCTGTCAAACTCTTCTTCGTATATAGCTTTAAGTTGTCCTGTCAGCTGTGGTGCTCTTTTCATAGACATGTAGTAAGCCAAACCAGCTGTTAAACAAGGATAAAACCTAAACGGTAGATCCATTGTATTAGTAGCAGAGTCTGCGTCATCCATTCTAGTAAGCACGTTCATGTGAACAGTGTAAGTGCTTGAGAGATCAGGTGTTGGCCAAACAGTTATTGTAGGTGACAGCTGCTTGTCTATGAAGTATTGATTTGGTTTACCTGTAGATGACTTATTCGTAATGTGTGCATACTCAGCTCTACTGAGTCTGCTTAAAGGTATGTCTGTAGTTTCTGAACCAGAGGTTTCTCTGATAAATACGTCTAGCACATCAATAGGTGCAGTAGCGTTGATACTATCAACATTGTATGTTTTGCTATCTTTCACCATGGCTACAGTTTTTTCTGCAACCGTCCATTGGTTAAGTCCTCTATTGGCCCACTCTGCCAACATAATATTTAAACTTCTAGTTGCGCTCTTGAGGTCGTAACCAGTGCGTAGCTCTATGCCACATCTTTCAAAAGCTTCTTCAATGTATTCAGCTACATCAGGCTCAAAATTCTTACTGCTACTTGTCGCCATGTTCTTTATCCTCTGGAGCGTATAGATTATCAAATGTTATGTTTGGGTCCATATAGCTCTCATGTTGTTCTGCTGAATGTGTCCATTGTGAAGGCATAAAATCAGGAGCTCCTTCACCAACACGCCACAAGGCTGGGTTTGTTGCTCTTACTCTATTGTTAGGTAGAGCCACAAAGTTACCAGTCCAAGGACCAGCTTCTGTTAAATATAACACATGTGACTGCTTATGTTGAGCTGGGTCATCAGCTATCGAGTTATCTGTGTAGTCAACTGTAAACATATACTTACCTGTTACGAACTCTCCTCCTATCTTACATATCCATGGAGATGAGCTTACCCTGTCCATAATAACCACAGAATGGTCGTGACTCAAGCAATCCCAAGGTTGTGCTAGATGATCTTCCATTGGTTCTGGCCATTCTTCTAAAGGCACGTCTGCTACTAAAGCCTGTATGGGCATCCTTGCCCACATAGCTCCGCCATGTACATTTGGTGCATCTTCCATGTCGTCTATTTCACAACCTGTAAAAACCACCTGAAAAGACAATGATCTGTCTGGTAATGTGTTTACTGCTATAGCTAAAGCGTGTAGATACTCGCCATGATAATTGCTATGGTTAGCCGTAAACTCTTTTCTTACCCAGCATTTAAACTGGGGTATGTTTGATATTAAATACGCCACAATATTTAATCCTATTATTTATTTAGATTGAAAAGTCGCCACCTCTGATAGCTGCACCCATGCCTCTTGCTACACCTTTTGTTTTGCCAATACGACCACCTTTTGACATGTATTTGGTGCCTTTACTACTAGCGCCACCGCCTTTTGACATATACTTAGTGCCTTTGCTTTTGCCTTTAGCCATGCCACCTTTGGACATATATTTAGTGCCTTTAGCTGCTCCGCCTTTGTTCATACCCTTAGTGCCTTTCATAATTACTCCTATCTTCTGCCAAACAAACCATTGTTGTTTGATCTTGATTTACTTATCTTACCACCTGTAGAGGCGAATGTAGAAACATTAGTTGGCTTACCACCAACACCTTGTTTTTTTGATCTCTTGCGTTTTACAGCAGAAGATATTTGTTTTTTACTCATGCTAGAAGCTTTAGAGGCTGGTACGCACTTTGGATAACTTCGTTTAGAACCTTTGGTTTTAGATCTACCGCATTTTTTATAGCCACCACCTTTTTTTGGTGCGCCTATATCAACCCAGTCATCTTTAAACCACTTCGTCAAACTCATGCTTACACTCTAGGCATTTTTGTTTTCTTTCTTCTGTCATTCTGTATCGCACCGCAACCTCTGCCCTGAACCATGACTGAACCGCCTTGGTTAAACTTGATTGCTCCACCAGCAGCTTTCTTTTTACCCTTATACTTGCCACCCATTTTTTTATACTCTTTAACCATGTAAGCATTAGCATAGGCTGATGGGTAAACATCAAACTTAGCTTTGGCCTTACTTTTAGCTTTTCTGTATAAGCTTGGATTTGATACGCTTTTAGGTACTTGTGATCTTGATATTGCCATTAGCACTTCCACCTTCTTCTTGCTTGCCTAATTCGTGAGTTAGGGTCATTTTTTGTTTTAGCAGAGCTTTTCTTTAATTGTCCAAGCGACCTTGCACAATAAGACTTACGCCTTTTAGCTGCCGTGCTACCTTTCTTTACTTTGCCTGTTACAGCAGTTTTCAACTTAGAACCGGGGTTAGCTTTGCGATAAGCAGCTACACCCTTTTTAGTCATGCCAGCGCCTTTACTGGTAGGGCGGTAGTTACCGCCCTTTCCAGTCGTCTTGCTTATAGGTTCAGCTTTTTTTCTAGGTTTTTTTACAGCCATTCATTAATAATTCTTATTCAAGACCAATATGATCGAATAAGTATCACCACTTGAATGTCCTACAGTTGTTAAATCAATATCACCTGTTACACCACTACCCGCATTATTGGGTATGCCTGTAAACAAATCATAGTATTCATCACCTGTGCTATCTGCTGGTAAACCAGTTAAAAGTACATTTGTACTAGCATCAAATTCAAGATTGACACCCATACCTCTTGTGGCCCAGTAAATACGAGCAATGGAAACAGAGGAACAAGCGACACCGCTATTATTTGATCCTAAAGCCGATACATCAACCTTTTTGACAGCACTTTCTCCTGTACCGTCAGATACATTGGTAAACTTCAAGATGGCAATGTTTAAGCCATCTTGTATTGTTTGTGAGGTTACTGCGTCTGCCATAATTTACTCCTAGCTTAGATTCATGTTAATGAGTGAGTATTCTGTATTAGCTGATACAGCCATTACATCACCAATTTCCATTAACACGTTATCTGTTGCTGGAGCAACTCCACCAGCTGTTCCACCTGAACGTACTGCTGCGTTACCTACAACTAAAGTTCCTACAGTTAGCAAAGCTGCTGGTCCTGAAATTACTGCCCAACCAAAATAGTCTGCTGTTAGATCAACTACTGTAGCTCCCATAATCGCACCTGTTTCTGTTGCTGGAGCAACAATAAGGTCGTTATTTGGGTCGGCCAATAATGATAGTTGCGAGCTAGTTGTTAAAGCAGTTTTAAGTGCATCGTAACAAGTTATTACTACTGATGGGTCTGATGAATGATCGTGAGCTGGATTAGATTTTACTCTAAGCATTTGCCCTTCACCATTTACGTCATTTACCCAAAGATAACCATTTGCATATTGATTTAATGTTAAATCAGTACCACCTGTTTCTACAGAAATAGCTGTTTCACCAGCTGCTACTGCTGCTGTTGCTGTCATATTTGCGTGGTCAGAGACTATTGCTGGTTGTTGTAAAAGCTTACCAGCTGTTACTCCTGTTCCACCTACTCCAACATAACGATAAACATTATTTCCATAAACCAACTTAGCTCCTAATGGAAATAGTTGTGTTGCACTTTCTGCGTAAGGGTTAGCTGTACCATATTGACTGCCTCCTTTACCTACGATTAAATCAGCTGGTCCAAAACCAGTTGCTGCAACATATTGAATATGTCCACCATCATCAGTAAAAATATTACCATCAGCGTTTATTACTAAACCATCAGTAACTGTACCTGTCGATGCAGCTACGTCTATAGTTTTAAAACCACCTTGGGACCTGACTGGTCCACTAAATGTCGAATTTGCCATAATTTCCTCCTTCGGAAATAAGTCTTATCATCTCGGCTTGTCTGCTAGGTCAGTTGATAAAACAATATAAAAAAATCCTAGTAGTAAAATCATACTACTAGGACCTTAAATTAGCAAACTATAGAAGTGTCTTTAGCTCATCGATGCAGCTCTCAGCATCTTTAAAAAGTATGCCTATGCCTCCAGCACCTTTCCATGCGTCTATGTTTTTTTCAGTATCATCTATGAGTATGTAACCTTCTTTTGCAAAAGCAGCTTTCTGCACACCCTTGAAAGTACAAGTTATAACCACATCTTTATCGACATGCTCTCTTATCCATTCTATTTTATCGTTGGCCACTATCTGTCTGTTTTGCATGCCTGTACAGGTGAGTATTTCCCAATAGATCCCTTTGGCCTCACACTCTGTTTTTATGTGTTCCATAAGCTGGTGCATACCGTCAAGCACCGGCAAGTTTCTAAATAAACCATTGTTGCTAAGTTCTATCTTTCTTGAGTCGTAGTCGTGCACATTTACAAACGGCCCGTTTAGATAATTGGGTCCTTCGACCCCTTTTATGAAATCAGCTAGTACACCGTCCATGTCTACAAATATTTTTTTTATCATCCCATCTCCTTTTCAAATTCTGTTTCTTCTAGTTCCCAAGGTCCATAAGTTCCGTTTGTCGTTACCCAATGCCCGATTTCTTTTTTATCGTAAAGATACACGTCTTCTGGATTTATTTTGCCAATCTCGTAATATTCTTCTTTAGGAAATGTAATGTTTGTTTCTGTGTCCAGACACACTTGGTCATTTATCTCTACCCAAGCATGTCCATATTTTTTATCTTTTACATAACCAGTTTTACCTGTTACTAAACCGTGAGCAATTTTTATGTCTTTGCCACCTTTATAAAAAAGCTCTAACCACTTTTTTAAAGATGTTTCAAAACAAGTTCCAGCCACTATGCTGCCTCCTTAATTACGTTCTCAACCTCTTCCCAAGCGATAAAATCGTCTCTTCCATAAAGCAAGTCGCCCGCTAATCTTTTGTATTCGTAGTCGGGGTTATTAGAGACGCCTAAGTTGACCTTGCCTCTAACAAACTCTTCAAGTTTTTCTAACGCCTCGTCTTGTAATCTCCAGTCGTATTTAATAAACAAGAACTTAGTCTGAGGTATGTCCTCTCTCAAGTTGCTGTTTTCGTAAATATCATACATGCCATCGAAGTGACCATATTTATATTTGGCCAACTCCTCTTTCAAGGTTTTGTAAACCTCTGGATCAATTATCTCTTTGATCTCGACATCTACATTGTTACCCATGCTGTATTGTTTGCTTCTTACGCTGGCCTTAATATTTTTCTCTTTTAAGATCTTTCTTATCTCAGCCGCGCATCTTACTACTTCACTTTTATATGCCATCTTTACACCCCCAACATTTTAATTACAGCTTCGATCACAAAGACTAAAGCAAACATGTTAAACAACCCAGCAAGCATGCTCCATTGTTCCAAGAAATTAAGCACTCTTATCATTTTTTTTCTCCTTTATTTATTAATCTCACATATACATAATACACTATTTACACAAATGTGCAACTATATATACAAATAAATATTAATTAATTAAGGCCAAAAAAAAAGGCCCCGAAGGGCCTTTTCTTGAAATACTTGAGTTATAAACGGTATTTCTAATCGTTCTAGTTATGCACCTTGCGATCCATAAATTCCTCTCCAATCAGAGAAACCAAAAGAATAACGCTCACGCGCTTTATATCTAATGTTTCCTGTAGCGAAGTCAGGCTCCATAGAAGTTTCCATACCACTTCTTTGGAACATTTTTAGACCATCGCCTTGATCGGTGACAGAAGTTAAGAGAAAGAAAGCATCTGGATCAGTCAGATAATGATTAACTGAATAACCACCGGGTAGTACCCCTGTGCTTCTTATAGCATTCAGATCATTGTCTGATGTGCCAGTTCTTAAATTAGAATTTAAAATTCTCTCAGCAACGAAAACGAGTTCACTAGGAACAATCATTTTTGTAGCTTGAACAGAAATTGTCAATCCTCTGTCATCTGTGAAACCACTAATGTCGATCAACGCATCTTCTAAAGAAGTTTCGTTAAGATCAGCCATTGATGTCGCTCTGTTAGCAGCTGAACCACCACCTGAAAGTGGGTGATCTGTTGCTATGAGTGATTTACCATCTCCACCAGTAAAACTGGATGAGAAGGCATTGTTTAACACATCAGCACCTTTTACTTCTTTGGTATTAGCCATAGACATTGCTAGTGCTTTTGTATACCTTTTTCCTAAAGAATCATAAAGGTTATCTTCAATCGCTTCTTCTGTTAAAGCAAACGCTAAAGCCACTGTATCGTGGGTGTAACGTGCGCTGTAACTTTCTGATGCGTTGTCGAAGCTAACGCCTTGACCTTCAGTCTTAGTTGGTGCGGAACCGAAACCAGTGATTAACACTTCCTCTTCAAAAGCACGGTTAGAATCTTCTATAGAGAAGATGTCTTCGTACTCTCTGTCGTACTCATCGTAAGATAAGCCAAAGAGGCTGTTTAATCCGGGTTCTAACTCTTTAGCGAGTTGAGCTCTTGATATTGCCATTTTTTACCTACCTTATGCTAGACCAGCACCTTTCTGTCCCATGATGTGGTTTTGAATCACACATAGTACATTGGTGTTAGCTGACGCTACGTCATCGTTATCAGGATCCTGTGAAATATCTAAAGCTTTTAGAGGTAGAGTAGCGGTGGTAGCACCAGTACCTACATCCAATTCAACATTAGATCTTCCAGAGGCTGTGTCGCCAACAGGAGAGTTTTCAACAATGTCAAAGTTTCCAAACAAGTCAGCAACAGGCATTGCTGCGTCTGCTTGTACTTCAAAAACAACATTACTGTCATCAATCACGTTAGCTACTATGTCAGAAGCACTAATGCTTCCGGGATAGTAATTTTTAAATACTTGTTCGCCAGTAGTTGGGTCAGTATA